>ERZ832317.1426-NODE-1426-length-30612-cov-4.496842_pt1 | contig 30612 bp, 26 predicted proteins | sample MGYA00519695_ERZ832317 | MGnify/ENA primary metagenome ERZ832317 (study PRJEB31850, sample SAMEA3708726) | human gut metagenome | biome: human gut; feature: human-associated habitat; material: faeces | place: China | collected 2014 ...
ATCTTTTACCATTAAATGAATATCAAGTGGTATATTTGATATTGATTTTATGTATTTGCAGTATTCTTCCATTATTTCATTTGTAAAACTTTCTACAAATAATCCATCCATTACATCTATATGAAAATAGTCTGTTTTAGCTGTTTCTAAATTATAGATTGTTTTAATTATTTTATCTTTTGGAACAGTTAATATTGATGTTGCTATTTCTACCATTTTCGTGCCTCCTTTTGTTTTAAATCTAAATATATTTTACAAAATCTTTCATATCTTGCTTGTGCTATATTTCCGTTTTCTACAGCTTCTTTTATTCCGCAATTTTCTTCCTTTATGTGTGTACATCCTATAAATTCACAATCTTTTGAGTACTTGTTCAGCTCTGGAAAATATTTATATAAATCTTCACTTTTTATTTCACTTATATCAAATGTCGAAAATCCAGGTGTATCAGCAATATATGAATTATTATCTAATTTATATAAATATGTATTTGTTGTTGTGTTTTTTCCTCTTTTATTTTTGCTACTTATCATTCCCTCTTTGGTCATTTCATTTGAAAATATACTATTAATTAATGTTGATTTTCCAACACCTGAATTTCCAGAAAAAGCTGTTATATTATTTTTTAACAATTCTTTTAGCTCTTTTATTCCTTCATTTTGTTTTGCAATAGTTTTTATTACTTTATATCCAACATCCGTGTATGTGGTTTCAATTTGATTTATAAAATCTGCTTTTTCTAAATCTACTTTATTTAAGCAAATTATTGGTGTAATATTATTAAACTCAGCAAAAGCAAGTTGCTTATCTAACATTAATAAATCTGGTTTTGGCATTTTCATTGATATAACAAAAATAATCTGCGATAAATTAGCCACTTTAGGTCTTTTTATATAATTAGTTCTTGTTAAAATTTCATCGATTACACCTTCTTGTTTTTGTTTATCTGTTATAGAAATTTTAACATAATCTCCAACTACAGGAGATTCATTTTTTTCTTTTAATTTTCCTCTTGCATTACATTTTATAATAATTTTTGTATCAACATCTTCTACCATATATAAATTTGATATATTACTTATTATTAATCCTTTATTCTGCAATCCTAACCTCCACTTAATATTATTTAAAATGGGTAAGCTTTCGCTCACCCTTTTATTAATCTACATTTAATACTGTATTTTCACTATTTAAATCAATTGTTGCATTTTTTGCTAGTATACCATTTGATGATTCATCTTCATTTGCAATGTATACCTTTACTGTTATATTTCCTTTACCTTCTACGGTTACATTTAATTTTTCTGTGTCTCTAGAAACTTTTTGGCTATATACTTTATCAGAACCAACCATTACTGTGATTTTTACATTGTTAGATGTTGTTGTAGTATTATCATCTTCTTCATCGCTTGATTTTGGAAGATGTCTATTTGCTAATGCTTTTACATTTATATTAACTGTTCCTTGTTTATTTTTTTCTATTTTATTAACAGTTATTGTTATTGCTGACCCTTCTTCTACTGATGTTCCTGGATCTACACTTTGTTTTAATACAACTCCATCGCTTTTTGATGTATCTTCATCTTCAACTACATTTACTTCTAATTTTAAATCTGTTAATATTTTTTTAGCTTCTTCACTACTTTTTCCAATTACAGATGTTACTGTTACTTTTTTAATACCCGTACCAGTACTTACATGTATTTTTATTTTTGTTCCTTTTTGTACCTCTGTATTAGCATCAATTTCCTGACTTATTACATATCCAGCTTCTACCTTTTGGCTTGTTTCTTCAACTTTTTCTACCTCTAATCCAGCTTCAGTTAATGCTGATTCAGCCTTTGAATATTCCATTCCTATAACCTTTGGAACTTTGGTTTGTTCCATTCCTTTACTTATAACAACAGTTACAGTACTTCCTTCTTTTACAGAATAATTATTTATATATTGTGGATCTTGTGAAATTACATGACCCGCTTCTACATCTGCACTGTATTCTTCTTTATATGCGAATTTTAATTTTAATTGCTCAATTCTTTGTTTAGCCTCTTCTTGAGTTAAATTCACAACATTTGGAATTTGTACATCTTTTGGTGATGATGAATTTATTACTGTTAGTGTTATTACTAATGTAGCAACAAATATTAATACAAATAATGCAATTATTGATGCAACTTTAGTTTTTGGATGATTATAAAAAAATGTTGCAATTTTTCCCTTTGGCTTTTCTTCTTCATTATCAGACTTTATATTTCCATTTCTATTATCAGATACATTTACAGTTGGTATCCTTCTTGTAAAACTATCTTCAAAATTACGCTCTTCGACAAATCCACCTTCTGGTCTTTTTAATGCTATATTTAAATCTTTAATCATTTCTGAAGCATTTTGGTATCTTTCATTTGGATCTTTTTTCATCGCTTTTAAAATAATTTGATTTACAGCAAAAGGTATTTCTTTATTTACTTTTATTGGTGGCACTGGCTCTTCTTGCATATGTTTTAAAGCTATTGATACAGGAGTATCTGCATCAAAAGGTACTTTACCTGTTACCATTTCGTACATTACAACACCTAGTGAATACAAATCTGATTTTGAATCTGTATATCCACCTCTTGCGTGCTCTGGTGAAAAATAATGTACAGAACCTAATGTTGTACCAAAAGCTGTTATTGTTGAATTTGAAACTGCTTTTGCTATTCCAAAGTCTGTAACTTTTGCCACACCATCTTCAGTAATCATTATATTATGTGGTTTTATATCTCTATGTATTATATTGTTTTTATGAGCCATTTCTAGAGCTGATGCAATTTGTATTGCAATATTTACAGCCCATTTCCATGATAAATGACCATCTTCCTCTATTATTTGTTTTAATGTTTTTCCCTGAATTAATTCCATAACAATATAATATATATTGTATTCTTGCCCAACATCATATACTGAAACTATATTGGGATGTATAAGTCTTGCTGCTGACTGTGCTTCTGCATTAAATCTTTTTATAAATTCTTCATCTGTTGTAAATTCTTCTCGTAATACTTTTACAGCAACATATCTATTTAAAATTTGATCTAATGCTTTATATACAGTTGCCATTCCACCATTACCAATTTTCTCTTGTATCTTATATCTGTTTCCTATAACACTACCTTCTAAATTCATATTTAACACTCTCTCCTTATAATATGATTACAGCTGTAATATTATCATATCCACCCTGCTCATTTGCTTTTTTTACTAATTCTTTACTTGCTTGCTCACTATTTTGTTTAATTATTTCACATATTTTGTCTTCTTTTAACATATTTGTTAATCCATCTGTACACATTAATAGTATGTCACCTTTCATAAAACCTTTAACAAGTACTGTTGGTTCAACAAAAGCTGTACAACCTAATGCCTTTGTTAACATATTCTTTTTAGGATGATTGTATGCCTCTTCTTTTGTAATATTTCCTTCTTTTACTAATTGCTCAACATAGCTGTCATCTACAGTTAATTTTCTGAAAAAATCTTTTCTTAGTCTGTAAACTCTGCTATCACCGATGTGTCCTATATATATTCTATTTGAATATATTAAACATACATCTATTGTTGTTCCCATTCCTACTAATTCTGGTACTTCTTTTGATTTTTCATATACCACCATATTAGCATATTCAATTGCATTTTTTATTAATTCAATTATTTGATCTCTTTCTTTTTTTATTTGATCAAAATTATTTATTATATAATTTTTTGATGATTCTATAGCTAATTTACTTGCTATTTCTCCGCCTTTATAGCCTCCCATACCATCTGCAACTATATATAATTTTATTTTATCATCTTTATCAGATATATAATAACTGTCTTGGTTCATATCCCTAACTTTACCTATATCTGAATTAGCAAAAGCTTCCATAAAACCTCCTATTATAGACATTTTCCTTTATCTTTATTGTGTTTTTAAATTTTTTCTTCTTAATTGTCCACACGCTGCATCAATATCAGAGCCTAGCTCTCTTCTTACTGTTGCAACTATTCCATGTTCATTTAAAAAATCTCTAAATTTTAAGATGTTCTCATTTGTGCTTTTTGAAAATTTACCATTTTCAATTTTATTTATCGGAATAAGATTTACGTGGCATAACATACCTTTTAGTAAATCTACTAATCTTTGTGCATCCTCTAAATTATCATTATTATCTTTTGCCAATGCATATTCAAAAGATATTCTTTTATTTGTTATTTTTATATAATCTTTACATGCTTTCATTAGCTCTTCAATATTATATCTATTGTTTACAGGCATCATACTGCTTCGTTTTTCATCTGTTGTTGCATGTAATGATATTGACAATGTGCATTGTATTTTTTCATTTGCTAAATCATATATACGTGGTACCAATCCGCTTGTTGATATACTTATGTGTCTTGTTCCAATTTCTAGACCTTTTGGATTATTCATTATTTTTATTGCTTTTATTACATTATCGTAATTATCTAGTGGCTCTCCAATTCCCATAAAAACAATATTTGATATTTTATCATTTATATCTTGCTCTACAGCTAAAATTTGCTCTACAATTTCACCAGCAGTTAAATTTCTTACAAATTGAATTCCTGTAGATGCACAGAATTTACATCCCATTTTGCAACCAATTTGTGATGATACACATACTGTTTTTCCGTGATGATATTGCATAAGAACTGTTTCAATTGCATTTCCATCAAGTACATCAAATAAATATTTTTTTGTACCATCTTTTGATTCTTGCTTTTTTAATATATTGTAATTGCACATTGTGTAATTTTCTTTTAGTTTTTCCCTTAGCTCAATTGATAAGTTAGTCATTTCATCAAAACTTTTTACTTTTTCTTTGTATATCCATTTAAATATTTGCTCTGCTCTGAATTTTTTTTCGCCCATATTTATTAGCTCTTCTTGTAATTCATCTAGATTATAATCTTTAATATTTTTCATAAAATTTTCCTTCTCTTCTTTCTGTGAATTTTATATCATATATTTAATAATATTTCAAGTATTAAGAGCCACTAATTAATATTAATTAGTGGCTCTTAATTTTATCCTTTGCAATATTCTTCTATTCGTGTTAATTTTTGATCAAATAATGAATTGTTCATATCATCAATTTCATTATATTCTTGTAATTTTTCAATTTTTTTAATGATTATACTTTGATTTTTTTGAATACTTAAAAGCATTTCTACTTGGTTCAATTGTATTTCATCTAATATACTATATATTTCTTCGATTTTGCTACTTAGGTTTTGTTCATGCATCATAAAATCAGCCCCCTTTGTATAAAACTCGATAGACATATTTTAGCATAAAATGTAGAAAAATGTCAATAGAAATACGAACATATTTTTGCTTTTTTATTATGATTTGTTTTTAAACTTAATTATTTTCATCTCTTTTTATTTCTATATGAACATCATCTAACTGCTCTTTTGTTACAACTGATGGTGCATTCATTAGAACATCTCTTGCTTTTTTATTTTTTGGGAATGCTATTACTTCCCTTATATTTTGTGAATCGGCTATTAGCATTATCATTCTGTCTAATCCAGGTGCCGCTCCAGCATGTGGTGGTGTTCCATATTGGAAAGCTTTGTATAGCGCACCAAAACGTGTTTCTACATCTTTTTCTTCATATCCAGCGATTTCAAATGCTTTTATCATTAGCTCTGGATCATGGTTTCTTACTGCTCCTGAAGCCATTTCATATCCGTTACATACAACATCAAACTGATAAGCAACTATATCTAGTGGATCTTCATTTAATAGAGCTTCCATTCCTCCTTTTGGCATTGAGAATGGATTATGATTGAAATCAATTTTTCCTTCATCTGATAGCTCATACATTGGAAATTCTGTAATTAGGCAGAATTTGTATACATTTTTTTCTAATAAATCTAATCTTTTTCCTAATTCAATTCTTACTCCACCTGCTATTTTTTGTGCTGTCTTAAATTCATCTGCAATAAAGAATATTGAATCATTTGGTTTAACCCCTAATTTACTTTCTAGTGTTTCTTTTACATTGTCAGTAATAAATTTAGCAATTCCTCCTGCAACATTATTTTCTTTATCAAATTTAGTCCAAGCTAATCCTTTTGCTCCTAATTCTTCTACTGCAAATTCAGTCATATTGTCAAAAAATTTTCTTCCTTGCTCTGCACCATTTTCTACAACAATTGCTTTTATTGTTTTATCTTTAAATGCGTTAAATTCTGTATCTTTAAATATTTCTGTTGCATCTTGTATTATTAGCGGATTTCTTAAATCTGGTTTATCTATACCATATTTTTCCATAGCTTCTTTGTATGGTATTTGAATAAATGGACCTTCATCAACTTTCCAATTTGTATGTTTTTTAAATGTTGTTATAAATAGCTCTTGTAAAACATTAAATACATCTTCTTGTGTTGCAAAACTCATTTCAAAATCTACTTGATAGAATTCTCCTGGTGCTCTATCTGCTCTTGGATCTTCGTCTCTAAAACAAGGTGCTATTTGGAAATATTTATCAAATCCAGATACCATTAATAATTGTTTAAATTGTTGAGGTGCTTGTGGTAATGCGTAAAATTCTCCTGCATGTAATCTACTTGGTACTAAGTAATCTCTTGCTCCTTCTGGTGATGAGTTAGCAAGTATAGGTGTTTGTATTTCAGAAAAACCAAGTTCATATAATTTTTGTCTTAAAGTTTTCATTACTTGTGAACGAAGCAAAATTATATTGTGAATTCTGTCATTTCTTAAATCTAAAAATCTATATTCTAATCTTAAATCTTCTCTTACTGAATTAATATCAACTTTTTCTGAATTAACTTCAAAAGGAAGTGTTGATTTACATTTTCCTAATATTTCAATTTTTTGTGCATCTATTTCAATTTCACCTGTTGGTATTTTGTTGTTTTTGTTTGATCTTTCAACAACTGTTCCATGTATACAAATTACACATTCAGTTACTATATCATTGATTTGTTCTTTAAATTTTTCATCATCTGATATAACAATTTGTGTAATTCCATATTGATCTCTTAAATCTATAAATTTCATTGCTCCTAAATTTCTAATTCTTTGTACCCATCCTGATAGGCGTACTTCTTGTCCAACATTTTTTATGTTTAGTTCTCCGCAATTGTGTGTTCTGTAAATATTATTCATTTTATCATATCCTTCCCTTTTCTTATAAAACAATGTAGTACAATTATATCAAGAATTTTGTAAAATTCAATGTTATTTGGTTATTTTTATGAAAATCTTTGCTTTTGTTTTTATTTATTTTCATATTTCTTTATTAACATATAAGATTCTCGTTTATACATACAAAAAAATACTAATTCATTAATATCTCATCCAAATTTTATTTATATAATAAATATAATAAAACTCCCTTACAATTAATTATTAATCATAAGGGAGCTGAACACTTTACTGATTAGCAATACAACTTGCCATCTGCATCATTTCATCGATTGCATCAAGCTCAGAATTCATTTTAATTGCCAGCATTTGGAAATGCTCTGCAAGCGTAGAGTTGCCAGCTTCGTCTAAAATGTTTGACATTCTCTTTAACTTAGACTGTTGCTCCTGCATATCCTCTAACATTGCGTTCATTTCCTTTGACACTTCTATATAAGCGTCTTTCTGCTGTTCGCTAATGCCTTCATTCTGATCGTTCCGCATTGATTGAAAAATTTCTTCCATTATTGACGTGTCCATGATTTGTACCTCCAAAATTTTTTTTATAATGTTTAGATATGTTGAAAACACGAGGTTTTCATAATAAATCATTTGATTTATACTTTACATTATATCATGTTTACATAAAAATATCAACTTCTATAAAATCCAATTTTCTGCTATATTTTATAAAAATTAAACTTTGATTTTTAAATAGCATCAAAAAAGAAGTACTTTTCAATAAATCAAATTATTGAAAAGTACTTCTTTTTATTTTGAATGTTTTCCTTTTGATCTTTTAAATTTGTAATTATCATCTATTGTGTAATCTTCTTGTGTTTGGTTATCTAAGTAGTTATTTTGTTGTAAACTTTGTTCTTGTATATCGTTAGTTGTAATTTTGTTATTGCTTTCACTATAAGAACCATATAAACCATCATATGTGTTTTGATTATTGTATATTTGTTTTGAATTTTCACTATAGTCTGCATACATGTCCTTACTTATGTATGGATTTTCTGGTTCGTTTGTTGATTTATATTCATTATCCATATTAAATTGCGTTGTTGTATCTGTGTTTTGATATGTATTTATTTCTGATTCATTATTTGTATTTTCTTGTAATTGATTAATTTCTTTATATTGATTGTCACTTTGCATATCATTTTGATTTTCATTTCTAACACTTGTTACATTTTTTGAAGAATAACCATATAGATCTGAATAATCATCCACATTGTTGTCATTCGTTGGTTGCTTTTTCTTCTTTCTAGATTTTACTACAATTATTATGATTGCAAATATTAGTATTACTCCTACTACTATTCCTCCATATATAATCATATCTTTTTTGTTTGTTGTTGCTGTTGCATCTGAATCTTTGTTTACTAGTATTTGATATATTACTTTTTCTTTTCCATCTTCTGATGTTACAGTTATTGTTATTGTATTTTCACCTTTTACTAAATTTGTATTTCCTGTTACTTCAACTTTTGCATTTTCAGCATTTGCTACCGCTGATATATCTAATTTTGTAATATTTGGATCTAATACATTAATTTTATATTCATATACATTTGATGAAAATTTTGGACTTAATGTATATCCATTTATTTTTAATGATGATAAGCCTAATGTTGTTGCTTCACCTTTTTTTACATTTATTGTGTAGATTCTTGTAGTTCCATCTTGTGCTGTTACTGTTATTTTTACTGCATTATCACCAGCTACTAATGACTCATTTCCTGTTATTTCTACAGTAGCTTTTTCGTCATTTGGAGCTGCTTTTATTTCTAATTTTTCTACATCTGCCCCTACATTTATTGTATATGATGTTGTTTCTGGATTAAATTCTGGATCTAATCCTTCTGGTGTTACCTCTAATGTTTTTAATGCTTTATCTGATGCTTTTGATGGCTCTTCTGTTGTCAATAGTGATGTTTTTATATAGCCAGTTCCACCATTATAAGAAACTTTAGACCATCCATTTTCACTAATTCCAGTACGAGTAACACTTTCTCCAGCTTTTAATGTACCTATTTTATCACTATCTGCACTATAGCTTTTACGAATATTTATGTCTCCTGTTGCATATACTTTGTCATTTGCTGATTTGAATGTTGGCTCTGTTTTGTCGTTGTTATCTTTGTTATCATTTTTTTTGTTATCATTATTATCACTTTTTTTGTCATTATTTTTAGTATTTGTTGAATCATCTTTGCCATTAGGTGTTGATTTACCAGCTATAGAAATAGAGCCTCCTGAAACATTTTTTAAATTTCCTGAAGAATCTGACATTTTTCCTGCCGGTGTAACTGTAACCTTAACACCATTATCTGAGTTGGCTTTTACAGTCACAGAAAATGACCCTTCTAGCCATTCACTTGAACTACTTGATGTTCCCCCACTTACACTGATACTTACTTTACCTGTGTATGATGAAGAAATTGTTATATTTGCACTTTCACCATTTGAAATATTTTTCTTTGAACTGCTAACATTTATATCAGCGGCCATAGATTTTACTGTAATAGCAATTAATAGTACTATCATTGATATTATAACTTTTTTTATCACTCGTATCTTATTCATTTTTATCCCTTTCCATATAAATTATTTCATTATTTCTTTTTTTATAAGAACATAGTCTGCTGGATCTATTTCTCCATTTTGGTTGTAATCTGCGATTTTTTGTTGATCCGCATTTAAACTTTTTACACCCATTATATGATTTTTAATTAAAACATAATCTGCTGGATCAAGCATATTATTTCCATTTACATCTCCACGCATAAAGTTCTTATTTCCATCATTGTTGTTACCATTATTATCGTTATTATTATCACTTCCACCATCTTTATTTAAATATTGATTAGCAACATATCCTTCTAGTCCATCACTTGTAACTATTTTATCCCAAGTATATCCATTAGCTTGTGCTACATTTTCTTGCATTATTGTTACTGTTGTTCCTTTGCTTAAAGATGTAACAACTCCACTTGATGTTGTTGCTTGTGCTCTTATTCTTACTTTTCCGCTATCACATTTTATTGTTGCTATTTTATATGATGGGTTTGGAGTAGGATTATTTCCTATTTCTGTTAAATATTTATCAGCTATATAGCCTTGTGTTCCATTTGCAAGTTTTACTCTTACCCAGTTAAATCCATTTATATTATTGTATGTACCTTTTTCTATTATAGTAACTGCTTGACCTGATATTAATGTTGTTACTATTTTTGTATCACTTGTTCCTGGTCCATTTCTTAAGTTTACACTTGTATTTGATACTGCTGAAATGTTTGCATTTGTAACATCTGCAATTTGTGTAATGTAATTTCTTGCAATATATCCTTTTACACCTGAAGATAATACAACTTTATCCCAATAATATCCACTTACTTGTGTTGCACCACATTCAATTCTTAATAATACATCTCCTGTATTTACTTTTGTAAGAACTGTTCCTAATAATGAAGGTGCTGTTCTTACTTTTACATCTGTTCCTGTTACTTTAACGTTTTGTGTTATTATGCTTGAACCATTTGGTGAACCACACTTTTCAGTAGGCATATTTTCAAATACAGGAATTACAAATGTAAAACTATTATTTAACATACCTAAACTTGAATATGATTTTTTTACTGATGTGCTTTCACTTACTGCTGCACTAATATTTCCCATATATTGATGATAATATAATTTTCCATCACTATTATCTACATCATATTTTTGTAAATATAAAGTTGATTGTCCAACATTTATGTAGCCAGATGCAATCCACGCAGCTCCACCTTTTATTGCTGTTTCTGGATCTGTCCAGCCTTTTCTTCTTGCATAGCTTAATGCATTAGAAATAACTGCTGCATTTCCTCTTCCTGTTGCATTTATATTATAAAAATTATAGTATCCAACATATCCACTATATGTACCTTTTCCTGTTGAGCTTGCTGTACTATTTGATCCTTGCTCTTGCACAATTCTTGATGCTAAATGATATGGACTAATATTAGATGCTTGTGCTGCTTCCATAATTACCTGTGCATATGACTTATTTATTGTTGCTGTTGAGCCATCTGTTTTTGTATATGTTATTTGACTACCTCTCATCCAAGGTGCATTGTTTATTATTTTGTTAACTCCATCTATTGTTTGAGTACTCGAATCATATTTTAAATTTTCAAATTGAAATATGTAATCTTCATTTAACCAGTTACGTGGATCCATATAATATGATACTGCTACTTCTGAAGCACATCTCCATTTTCCTGTATCATAAGCTTTATTTCCACAAGTTGAACAAATCCATGCTCCTGTTTTATCATAATAAACCAAGTTTCTACCATGAGCAGCACTTGTTTCATTTTTTATTACTTGATTCCAATCTAAACCTGTATACAATATTTTAAATTGCCAATTTGGATACTTTGCTTTTAAATTGTCTATTAGTTCTTTATAGCCTGGATAATTGTTTATTTTACTTGAATACCCTTCAGTACTTTGAGCTGCATAGGATTCTTTTATTTGTAAAAAAGTACTTATGCATATATATGTAATAAAAACCATTAACACTACTATACTTATCAGCTTTGTTTTTCTCGACAAAATGTTACCTTTTAACATTTCATTCCCTCCTCTTTTGCATTTTTTTACAAAGTTAGTATATCATTAAAAATTTGTAAAGTAAAGGTCGAAATTGTTAAAATTTTACAAAAAAAAGAAGTTACTTTTTATTATAAAAATAACTTCTAAAATTAACTTATAAACACATATAATTTCTTTATTAAGCCCAAATTGTTATGCACATATATACAATATATGATAGTAAGAAAACTGAACCTTGTAATCTTGTCATTTCATTTTTCTTGCCAATTATTGGAAATAAGCATAACAATGCTGTTGCAACTATTAGTATTAAAAAATCCATATTGTAACTAACAGAATATTCAATTGGTTTTATTATAGCTGAGACTCCCATAATAAAAATCATATTTAGTATACAAGAGCCAATTATATTTCCAATTGCCATATCTACCTTTCCTTTTGTAGTTGCTACTATTGATGTAATTAGTTCTGGCAAGCTTGTTGCTATAGCAATAATCGTAACACTTACCATTTTTTCACTCATTCCAAGTGTACCTGCAATTTTTGATGCATTATCAACTACGAAATCACCACCAAATTTTAAAAATATGATTCCTAAAATAACATATATTATTGATTTTATTAAATATTTTATTGATTGAGTTTTTATATCTACAATAGCTAAATCCTTACTAATTCCATCAACTGTATCATCAAAGTCTTCACCCTTTTTTGCCATTATTATGCTATACACTATAAAAGCTCCGCAAACTAATAACAAAACAACACCTTCTAATCTATTAATTGTATTTGGTTGACCTTTTAGATTATTGTTTGCTAATGCAAATACCAAAATTGTAATTAAAAAAGTAAATGGACTTTCAAAATATCTTGTTTCTTTTTTAAACTTTAAGTTTTTAATTATTGCGCATATTCCTAAAATTAATAACAAATTAGATAAATTACTACCTATTACATTACCAATTGCCATATCAGAATATCCATTTAATGCTGATGTTACACTTATAAATAATTCTGGCATTGAAGTTCCAATTGACACAATTGTTAATCCTATTACAATTTCTGGAATATGGAATCTTTTAGCAATATTGCTTCCGCCTTTTACTAAAAAATCTGCACCTTTTATTAGTAAAAGGAAACCTATTATTATAAAAATAGTTTGTATGATCATTTTTTGTCTCCTTATTATTTTATACTTTTTATGTTATCTTTATGTGTTTTTTTAAAGACTTATTTACTAATAAGTCTTTAATTTTTATCTTCTATTTGCTTTAGAATCTAATGAATCTAATGTGTCTAATGCTTTCCCTGTTCCTAATGCTACACATGATATGGCATCTTGTGCAATCATTACATTAATTCCTGTTTTTTCTTGTAATAATTTATCTAATCCGTCTACTAAACATCCTCCACCTGTCATATAAATTCCTTTATCACTAATATCTGCTGCAAGTTCTGGTGGTGTCCTTTCTAGTACTGAGTGAACTGCATCTACAATCATTAATGCTGGTTCAATTAGAGCTTCTAACATTTCACTTGAATATACTGTTACAGTTTTTGGCAAACCATCTATTAAATCTCTTCCCCTTATATCCATTTCTGTATCTTGAATTTTTGGGTACACACAACCAATATTTATTTTTAAATCTTCGGCAGTTCTTTCACCAATCATAATATTATGTTTCTTTTTTATATATTTTACAATATATTCGTCAAATTTATCTCCAGCTACTTTTAAAGATGTGCTAACAACAGAGCCTCCTAATGAAATTACAGCTATGTCAGTTGTACCTCCACCTATATCTACTACCATATTTCCACAAGGTTTTGAAATATCAATTCCTGCACCAATTGCTGCAGCTATTGGCTCTTCTATTAAATAAACTTTTCTTGCTCCAGCTTGTGTGGCAGCATCAATTACAGCTTTTTTTTCAACTTCTGTAACCTGTGATGGTATACAAATCATTATTCTTGGTGCAAAAACAAATCTTCCACATACACGACTTATAAAATATTTTAACATTCTTTCGGTTACAGTATAATTAGATATTACACCCTCTCTTAAAGGTCTTGTTGCTACAATATTACCTGGTGTTCTACCTAACATTCTTCTTGCTTCTCTTCCAACGGCTAATACATCATTTGTGTTACTATCTACGGCAACTACTGATGGTTCTCTTAATACGATTCCTTTTCCTTTTACATATGCAATTACAGTAGCTGTTCCTAAATCAATCCCTATGTCTTGCCCCCAACCAAACATTTTTCATCTTTCCTTTCAGGTTTAATGTTACACTTTTATTTCATTTTTGTTACGATTATATTACATATTGTGCAAAATAGCAAATATTTTTTACAAATATTATAAGATTTTATAATTATTAATTATTTTATCCATTTTTTTGTTTTAGATACAAATACATTTCAATAATATTGTAGAAATTTTCTATTAATAAAAAATCATTGAAACTATATTCGTACGTTCAATGATTTTAATTTCTAAATTTTATTTTACTTTTAATTGATTTGTAATGTTTTCTACTTTTGGATCAATATTTATTATATTTAATGAATCTTCATTATTATCAGTTTTTTCTGCATTTTTTTGTTCTTCACTTATAAATGTTATTTTAAATGATGTTACATTATCACATGTAAAATTTATTTTAAAATTCTTCAAATCTCCTGGATTTAATTCATCTATTTGGGCATATTCAGTACCTAAATTAATATTATTGTTTGAAAATAATTCAACTTTCATGTATCTATTTGTTATTTTTTCATTTGTATTATTTACTATTTTTCCTTCTATATGTCCATCATCTTTTGAGGCTTTTGCTGTCATTATTGTAATATTAGCTTCTTTTACATCTATATCATAAGTTTCAATTTTATAATATGATGTTTTTATATATGCATCTATTAATAAGTTACTTACAACATATAAGCCTACAAATAATAGTAGATATATAAAAAAAGTTTTCATTCTACTCATAATACAAATTCTCCTTTATAATTTTCTAAATACACCTGCTACTTTTCCTAATATTTCACAATTACTTACTATTATTGGATCCATTGTGCTATTTTCTGGTTGTAATCTAATATGGTCTGATTCTTTATAAAATGTCTTTACAGTTGCTTCATCACCTATTAATGCTACAACAATTTCTCCATTTCTTGCAACGTTTTGTTTTTTTACTAGAATATAGTCTCCATCTAGTATTCCCGCTTCTATCATACTTTCACCACTTACTGTTAGCATAAAACATTCTGAATTTCCAACAAAATCAATTGGAATTGGAAATGTATCTGATATATTTTCAACTGCAAGTATTGGTGCTCCTGCTGTTATTTTTCCAACTATAGGAACTTCTACCATCTCTTTTGCTGTGTATAAATTTTTACTTTCTTCTTTTACTTCTGGTTTATTTTCGTTACTGTTTTTTGTTCCTTTTAGTAGTCGTAATGTTCTTCCTTTTTGATTTTCTTTTTTTATGTATCCTTTTTGCTCTAATTTTGTTAAATATCCATGAACAGTTGCAGTAGAACTTAATCCTACTGATTTTCCAATCTCTCGTACTGATGGTGGATATCCATTTTCTTTTATTTGTTTTTCAATAAATGCTAAAATATCTTTTTCTCTTTTTCCTAATTCTTCGCTTTTTTTTCTTGGCATATATATATCACCCCTTAAACATACTAAAAAAATGATAACATATATTGGAAAAAAAGTCAAACAAAAGTTTTGTTTTTAATCGTACCATTCAAGCTCCCAACCACAAATATTTACTGTATCGCCTTCTTGAACTCCAGCTTCTTTTAATTTTTGATTTACACCTAAACTATCTAAACATTTTTGGAAATAATACATTGATTCATTATCTTCTAAGTTTACTCTTCTCATTACTCTATCAACTGCTGGACCGTCTACAACAAAAATTCCATCTTCTTTCTTTATTGTGTATCCTTCTTGCTCTTCTTGTAATGTGTATACTTTTTTGTCTTCAACTTCATCATATAATTCTTCTTTTGGAAGTTCTTTTAATACTTGTGATACTCGTTTTAGTAGCTCACTAATTCCTTCTCCAGTTACAGCTGAAATTTTAAATATTTCTATATTGTTTTTTTTAGCTAATTTTTCTAAATCATTATATAAATTTTCATCTTGCATACTATCAATTTTATTTGCAACAATTATTTGTTTTCTTTTACTTAATTTTTCACTATAAGATTTTAGCTCTTCATTTATTGTTTTAAAATCATCTACAGGATTTCTACCTTCTATTCCAGAAACATCAATAACATGTAGTAATAATCTTGTTCTTTCAATATGTCTTAAAAATTGAAGACCTAAACCTGTTCCATTACTTGCACCTTCAATTATTCCAGGAATATCTGCAATTACAAAGCTTTCTCCATAATCATTTTTTACTACACCTAAATTTGGTTCAAGTGTTGTAAAATGATAATCTGCAATTTTTGGAGTTGCAGATGTTGTTTTTGATAAAAATGTAGATTTTCCAACATTGGGAAATCCAATTAATCCTACATCAGCCAATAATTTAAGCTCTAATATAACCTCTTTTTCAATTCCCTTTTCTCCATCTTGTGAAAAACGAGGAGCTTGTCTTGTTGATGTCGCAAAATGACTATTTCCTTTTCCTCCTCTTCCACCTGGTAATATAAGCTCCTTTTGACCTTTATGTGATAAATCGGCTATTATTTTACCTGTTTCGGCATCTTTTATTAAGGTTCCTATTGGAACTTTAACATATAAATCTTCTCCGCTTTTTCCGTATCTTCTTGCACCTTCACCGTTTTTACCATTTTCTGCTTTAAATTTCTTTTTAAATCTAAAATCTACTAATGTGTTTGAGTCTGGATCTACTATAAAGTAGATACTACCTCCTCTTCCACCATCTCCACCATCTGGTCCTCCGGCAGCAACATATTTTTCTCTTCTGAAAGATACTGCACCATTTCCGCCATCACCAGATTTTATTATAATTTTTGCATAATCTGTAAACATATCTATTTGTATGACTTCTTTAGTTACAAGTCATACACTCCCTCCTTTTTTATTTTATTCGAAGTAATTTAATTTCATTGCTTTTTTTACTTTTTTCATTACTTCTTTAGCTGTTTGTTGTGCCTTTTTTGTTCCTTCAATTAATACTTTATCTATAATTTCTGGATGTGCTTCATAATAAGTTCTTTTTGCTCTTATAGGCTCTAACTCATCTATTATATTTTTTATTAATTGTTTTTTACAAGCAACACAACCTCTTTCACCTGCTTTACATTCACTACATACAGTTTTGTAATCTTCATCTTTTGTGAATAATTTATGATAATATGCAACCATACATATATCTGGATTACCTTTATCATCTTTTCTTATTCTAGCAGGATCTGTTAATGCTCCCATAACTTTTCTTGTTATTTCTTCTTCACTGTCTGATAAGTAAATTGCATTACCTAATGATTTACCCATTTTTTCGTTTCCATCTAAACCTTTTATTCTCTTTCCCTCAGATAAAACTTCTTTTGGTTCAACTAAAGTTTCTCCATATATTGAATTAAATTTTCTAACAATTTCTCTACATTGTTCAATTAAAGGTAACTGATCTTCTCCTACTGGAACAAATTCTCCTTCTAGTGCAGTTATGTCTGCAGCTTGACTTACTGGATATCCTAAAAATCCATATGTTACACTTTCTCCGAATAAATCTCTTTTTTGAGCTATTTCTGTTTTTACAGTAGGATTTCTTTGTAATCTTGCTATTGTAACTAAATTTGAATAAAATACTGTAAGTTCTGCAACTTCTGGTATCATTGATTGTACATAAATTGTAGTTTTTTCTGGGTCAATTCCACATGATAAATAATCTATTACTAGCTCTCTTACATTTTTACTTACTTTTTCTGGATTATTAAAATTATCTGTTAAGGCTTGAACATCTGCAATTAATATAAATTGTTCGTACTCGCCTGAATTTTGCAATTCAATTCTCTTTTTTAATGATCCAAAATAATGTCCTATATGTAATCTTCCTGTTGGTCTATCTCCTGTTACTATACGTTTTTTCTTTTCCATAATAAATCTTCCTCTCTTTGTAAAAAATAAAAATAATATATTAACATTAGAAACGCCATCGTCTTCCTACCATATTACTCATTTAATAACTCCTCCAAATAAATTCAAAATTACTATATATTATAATTTATAATGTTATTTTTTTCAAGTATTATAATAAAAATAAAAAAGTCCTTGTTAACTAAAATTTGTTATGTTAAAATGTTTTTGGAATTTTATTCTAAAAATATAGAAAAAGGAGGATTTTGTTATGGAGAATAATACAGAGCCAAATCAAACACAAACACCTAATTCAAGTAGTTTTGATGCAAAAACAACAAGCTGGGTTGCATATTTAACTTGGATTGGTTTTATCATTGCAATTTGTGCTGGTGATAAAGAAGGCGCTAAATTCCACTTAAACCAAGCTTTAGTAATTCTTTTAGCTAATGTTGCAGGTATAATACTTCAATTTATTCCTGTTGTTGGTTGGATTTTAGGAAGCTTATGGAATATTTTCGTATTAGTTTGCTGGATTTTAGGATTAATAGCAGCTATCAACCAAGAAGAAAAAGAAGTTCCACTATTAGGAAAAATAAAAATTTTAAAATAATTACTGTAGCAATTGTTATTTCAAACAATTGCTTTTTATTTGCATATATTTATTTTTTTTGTAAATAATACTAATAATAAATTTTATTATTTACTTTATATTGTTTCAATTGGTTTATGAGTAACCAAAAAACTCAAATATATGCAAGGAGATTATGATTATTATATATATCATAAAAAGTTATTATGGATTTTTTTCAAACTATTGATTGGATGCAAATTTTAAGATGTTTTGTTGTAGGTGGTTTAATTTGTATTATTGGTCAAATATTAATTGATAAAACGAAACTTACCCCTGCTAGAATTTTAGTAACATTCGTTACTGTTGGAGTAATTTTAGGAGCTTGTGGAATTTATAAATATGTTATTGATTTTGCTGGTTGTGGTGCTACAGTCCCATTAACTGGCTTTGGTGCTAATTTAGCTAAAGGCACAATTGAAGCAGTAAAAAATAATGGTTTACTCGGTGCTTTTACTGGTGGCGTTATGGCTTCTGCCGGTGGAATTGCTGCTGCTGTATTTTTTGGATATATTGCTTCTTTAATTGCTAAACCTAAAATAAAAAAACAGTAATACTTTAAATTAAAATCTTGCTGTTCAATTATAAAAAAAGTAATTCACTTATAAATGAATTACTTTTTTTAATTATTAAATATCATAAAAATATGTTGCCTCTAAATCTGCTTCATGCATCATTAGAGCTAATGGATATTTCTTGTATGCAGCTCCTATTGTATTATATAATTCTTTTGGCTCTGTGTAACCCATGTGCCAACGAATACTATATTTTTCTTCTGGAGTTAGCTTTATATATTCTGATATCATCATTACAGATTTTTCTCCATGTCCATATGGTATTGTGTCATCTATTGTATAATATGGAACTTTTTCCCATTCACCTAATGCATTTTTTGCATTTCTATAGTCTACTTTGTAGAAATTTAATTTACATATATCATGTAATAAGCTAACTATTTTTATTGTATCATCTGGAATTTCTAATTTTAAAACATTGTTTTTAGCTTTGTAGTCTAAAATTTCATATACTTTTAAACTATGCTCTACTAATCCACCTTCAAATGACCCGTGAAATCTTGTGCTTGCTGGTGCTGTGAAGAAGTCTGTTTTTTCTAAAAATGATATTAAATCTTCTATTCCAGGTCTGTTTGTACTTTTTAATAATTCAATAAATTTTTCTTTCATTTTGTATCTCTCCTTAAATTTTTAGTTATTATGATTCACTAATTTTTTATTAATTACATTTTATCTGGAACTTCAATTCCTAATAAATTAAGACCTTGCTTCAATACTGTTCCTACCATATTTGTTAAATATAAACGTGCATCTTGTATATCTTTTTGCTCTCCAATTATATGATTTTCTGTGTAAAAAGAGCTAAAACTTTGTGCTAAATCTATTAAATATCTTGAAATTATAGATGGTTCATTTTTATCTGCAGCCATTTTTACAATATCGCCAAATTGGTATAACAATTTTACTACATTCATAGAAGATTCATCTGTTATATTTTTTAAATTAAGCTCTTCATATTTTGGAATATATCCTGCTTTTTCTAATATTCCTTTTGTTCTAACATATATGTATTGAACATATGGGCCTGTTTCTCCATTAAAATTCAACATTAAATCCCAATCAAATATTTCGTCTTTTATTCTATTGTTTGATAGATCATTAAATATTACAGCTCCCAAACCAACTTTTTTAGCAACATCATCTTTATTTTCTAGATTTGGATTTTTCTCTTCTATTATTGATTTTGCTCTTGCAATTGATTCATTCAAAATTTCCTCTAATTTTACTACATTACCTTCTCTTGTTGACATTTTACCTGTTTTTAGTCTTACCATTCCAAATGGAACATGTTCCAAATTCTTTTTATATTTGTCATCCATATCAAGTAATTGTGCAACTTCAAAAATTTGTTTAAAATGTAAATTTTGTTCGTATGCAACAACATATAATATTTTGTCATAGTCATATGTTCTAGCTCTATATAATATTGCAGCTAAATCACGAGTATCATATGTTGTTGAACCATTTGATTTAACAATCATACATGGAGCCATACCTTTATCTTCTAAATCGATAATTTTTGCGCCTTGTGATTCTACTAATTTTCCACTTTTATTTAACATTTCTATTACTTCAGACATTTTATCTGTATAAAAAGCTTCTCCATTAAATGAATCAAATTTTACTCCTAATAAATCATATATTCTATTAAATTCTTTTAAACTAACAGCTCTAAATTTTTCCCATAAATTTTTACAATATGGATCTCCATCTTCTAGCTTTTTAAAATTATTTCTACAATTTTCTAAAATACTTTCATCTTCTTTGCACGCATTTGTTATTCTTATATAGATTTTTGTAAGTTCTTCTATTGGATTTGAATCAATATCATATTCATCTCCCCATCTTTTATAACCTTCTATAAGTTTTCCAAACTGTGTTCCCCAATCTCCTAGGTGATTTACACCAATACATTTATATCCCAAAAATTCATATATTTTATATAATGATGCACCTATTACAGTTGAACGTAAATGCCCTATATGAAAAGGTTTAGCTATATTTGGAGATGAATAATCTATTACAACTTTCTTATTATCTCCAATTTTTGATGAACCAAATTTACCACCTTTTTTACTAAATTCTTCTACAACTTCTTTTACAATACTATCTTTATTTAAATAAAAATTTAAATATCCACCTGCAACTTCAATTTTTTCGATAATATCACTATCATCTAAATCTAATTTTTCTTTTAGCTCTGTTGCAATAATTTGAGGTGCTTTATGCATTTGTTTTGCCAATTTAAAACATGGAAAAGCATAATCACCCATTGTTGTATCTTTAGGTATCTCTATAAATTGATACAATTCTTCTTCTGATAACTCGACATTTTTTGCTATTATTTTTGAAATTTCCTTTTTAAAATCTTTCATATTTTACTCCTTTCTAAAAAACAAAAACACACCTCCAGACTGCTCTAGAGGTGCGTTAGCATGGTACCACTCTATTTGATTTTTGTATTTTTAATACAAAAATCCACTCAAATCTGTAACGTAGATATACGAACTACCATACTTTTATTTCCTGTAGTCACTCACAAGCTCTAATAATTATATAATTATTGTCAAACTCACACCATTTTTCGACTCTCTTTAATAATTTTTTTTATAATTATTTTCTTGATCAACGATTTTTATTAATTATATTGTTATTATATTGCAATATATTAATTTTGTCAATTATTTTTCTTGCATTTTATGTATACTTATGATATAATAATTATATCATTGAGTTTGCTGGTTGAACTCAAAATTTTTAGAAAGGAGGAGTATTTATTATGAATACTCCTAGAGAAACCATCATCAATACAGATATTCTTCTGCGTGTTGAACTGGAGAATGGTGTAAACCATCTCTTTCGCAAGGCTGCCGGTCGAGATCGATTCTACTGGTTTTCCGATGACCAAACGCTGAAGTACAGTGATGGCATTCTTCAGCTGATGATCAGCGGACATGTTGGTGAACATCTGATGTTTGTCTTCCGGAACGCTGAAGGCACATATCTGAACTACACCAACTCCACAATAAAATGTATCAACCGCGAGGAGATCTAGCGCGAGGAGATCTAGCAGCTGAAAAACCTGTTTCTAGAGCAAACATATCGCAAAGATGTGTGCATGGAAACAGGTTCTTTTATTTTATAATATTTCAGTCCATTTATTTTCATTAAAAAGTACATTATATTTCAAATTCAATTTACTTGCAAAAGATTTTATTGCATTACTTACTTTTTTCATGAAATAATATTCTTCAAGCTCTTTTTTATCAATTTTATTATCAGTTTCAAATTTTATTGTTAATTCTCCGTTTTCTATTTTAAAATCAATATTATTTATATATTGTGTCTGTCTCATTCCTATTACTTCTAGGCCTTTTTGGGTTGGTCTTGTACTTTTTAACTCAATTTTATCAGCTAATATTAAAACTAATTGTATTACATTATCAGAATCAAAACCATCACTATGATTTTTAATTGCTTCTAGTACCATATCTCTTTTAGCAAACTTTATATTATTTTCATCAAAATATTGCTCTGCAAACTTATAGCTTTTATATGCATGATTTTCTTTACCATCTATAGCACCTATATCATGTAATATTGCAGCCAATTTTGCTGATTCAATTGTATCTTCATCATAATTTAAATCTGTTAAAATTTTGTTTGTTATATTCATTACATTAACAACATGATCCCAATTATGGTGAGCCCATATTTTGTCATTATTATTTTCGTTCTCATCAATCTGATTATAAATTGATCTTATTTTCTTATCATTAAATACATATTCAAAAAACTTACATGGTCTTAAATCATTGTTAATTTCATGAGTTGGATATACTTTTTTAGTTAATATTTTTTTCAATACTTCAGGTCTTATTGGAGTTTTATCTATATTGTTTAAATCAATCCACTCATATTCAACATTTTTTTCTGTATCACCTTCTATATTTTTTATTGTTTCTAAAGTTTTTTTATCCTTCTCATCTATAAACTCAGCTTTATGAACAAATGTAATCTCATGGTACTTTTTGTTATTTGCTTCAAAAAAGTTTTCTATTGTTGCTATATATCCTGTAAGCTCGATATCTTTTCCTGTTTCTTCTTTAAATTCTCGTTTTACTGTATCTTCTGAATTTTCTCCAATTTTAATTCTTCCTCCAACTAAGGCATAATATGGATCTTTTACATTGTGATGTAATAATATTTTATTATTATGTATTATAATTGCAGTTGCTCTACAATTTAATCTCCATTCTCCAATATCAATTGTTAAATCTTTCATAATTTCAATCTCCTTTCAATACATTTTTACTATAATTATACTTTATAAGTTTATTATATCAAATTCCTTTGCCAATCAAGTCTGTCATCTCACCATCATATAAGATATCTAATTTGCTCATGGCTCTTGTTATTGTTACATATAATAATTTTATATCTAAACTATTATTTGTATACTTCACATTATTTGCATTTGAAATAATAACACAGTCAAATTCCAAACCTTTTGCCAAATATGATGGAACAACTGATATTCCAGAATTATATTCCGAATCTTTTCCCCTTATGAGTTTTACATCTGATCTCAGCTTACAAATTTCTCTTTCAATCATTTCGCATTCTTTCATATCTTTTCCTATAATTGCTATTGACTTATATCCATTATCTAAATGCTCATTTATTTTCTCATTTATAGATTCAATTAAATCCTTTCTGTTTTCGACCTTTTTTATACTTATTGAATTTTTTCTGTCTATAACTGGATCACCTAACACAATATACTCTTTTTCATATTCAGGTAATTTATTAATTACTATATTGGCAATGTCCATTATCTCTTTTGTTGTTCTGTATGTCTTATTTAGTGTTGTGTATACAGTTTTTACATTATTAAATTCCACATCTATAAATCTCTTCCAGTTTTCAATACCTCTATAATAATGAACCCCCTGTGCTATATCTCCTAATATTGTCATTGAATTACTGTTTAAAATCGTTTTTAATACATCAAATTGAAATTCACCATAATCTTGTGCTTCATCTATAACAACATGCTTTATTTTACATTTATCTTTTATTCCGAAAACTTTAAATTGTATATACATTATAGGAGCTAAATCTTCGAATGATACTTCGTTTTTCTTTAAATTTGATAGCGTATTTTCTTTTAAATACTGCATTACTTCATTTGAATTTTGCAAATATGAATCTATAAATTCTTTATAATATTGTACACAATCTTTTTTAGGTATTTGATTTAAATAATTTTTTACAATTTTTTTATATCCCTTTTCTACATTCTTTATTTCTTTATCATATTCATCATAAACTTTTATACGCTCTTCTTGTACTAAATTTTCTATGGCTTTAGTTCGCTCTTTTCTCAAGTTTTCTGCTATTTCTGTAGATTTTCTTTTAAATTCGGATATTAAATTTTTTTCAATTTCATGTATTCGATTGTCAAAATTATACATTTTGTATGTATGTTTAAATAAATAATCTATATCATTGTATTTCATTATTGTATAATCTTTATAACAGAAATCATTTTTAGGAATATAATTATTTTCTATATCAGCTAAATACTCATCAATAATTTTTTTGAAATTTATTGATGATTTAAATTTAGCTTCTTTTATCATAATATCAATTTTACCCTTATTTATGTCATCAAATTCTTTATTTACAATTATAACTAACTTTTCATTATTATCTGAAATTTTTAATTTTTTTCCAATTACATCATAAGCAAAATCTTCAAAAGTACATTGTCTTACATCATTTACACCTAAATCAGGAAGAATATTTGAAATATAATTTAAAAAGAATTTTGTTGGAGCTATTATCATAAATTCGTCTGGCTTAAATTCTTTCTCATAATTATAAATTAAATATGCAATTCTATGAAGAGCAATTGTTGTTTTTCCGCTTCCTGCTACTCCCTGTACAATAAGTGGTGAATTTATATCAGCTCTAATTATTCTATTTTGTTCATCTTGTATAGTTGCAACTATATTTTTTAATCTATCATCTGCTTTTTCTTCAAGTGCATTTTGTAGTAACTCATCATTACCAGTAACATTAATATCAACATACTTTTTCAATTTTCGTTTTTCTATAATATACTGTCTTTTTAATAATATTTCACCTTTTATTTTATTACCTAAACATTCATATTCTGCTTTACCAATTTTTCCTTCATAATACAAGTTTGATATTGGAGCTCTCCAATCCACTATTATTGGCTCTGCTGTTTTACTATCTAAAATAGAAATTTTTCCAATATATAGTTTTTCCATTTTTCTTGCATCTTCTTTAAAATCCATTCTAGCAAAATACGGAACATCTTTTATTTTCTTTATATCTTCTAACTTTTTTACTTTTGCAAATAAAACCTCACCCTTTGCCATATCTTCTAAGGAATAGTTCATATCTGCATTTTTTAAATCATCTTCAATTATATTTTCTTTTTCTGTAATTTTTTCATTTATTTCTTCTAATTTATCTTGCTCTTCTTTAAATATTTGCTCTTCCATATTAAAACCTCCATTTATTATTGTTAAATGAACAGACTTTAATTTACATGTTTAAAGTCGTTCATTTTTCTATTTATTTAAATCATTTGTTTTAATATGTTTTCCGCTTTTTTATAAAACTCTTCTTTATTTTCAATTAAGTCTTGTAATTCTTTTAAATATTTTTCATATTTATCATCTTTTACATAATATTTGTTAACCGCATAACCATTTTTGCCAAACTTTTTTTCAGCATGATCATATGCCCTATCAATTTGCTCTTTATATGTAAAATCTTTATAATGTTCAAATCCAAATGCTAAAGTTCTTTCCAAAAAAGTTGTTACATTTGTATTTTTATCTGCAGATGCCAATATTTTTCCATATATATTTCTAGGTACATTTTTATTAGATGATCTATGATCTTCAATTGCTTCTTTTATAATTTGTTTCTGATCTCTTGTGAAAAATTTGTCCAGATTTTCATCATTCCACATCCAATTTGCAGATATTATTTCATGTGTTTTTCTATCTATATGATCTCCTATATCATGATATGATACTGCTGTAAATAACATATTATAATCTAATCCTTCGTATTGTTTTGAAATTTCAAATGCTCTTTGTAGTACATATTTTATATGATCTATATCATGGGATTTTCCATTTAAATCATATACTTTAAAAACATTTTCTTTAATATACTTTAGTAATTCATTGTTAATTAAATTTTCGTCCATAACACTCCTCCGATAAAAAATTTTAAGCTTAATTATTTTTCATATTCCCCCTTTACACTTATATTTGACCAATCTCCATTAGCCTTTTTAAGACGCAAAAAAACCAAGTAATTACATACTTGGTATCTATATGATTTTTAGCTTTTATTTTGTGTGTCAGTCTAAATTTTGCAATACTTAAAAATGATAACATAATCATATAAATACTGAAAAAGTAGAGTTTGACTACTGTGTTCGGAATGGTTACAGGTATCCCTCTAAATTCACGACATTTATATTATCACCTTTAAATATGGTTTGTCAATGTTTTTATAAAAACATCTCCAATTTCATTGAATTATTATCTTTAAATCCAACTTTATGATATAATTTTACAGCTTCTGGGTTACTTGTTTTTAGCTCTAAAATTCCTATATTTTTGTCTTTGGAAAACTTTATTACTTCTCTTAATAAATGTGTTTGAATCCCCATTTTTCTATATTCTTCTCTTGTATATACACCACATACATATCCTCGTTCCACTAATTCTTCCTTATGCAATGGCATATATTTTACAAGTTGTATTCCACACGTTGATACTAATTTATTATCAAGCTCTTTTACCAAAAAATATATATTTTTATTCAAATTTTCTAATAAAAATATTTTTGTATTATTATAGAATTTTTCATCATCAATTTTATAATTTTTTTTAAATAATTCTTTTTGTTGTAAGATTCTTAATTCTGCAATTTGGTCTATATCTTCTATTTCTGCTAACCTATACATATCTTTTGTATCTCTTTTTTTATTTATATAAAAATTTTAGCTCTATGTTTATTTTTCGTCAATATTTAATTTTTATCTGATAAAATTTGTTCTTGTTATTGTTTCATTTTTTGGTAATTCAATTCCAGCTTTTTTTCCTGCATTAATACACTTTAAAAGCCATGCCATATTATTTGCAAGTGTTCTCATTGTTTGCATACCTTCTAAGTCTTGTTCTACTTCCTCAGGTTTACTTCCATGTACCATATTCCAATATTGAGATGTTACAATTGGCATATTATTCATTGAAAAATATTTATTTAGCATATCAAATGTTGATGACGCTCCACCTCTTCTGCATGACACAATTCCAGCCGATGGTTTATTTTTAAATAAATTGCTTCTTCCATAAAAAGCTCTATCCATAAAAGATGTAATCATTCCACTTGCTGAAGCAAAATGTACAGGTGTGCCAAATATAAAACCATCTGCTTCTTCCACTTTATCTAAAAATTCATTTACTTTATCATTAATAAAGCATTTTCCTGTTTTTAAACATGAACCACATCCTAAACATCCAGAAATTGGTTTATTTCCAAGCCAAAATATTTCAGTTTCTATATCTTGATTATTTAATGTATTTTCTATTTCTTTAAGAGCTGTATATGTACATCCTTTTTCGTGTGGACTTCCATTTACTAAAATAACTTTCATATTAAAATCATCCTTTCTATGTAATGCTACAAATTTATTATATTCATTTTTTTGCTCTTTATAATTATTTTTTATACAATTAATACCTCTTAAAACTTAAGAGGTATTTTGTATTTTGTATTTTTATTTTGTTGTTTTATCAAAATATCTTTTTAATAATTCTAATCCTGTTATTATAACTCCACCTAGTATAAAAGTAAGAATGTTAAATGTTGAAAATGTCATTGCTGGTTGTGGTATATCTAATGTTGTTGCTCCCATAACAATAGAATATAATGAACCTAACATCATTCCTAATATTGTGTATACTGTTTGTGAACGGAATTTTTCTAGACACATTCTTATTAATTTTGTAAATGTTACTATTCCTGCAATCATACCTAATCCAAATATTATTAATACAGGCATTGCTGAAAAATCAAGTGATATAAAAGCTTTTACTTTTTCCATAATTGGTATGTATAAACCAAATATTAATAATAATGTTGATCCAGATATTCCTGGTAATATCATTGCTGATATTGCAATCATTGCAGCTATAAATATATAAATTATTGTACCTGCATTTAATACATTAACATCAATGCTTTTTCCTGCATGTGAGTTAAAAATTGTTATTGCTACTACTAATGCGATTCCTAATAATGTAAATACTAAGTTTTTATATTTTCCTTTTACAACCTCTTTTTCTTCTTTAATTACTACTGGTATAGCAAAAATTATAAATCCTATGAATAAAGAGCTCATTGCATATATTTTGCTATTAAATAAGCTTGATAAAATGCTTGCTGCAAGTAAAAATCCAATTATCCAGCCACATCCTATTTTTACTAAAAATCTTAGTGCAGTCTTTTTTTGTTCCATTTTTCCTCTGAATAAATCGTCTAATGAACCTATGAATTTGTCGTAAAATCCTAGTAAGAATGCTATTGTTCCTCCAGATACACCAGGTACGCTGTCTGCTAGTGCCATACAAAATCCGTTAATTAGATTCATTATGATATCTTTTAGTTTCTTCATTTTTTTATTCTCTCCTTTTTGTATTTTTATAATATTCACATTATTCCATAAATGCTTTGTAAAGTCAAATAAAATTTTATATTTTAAATTCCTGTTTCGTACATAGAATAATATTTACCTTTTTTGGCTAGTAGCTGTTCGTGTGTTCCTTCTTCTATTATATTTCCGTTTTCTATGAATATTATTTTGTCTGCATTTTTTATTGTTGATAGTCGGTGTGCTATTATAAATGATGTTGAATTTTTTATTAATTTATTAAAAGCATTACTTATTTTGTTTTCTGTTACTATGTCTATATTGCTTGTTGCTTCATCTAATATTAATATTGGTGGTTTGGTTAACATTACTCTTGCTATGTTTATTAGTTGAATTTCTCCCGGTGATAGCATATTTTGATTTTTTATATATGTGTTGTACCCTTCTGGTAATCTTTCTATAAATTCGTGTGCATATGCCATTTTTGCTGCTTGTTTGATTTCTTCATCTGTTGCATTTGGTGATCCGTATGATATATTTTCTTTTATTGTTCCTGTAAATAATTTTGTATCTTGAAGTACTATTCCTATATTTTTTCGTAAAAATTCTTTTGATATATTTTGTATATTTACACCATCTATTGTTATTTCGCCACTATTTATTTCATAAAATTTCATTAATAGATTTACAATTGTTGTCTTTCCAGCTCCAGTTTTTCCTACTATTGCAATATTTTGTTTTGGATTGGCTATTAAATTAAATTTTTCTATAAACTTTTTGTTATTGATATATGAAAAATATACATTTTTAAATTCTACTCTGCCTTCTATTTTATCTAATTGTACTATTTTAGAATTTTGTGGCTCTTCTTTTTCATTTAAATAATCAAATATTCTTTTTGCAGATGCTATTGCAGTTTGTATTTCTGATATTATTGATGTAATTTCATTAAATGGCCTTGTAAATACATTTGTGTATACTAAAAATGTTGTTAAATTTCCAATCGAAAAATGTGCATCTGCTGTACTTTTTATTATCATTATTCCAGATATTGCAACTACAATATATGCTAAATTAGATACAAATCTTGTACTTGGATTTGTAAGTGATGAATAAAATTGTGATTTTATTCCTACATTTTTTAAACTTTCATTTTTATTTTTAAAATTGTTTTCAAAGTACTGTTCACTATTAAAATTTTTTATTGTCTTAAATCCAGTTAAAGCCTCTTCTGTATATCCATTTATATCTGATACTTTTTCTGCTCTTTTTGAAAATAACTTTGTGGTATTTCTTCCTACAAATCTTGAAATAATATACATTATCGGAGCAATACAAATTAAAATAACTGTCATTACCTTATTTATTTTTATCATTATAATTATAGAAATTATAACCGTAATAATTCCCATTGTTATTTTTGATACAGATTGAATTAATCCATTTGAAACATTTTCTACATCAACAGTAAATCTATTTAGTGTATCTCCATATGGATTTTTATCTAAATATTTTAATGTTAATCTATCTGTTTTTTCAAATAAATCTGCCCTTATAACTTTAGATGTTTTTGTAGCTAATTTTATAAGAGCTTTATTTAATAGTAAATTTGAAATGAATAAAACAACATATATTAACAGTAATTTTATTATTTCTGTAATTAAATTTTCTTTTATAAATGGAATCGTACTGTCAATAGTTTTTCCTATATAAATTGGTGCTAATATTGTCATTATACTACTTAGAATTGAAAATATAGTAATGATAATTATTGAATATTTACAATTTTTTATATATTTTCTAAAA
>ERZ832317.1435-NODE-1435-length-30549-cov-6.553683_pt1 | contig 30549 bp, 34 predicted proteins | sample MGYA00519695_ERZ832317 | MGnify/ENA primary metagenome ERZ832317 (study PRJEB31850, sample SAMEA3708726) | human gut metagenome | biome: human gut; feature: human-associated habitat; material: faeces | place: China | collected 2014 ...
GCCTTCCATCAAGACATTCGCATATGATGAATCCAAATTTGAAGAGATTGCAAAGGCAATTTCCGAGGAATTCTTCCAGGCGTTCAACCCGAGAAAGATGACTCCGGAAGACGCGCTCAAGATTCTGAAGGAAATGTACGCATAATTTTGAAACTACAGCATTTTCTTAGGAAGCGGCTCTCTCAGAGAGCCGCTCCGAAGTAATATATTTTTTACCAATAGACATACATTTGCGTATGTCGGTCAAGAAAAAATCAGGAGGTTTTTCATGAAACTGGAAACCAAGCGCAGATTATCCATGCTCCTGCTGGCCGTGGCCGTGATCTTCTGGCTGCTGCGGCAGCTGGCGGTGGTGTATATCCCCGGTGTCTCGGCTCTGGCTCTGGCGGGGGCCATGCTCCTGCTGGCCTCCGGCATGGACCGCAGCCGCTCCGGCCAGAAGGCCGCCGTGACCCTGATCTTCGCCTTCGGCCTGCTGAACATCCTTTTCGCCATCATCGAGCTGTACGGCTATTTCCGCGCATGACCCCGGCTTGTCCCGGTTTGTCCCGGCTTGTCTCAGCCTGTCCCAGCCTGCCCCAGTTTGTGACATTTTCATGAATTCACTTGACGGACTCTTTACATAGCCCGGAAAACCCGGTATAATGACTCGGATATGCAGAAAGAGGGTGGACCCTTGCAAGTGAATCAAGTGCGGCTGGGAGCGGTGCTGTCCTATGTGTCCATGGGCCTGAGCACGCTGATCTCGCTGATCTATACGCCCATTATGCTGGGCCGGCTGGGCGAAACGGAATACGGTGTATACGGCGCGGTGGGGCCCATCATCTCCTACCTGCTGCTGCTGAGCATGGGCCTGGGCAGCGCCTATATCCGCTACTATTCCCAGGCCAAGGTGGCCAAGGACCGGCGGGAAATGGCAAAGCTCAACGGCATGTTCCTGGTGACCCTGTCGCTGCTGGGACTGGTGCTGCTGGCCCTGGGCTTCTTTCTGGCCGCCCATCCCCAGATGGTGTTCGGCACCAAGTGGGCCCCGGAGGAACTGGCCCTGGGCGCAAAGCTCCTGCGGATCATGACCCTAAACGCGGCTCTGTCCTTCCCCTTCAGCGTTTTTGAGTCCCATGTGAACATCCACGAGCGGTATCTGTTCCTGAAGGCTGTCACCATGGCCAAATCCGTGCTCAGTCCGCTGATCTCCATTCCCCTGCTGCTGTTGGGCTTCCGCTCCCCGGCCATTGCCACGCTTTCGCTGGTGCTGACCATCGTGTGCGGTCTGACGTATATGGCCTACTGCTTCGCGGTGCTGAAAATGCCGGTGTCCTTCCGGACTTACGACCTGCCACTGATGAAGAACATGATGGGCTTCACGTTCTACATCTTCCTGGCGGTGGTGGTGGACCAGCTGAACTACGGCATCGGCACCCTGATGACCACCTGGATCCATGGCGCGGAGCTGTCCGGCGTATACTACAGCGCCAACCAGCTGAACGTGTACTATCTGTCCTTTGCCATGGCCATCTCCAATGTGCTGATCCCCCGGGTCCACCGGATGGTGGCGGAGGGCGACTCCAACCGGGAGCTGACCCGGCTGATGACCAAGGCAGGACGCCTGCAGTTCATCATGCTGATGGCGGTGTTCCTGGGCTTTGTGGCGGTGGGCCGTCCCTTTGTGATCCTGTGGGCCGGCGGCAAGGAGCAGTTTGCCGTGGACTATCCCGTGGCCCTGCTGCTGTTTGCCAGCACCATCGTCTCCGCCATCCAGTTTGTGGGGCTGGAGATCCTCCGGGCCAAGAATATGCACCGGTTCCGGGCCTGGGTCTATCTGGCCGCCGCCGCCGTTAATGTGGGGCTGATGATCCCCCTGTGCAAATACGGCGGCCTGGTGGGCGTGGCCGGTTCCATCCTGTTTATCACGGTGGTGGGGAACGTCCTTCCCATCAACTGGTATTTCCGCCGCCATGTGGGCCTGGATGTTCGCTGGTTCTGGGTCCGCATCGCCCGGCTGCTGCCGTCCATGCTGGTACCCGCCATCGTGGCGGTGCTTATCGCCGTGCTGGCTCCGGTGTCCGGGTATCTGGATATTCTCATCTGGGGCTGCGTGTTCGTGGCTGTCTACGCCGCCAGCCTGTGGCTGTTTGGCATGAACCGCTACGAGCGGGGCATCGTCACCGGCGTGCTGGACAAATTCCGCCGCAAGCGCCGCAGAAGGGCATAATATCGTTCAAGCAGCCAAAAGGGCTTGCCGTCTGCAAAGTGCAGGCAGCAGGCCCTTTTGATATTCCTGCGGCAGATGGACTGCCGGGCAGGGCAGGGGAGACGGTATGCGCTACAGCTCCTTCCTGATGGCGCGGATGGCTCCCTTTTCCAGGCGGCTCACCTGGGCCTGGGATATGCCGATCTGCGCCGAAACCTCCATCTGGGTCTTTCCCTGGTTGAAGCGCATCATCAGAATGCTGCGCTCCCGGGGCGTCAGGCGGCTGATGGCGTCCTTCAGGGCAATGCGCTGGATCCAGCTCTCGTCGGTGCAGCGGCGGTCGCTGACCTGGTCCATGACGCATACCGTGTCGCCGCCCTCAGAGTATATGGGCTCGTACAGGGACACCGGGTCCACGATGGCGTCCATGGCCAGCACCACCTCCTCCCGGGGGATGGCCAGCTCCTGGGCCAGCTGCTCCACAGTAGGCTCCCGCTGACTCTGGCGCAGCAGACGCTCCCGGGCCTGGAGGACCTTATACGCCGTGTCCCGCAGGCTTCGGGACACCCGGATGGCGCTGTTGTCCCGGAGATACCGCCGGATCTCCCCCACGATCATGGGAACGCCGTAGGTAGAAAAGCGCACCGGCTGGTTGATATCGAAGTTGTCAACGGCCTTGATGAGGCCGATACAGCCCACCTGGAACAGGTCGTCCATGTTCTCACCCCGGCTGGCAAATCGCTGGAGCACCGACAGCACCAGCCGCAGGTTGCCCCGGATGAGCTTCTCCCGGGCGGCCATGTCTCCCTCCTTGGTCCGCCGTAGAAGCTCCGTCATTTCGTCGTTTTTCAGAACCTCCAGCTTGGCGGTGTTGATGCCGCAGATCTCCACTTTTCCCTGCATTCCACTACTGCCTCCGTCACTTGGATAAAAACAGTATTCCCGGGGAAAAGTTCCTTATACGGCGCCACAGAATCCCATCAGCTTTCGCTGAACAGGCCATCCAAAAAATTTTTTGGATTTTTTGAAAAAAAGACTTGCATTTTCTGGGAGACCGTGGTATTATAGCAAAGTCGTCAAGAGACACGCGCCGTTAGCTCAGCTGGATAGAGCGTCTGGCTACGGACCAGAAGGCCGGGGGTTCGAATCCCTCACGGCGTGCCATCAAAAGGGTACGAAAAAGATGTACCCGGCAAAAAGCCCGATTTTATCGGGCTTTTTTGCTGCCCAAACACCGTTTTTCAAAGTTTCAAATTCGTAGATGTAAAAACGGCTTTTTCACTTTGAAGATAGATACGAACCCAAGTAACAACTGAATACAGTACAAGGACGGCAGACAGTAACAGATACTACCTGCCGTTTTTTGTTGCCATCGGAGCCAATCGTTTTGAAAAGAAACGATTGGCTCTTTTTTTATTTCACAGACAAAGGAGCAAGACGATGATCTTTTCAGATTCACCGAGTCAGAAAGCCCTCGAGCGAATGATGACGCAAGTAAAGGGCTTTCCCCCACGAGGCAGCGGCGTGATGGTTCTGCGTCGTTTTGAATACACGGCAGAAATGTGCGACTGCCGTCTGTGCCTCTATTACAACAGAAAGAAAAAATGCACAGTCAGCCAATGCCCATGCATCGAGGAACGAATTGTTGCCGGAGCTGCAGACCGATCTGAGGTTATGGCTGAGACAATGAAGAACATCCACAACGCTGCCTTTCACAGACGGCTCAATCAATTCATCAATGAAAGCGAGGAACTCCATATGAACTTCAGAAACGAAAAACACAGGCTGGCCTTTGTAGAGGCGATCCGCAAGCTCGACAAGAAAAACTTCGCCCTGATGTCTGCGCTCTACCTTCTGACTGCCGAGCACAAGCTCTGGATGCAAATCAGAAACTTCGTAGAACGCAACGAGATCAAGTTCGACAGCTTCAAGCCAAAGGACAGCACCGAGAACGGCTACACCCTCCTCTGCTGTGCCAAAGATCTCTACCTTGGCACGAAGCACATCACGATCAGCGATCTCGCCGATACCGAGCTGATCGCACCCAAAATGTTCGCTCTCATTTGCAACGCAATGGCAATCCGCAGATTCGGTCTTGGCGCAATTCAATATAAGGAAAGGACGGCTCAGAAATGATCAAAATCAGAATCAGGAATGCCGATCATGAGATCGACGTTCAGTTTCCCATCAGCGAAAACAAACTGTACGCAAAGCTTGCTGAGATCCACGCCATTGAGGGCAAGGATGCCCCGCAGTCAGCATTCGTGACAGAGGTCTACTGGCCGGAGGAACTCTCCATGCTGAAAGACCGCATCGCCAATCTGGACGAGCTGAACTACCTCGCCAGGAGGGTGGAGAGCTTCGACTACCACGAATACGATCAGTTTCTTATTGGCATCACCAAGCTGGAAAACCCCACCGAGAAGGATCTCATCAATCTGACCTTCAACCTCGACCACTTCACGCTGTGCAAGGATGTCAGCAGCTATGGAAAGATCGGCAGAGAGTATGTGATGAATACGGAAGGCGCCGTTCCCGCCCATGACGAGGATGATCCGAAATACGCTGCCATCGGCAAGGAACTCATCGACCGAGGGCTGGCGCAGATCACCGCAAAAGGTTTGCTCATCTACAATCCCTTCGACGAGCTGACCGAGGTATACGACGGTCAGACCTTCCCCGAATACTTCTATGAGAATACCCTTGCCAGCGCAGAGGTCAGCTACAATGGCCGTACCGAGCTACTCCTGCTCCCCGGCGAAGAAATTGCAATCCAGAAGGCTCTTGCCCGGCTCGGCGCTCCTTCCGACAGCGACTGCGAGATCAGGTTCTGTCTCAGTCAGGGAGAGGATGACGCCTGGGAGGAACGCATCGAAGGCATCATCCGCTCTGAAGGACTGTATGAGGCGAACAAAATGCTTCGCTTTCTGGACACCGGCGATATGGATTGGGGCAAGCTGACTGCCGCCGTCGAGCTCACAGATGCAAAGAGTGCCGCCAACATCGGCGCTGTCGCAGAGCATCTTGGCGAGTTTGCCTATATTCCCGACGCAAAGAGCGAATCCGACGTCGGTCACTTCCTTGTGGACAATGTAGAAGAGTATGCGATGAACATTGAGATGGAGGAATACTTCGACTTTTCCGGCTTTGGTGAGTATTTCGCCGAGGAACACGACGGACAGTTTGTAAGCGGCGACTTCGTGTATTTCGACAGCGACAGATCCCTGGATGAGTTTCTCGAAGAACTTGAGTCCGAGGACGAGGGCATGGATATGGGAGGCATATGAGCATGAAAATCAATGCGGTCATCGAAAGCAGGGACGGCGGTACACTTGTGCTGGACTTCCCCCGAAGCATCTACGACGTGTACGAAAAGCTTCAGTCGGTGGGCATCAGGAAGTCTCCGCATCAGATTGCCCTTTGCGATGAAGAATGTGATGACGTGCGTGTCAAGCTGTATTCCGAGGACGAGGTTGGAAAGCACCTCCTCTTGACGCTCAATGAGCAGAACTCGTTGGCAGACGCCAATATGCTGGTCTTCATGGTGGACAACGCCAAGGCTGATTTCCGCTCCAAGCTGGAACAGAATCTTCTTCACGATCAGTATAGCTCCATGCAGGAGGTCACGGACGATATCAAGCAGATGCTCTATGAATCCGGGCCGGTCAAGGCTGTGTTCTACTGTCCCCTCGTCGGAGAGGTAACCGATGACGAGGGCTTCAGTTATCCCGTCGACGGTCGTTTTCTCAAGAGCTATGCATGGGCGGTCGAGGAAGCCCTGAAAGCCGATACCGCCGACGATGAAATGGACATGGCTGAATTCTTCGATGAGGATGACGGCGTCAAAGCAAAGCTCGTCTCTGCAAAGTGGGGCGTGGAAACCTACCGTGGGCGGCTCTTCGGGAGGATCGAGTGCAGCCTCAAGGAAGAACTCACCGACGCGGAAACCGAAATCCTCACCGACTGGATCAGCGGTCAGAATTCGGACGGTTACGGAGAGCACTTCGAACAGCAGCCGATTGACACCGAGGACGGCGATCTGTACGTCTCCTTCTGGAACAACGGCGACAACTATTCCATCATGACTCGTGACGAGTTGGATGAGTATATAGATAATCAGGGCATGACGATGGGAGGAATGTAATATATGGCTGTGCTCTTTTCGGCGGTAACGCTTACCGCAGACAATAATCAGGCAGAGTTTCTCGCTACCGGTATCCCGAGAGACTCCGACGATCTCGAGGGCTGGACTGCCTATGAGAACTTCATGGATGAGCTGGATTCCGAACAGGAAGTCAGCGTCCACGTAGAGGCATATCTCTACGGCGATGGCGAAACCTTCAAGGCAACGTCATCCGTGACGCGAAGTACAGCGGCAAAACGCTCCTCGGTAGAATTGACGATGAACTGCGGGTAAAACTGCAGTTCGTCTATACCGAGACGGGAGATCACTACAATGCACTGCGGCTGAAAATCATTAACCGCACGGATGGTGAAGTTGACGCCGAAACCTTCAAATTCAGCGATATTCTCGGTGGCAATCCTGCGTATCAGAACAACCCGTTTGCGAGGGAAATCCACATTTGGGAGAACAACGGGAAAACCGATTGGTACGGCTACCATCCTTCTCCCGCAGCCTATCAGAAGATCGCCGATACCGTGAACGATTATATTTCCATGTACCAGGAGGAAGACATGGGAATGACCTTATAACCCCTCTGGAAAGGACGGTGAAAACCTATGTTTGACTGGCTTGGAGATATATTCTCCGGCATCGGCAATGCCATTGGAGATACCATTGAGTATCTCGGCACACAGATTGCCAACACCATCTTTGACGCCATCCTCCAATGGTTCTATGAGATCATCTACGGCGCCGTTGCTGACTTCTTTACCATGATGGGCAACATGGGCGCTGAAATCTTTGACTTGTCCTGGGTGCAGGCCACAATCAGGCTTTTCACGCTGTTTGGATGGTCGCTGTTTGTGGCCGGTACGGTTGTAGCCATCTTCGATGTTGCGATAGAGTATCAGAACGGCAGAGCCAACATCAAAACCACAAGCATCAATATCCTTAAGGGCTTCTTTGCCTGCAGTTTGATCGGCGTGGTTCCTGTGGAACTGTACAAATTCTGCATCAGTCTGCAAAACACCTTTGCACATGATCTGACAAGCATGGTAGCTGGCGGTCAAAGCCTGGATCTTGCAGGGCAAAGCACATCCGTCTTGGAAGGAAGCTTTGCCGTGTCAACCCAAGTGACTTTCGGACTTCTCAACCTTCTGTGTCTGATTGCCTTTGCCTACTGCGTGATCAAAATCTTCTTCCAGAATATCAAGCGCGGCGGCATTCTGCTCGTGCAAATGGCAGTTGGTAGTCTGTATATGTTCAGCGTCCCCCGTGGATACACCGACGGCTTCAATCAGTGGTGCAAGCAGGTTGCGGCAATCTGTCTGACTGCGTTCATGCAGACAACGCTGCTGTTCCTCGGTTTGCTCACTTTCCCGGATCACATGCTCCTTGGCCTCGGCATCATGCTTGCCGCCAATGAGGTGCCTCGGATTGCCCAGCAGTTCGGCCTCGACAGCTCCGTCAAGGTCAACATGATGAGCGTCGTTCATGCGACTACTACTGCCGTCAATTTGACGCGCAGCGTAGCCAGAGCGACCGGAAAGTAAGATGAAAAGCAAATTTTCTGTGAAGTTGTGAGTAACCTCTTGATTTTATTTCGGTATGCCGATATAATATAGAGAAAGGAGGCGAACACGATGATCATAGAAGATTTGCTTGCCAAGCGGGATATGACGAAATATCGGCTTGCGGTACAAGCTGGAATCCCCCATGCTACGCTGAACGACATCTGTAGCGGAAAAACCAAGCTCGAAAAGTGTTCCGCCGAAACTGTGTATAAGCTGGCAAAGGCACTTGGCGTATCTATGGAGCTGTTGACCGAGGGCGGCATCCACCAGGCAGAACGTGAACAAGCCTTTGAATACGGACTGCCCGACTATCTCCAGCATGATTTGGATGCCTATAAGGACGGTCTGAAATCTCACAGCGGACTCATGGATTGCTTGTGGGGCGAGCTTTACGGCAGCATCAACATGGCGGAGATTAGCGACGGAATCATTACCTCCGAACACGCAAACTATCTGAGAAAGAAATATCTATATGGAGCGAGAATATGATTGATTTTACGAATTGCAGGGTGATCCCCGGCAGAGCATACAACGGAGCAAACGGAAGCAAGATCGCCGTTGAATATAACGGCGAAGCATATATGCTGAAGTTCCCGCCTTCTGCCGAGGGAAAGCCGACCGACCTGTCCTATACAAATAGCTGTATCAGCGAACACATTGCCAGCAGCATCTTCAATATGCTGGGCATCCGAGCGCAGGAAACCATGCTCGGTCTCTTCACCGTCAAGGGAAAGGAAAAGCTCGTCTGCGCCTGTAAGGATTTTACCGCAGGCGGCAAGAGGCTGTTTGACTTCTGTTCCATAAAGAACACGGTTCTTGACTCCGATAGCAACGGAAGCGGAACGGAGCTTTCCGACGTTATGGACACCATCGACAAGCAGCAGTATGTCTCCCCAATAGTTCTACGTGAGCACTTTTGGAACATGTTCATTGCGGACGCTCTGCTTGGGAACTTTGACCGGCACAACGGCAATTGGGGTTTTCTCTATGATGATGCCAAAGGTGAAGCGGAAATCGCCCCCGTCTTTGACTGCGGGAGCTGCTTGCTGCCGCAAGCCGATGACAAGGTGATGAAAAAGGTGCTTGCCAATGAAGCTGAGCTTCACGCCAGGGTTTTTCAATTCCCCACCTCTGCGATCAAGCTTAAGGGGCGAAAGATCAACTACTACGACTTTTTGAGCCGTGCCGAGAATGAGGACGCCAATGAAGCTTTAAAGCGGATTGCACCAAGAATCAATATGGGAGAGATTGAAAGCTTCATTGATCAAGTACCCGGTATTTCCGATCTGCAAAAGGAATTCTACAAGGAATATGTGAACGCAAGGTATGATCTGATTATTCGCCCCACATTGGAGCTTGTTGCAGCAGAGGAACAGGAAGAAGCCGGGCCGACACTGACAATGTAAAAACCTATATATCCACTTCGGGCATCGCACAAGCAGCGATGCCCTATTTTTTGCCCAAAGGAGCGTGAGAATTTGAAGGAAAACAACGAACTGACACGGGATGATATCGCCATCGACCATGACATGGAAGTTGACTGCGACGAAGGCCGAGAGATCACTGTGTATATCGAAACGTGGTTCGATGTGGACAAGAAGTTCCACATCGACACCGCTTCAGATGATGACACATGGCTGAACATGTACGGTCGTTACAATCCCTTCGATGACACCCTGCGAATCGAGTGCGAGATCAACCGTCAGGACAACTCCTCGTATTTTGACTACGAGCCGACTAAGGACGAAGCACAGCTCATCAAGGACATGATCGCAGAGAAGATTCAGGAGGACTACCATCAAACCCCGCAGGAATTTTGCGAGGAATACTGCGGCGAAGATCAGACGATTGGAGGAATCAAATGACGCACTATATCTATCCGCAGAACCTCAAGGCTACAGCGAATATGTGGCTTTGGAGTTTGAGGGATTTTGCAATTATGGGCGTTGCCGCCCTGATTTCCATAGTGATTCTGGTGGAACTGCACCTGATGCTTCCCGCAGCCGTTACGCTTTGCTATGGGTTTCTGACGATCCGCATGGATGACACGACGATTCTCGATTTCATCCGGTATGCGGGTCGTTATTTTATTACCACGCAGCAGTACTACGAATGGAGGTGAACAGCATGCCCAAGAAAGAAAAGTTGCCCAAGCAGAAGAAACCGCCCAAGCAGGCGAAGCACGTAAAACAGCAGAAAAAAAGAAAAGGCCGCTCGGTGCAGGACTTCATCGGCGTGAAGACCTTCACGAAATACGGCCTTATGACGCAGAAGGGCGAGCTTCTGTTTTATCTGGTCAGCCCGACCAATATCTCGGTGCTGTCCTACGTCAACATTGAGATCAAAATCCGGCATCTGATGATGGTGCTTTCGTCGATCCCCGATATTGAGATCACCTGCACCGACTCGTCCGAATGCTTTGATGACAACAAAGCCTATCTCCACGATCGCCTTGAATATGAGCAGAACCCGAAGGTGCGGAAGCTCATCAAGAAGGATATCGAGTTTCTCGACAACGTGCAGGTGGAGATGGCTACTGCCAGACAGTTCCTCTTTACCGCCCGAATCAAGGCTTCGAAGGACAAGCAGGTCTTCGATACAGCCAACCGTGTGGAGAAGATCATCTCTGAACAGGGCTTTGAGGTGAGAAGAATGCGTAAGGCAGACATCAAGCGGTTCCTCGCCCTTTATTTCGAGGCGAGCATGAACGGAGAACAGATGCCGGACATCGATGGCGAACAGTTCTATGAGGTGGACGATGATGAAGAAGACGAAGCTTAATTCCAAGCATCTCGATGCGATTTTTGCCTTTCTGCTGTCGGCGGTCGTGGTCTTCTGCGGAGTTCAGATCTGGCAGGAGTACAGCAGCCGCCGAAAAGACATCGACGCCTTTGCCGAGCTCTCGGAGCTGGCAGAGATCAAGGAGCCTGACGAGCCGAAAGAAACCGTGGAGCCGGATACAGACGGCGATGCGGAGAATTCGGATACGGATTTAGATACGCAGGAGGAACAGGAAAATCCTGTTCTCACGCCGCGCCACGGCATTCCGCTTCTGATCAGTCAGAACAGCGACTGCATCGGCTGGATCACCATCGACAACACCGCTGTGGACTATCCCGTGATGCACAACCCGGAATGGCCGCAGAAGTATCTTCGCAGGAATTTCTATCAGCAGTACAGCGACTCGGGCGTTCCATTCTTGGACTATCGCTGTACGCTCGAAAGCGACAACCTCATCATCTTCGGTCACAACATGCGCAATGGAACCATGTTCTCTTCTCTCAGAGAATATCTGAATGATGGACGCCTCGCCTCCAATCCGACGATCCTGCTGGAAACGGAGGACGGTGCGCACGAGTTCATCATCTTTGCGGTTGCCTGTGTAGATAAGCTCGACTCATGGTACAGCTTCATCGATGCAGAGTCCGAAGACGCTTTCAACGAGGCTGTCGAGAGAATCATTCAAAACGCTTATTACACCAATGGGGACGCCCCCGAATACGGCGACCGCCTGCTGACGCTGTCTACCTGCTACGGCAGCACAAGGAGCAGCCGTCTCATCATCATTGCAAAGGAGGAAAAAGCAAATGTTTGGAAAACCGAAAGTGCTGACACCGGCACAGATGGAGGAAATTCGGACGAAGGACTTCTTCGATATGATTTTGCCCGGTTCCGTGAAATTCTTGTCCGACCACTATGTTGTTGGCGACAGTTACCGATCTGTGTGGGTTATCCGAGAATATCCCCCCTCCACTGAGGAACAGGCCATCTTGTCCCAGCTCGCTGACCGCAGCGGCGTGACGCTTCGCATCTATCACCGCCTGGTGGAAAGCATGGAGCAGAGAAAGATCATTCAGAACGCCACCCGCCGAAACAAGCTCAAGAGCGGCGGCAACGACGTCAACGACACCATCGAAGCCGAAGGCAATCTGCAGGACGTAATCGAGCTCCTGGCCAACCTTCGCAAAAACAAGGAACCGCTTCTGCACTGCAGCGTGTTCATTGAACTGAAGGCAAGGAGCATGGATGCCCTCAAGGAACTTCAAAGCGACATTGCGATGGAGCTGACGAGATCCAAGATCTCTGTCGACAGGCTGACCTTACGGCAGAAAGAAGGATTCCTGTCCGTAATCCCGACCGGATACAATCAGTTCGGTGCGCAATATGAACGAGTCCTTCCCGCATCCAGCGTGGCAAACCTCTACCCGTTCAACTTCTCGGGCAAGACCGACCCACAGGGACTGTATATCGGGCGGGACAAGTACGGCACGAATATCCTCGTGGACTTTGACCGCCGCGCCGAGGATAAGACCACAAGCAACGTCTTGATCCTCGGCAACAGCGGCCAGGGCAAGAGCTATCTGCTCAAGCTGATCTTGACCAACATCAGAGAGTCGGGCAAGGCGATCATCTGTCTGGACCCTGAGTCCGAGTATGAGGAACTCTGCAATGCTCTGGGCGGCTGCTATATCGACTTCATGAGCGGCGAGTACACGATCAATCCCCTCGAGCCGAAGGCATGGACGGACAGCGTTGAGGATATCGACGCCACCACGCCGGAAGCCTTCAAGAAGGTCACGAGACTGTCCCAGCACATCGCCTTCCTCAAGGACTTCTTCCGCAGCTACAAGGACTTCTCTGACACGCAGATCGACACCATTGAGATTCTGCTCTCCAAGCTGTACGCCCGCTTCGGCATCACCGGCGCCACTGACTACAGCACGAAGAAGCCCACGGATTTCCCGATCATGGAGGACTTCTACAAACTGTGCGAAGAAGAATTCTACAGCTACGACAAGCAGCGGAAGTACCTCTACACGGAGGACACTCTGCAGGACGTATGCCTCGGAATCCATTCCATGTGCGTCGGCGCCGAGTCCAAGTATTTCAACGGACACACCAACATCACGGACAGCCACTTCCTCGTCTTCGGCGTGAAGGGCTTGATGGACACCAACAAGCGGCTCAAGGACGCCATGCTGTTTAACATCCTGTCCTTCATGAGCAATCAGCTTCTCGGACAGGGCAAGACGGCGGCGAGCATCGATGAGCTGTACCTGTTCCTTACCAACATGACGGCAATCGAATATATCCGAAACGCAATGAAGCGTGTCCGAAAGAAAGACTCCTCGATCATTCTGGCAAGCCAGAACATCGAGGATTTTTTGATTCCCTCGATCCGAGAATTCACAAAGCCCCTGTTCAGCATCCCCACGCATCAGTTCCTGTTCAACGCCGGACAGATCAACCCAAAGGAGTATATGGACGCCTTGCAGGTTGAACCGTCTGAGTTCGAGCTCATCAAATATCCCGAGAGAGGTACCTGCCTGTTTAGGTGCGGCAACGAGCGATATCTTCTGCAGGTAATCGCTCCCGACTATAAAGCTGCCCTGTTTGGCAAAGCCGGAGGTCGGTAATGAGCGCAACAGTAGCGGCGGCACTCAAGAAGATTGCCGTCGCCATACTGACCGACAAGAAACTGCGAAAAACCTTCCTTGGGATTGTCCTCGGCATTATCGTAATTATCGTGATGCCCTTTGCCGCAATCATCGCTCTCTTTAACGGCGGCATCAACATCGATACAAACCGCCTGCAGACACTCGTTGTACAGAATATGTCAGCGGAAGAACAAGCAAGGCTGCAGAGAGTGGAAGATCTCATGTACGAGATTGAAGACAAGATGACCGAGGCTGGCTTTGATAAGCAGCGAGTCAAGGAGGCGCAAGTGCTTTATGTGCTTGCGCTTTCTGACTTTTCTGAGGAAGCGGGGTTCGTGGACAAGTTGGTCGGATGTTTCGCAGAAGGGCAGACAGACGCGCAGTTGATCTCTGCCGTGAACTCAGCCTTCGGCACTAACCTCTCTGTCGATGAGTTCACGAAGGTGATGAGCGCGATCCGCGCCGTGTATATCTCGACGGCGGGATATATCGATCCGAGCACCAAAAACAATTTGGATCTCGTGCAGTGGGCAAAGAACGCCCACTCCAGAGGCTGGGGCTACGCTGGACAGTATTGCGCAGTCAAACTTCAGCGGATGCCAGACGATCAACGATATGACGTTCTCCGTTCTGTGCAACGCCATGCCGAATGATCCGAGAATCACTGCGCTCGTTGAGTTTGACTTTGACCGCGACACCGTCAGCGTCCGTGAGAGCAGCGACAATGCTTGGTGGACGTACAACCTCAAGGATGTGTCAACGGCCATGTACAAAGCGGAGCGCAAAGAAGGTCTATCCCTGGACGCCAGGCACGAAATCTTTGCTACCGCTCTCGAAGGCAAAGAGATCACATTTGATGAGGGCGAAGACGAGAGCCTCGACCTGCAGATGTAAGCACACCGTGGGCGCCGTGAAGCCCCTGTGTGGGCTTTTTTGGCGCAGGACGGCCAGCAACCCACTGCGAGAGTTCAAACCGAATTTGAGGCGGTTTCGGGCAGACGTTCAGACCGGCGATGACGCCCATTCGGAGGATTTTCGACAGGGTCGAAAATCAAGCAGGAGAAAGAGAGGTGGGTTGCGATTGCACCCACCTCTCGGTCACAGCGGACGGCAATGCCGACCGCACAAGGGTTTTTGCGCTTTTGAGGCCCTGTTTTACAGGCTGGGTTGCGGAACAGCCATGAGTGAAAATTGTAGGTTGCAGCCTCCCAAAACGCCGTGTTTACAGCCGTTATACAGGCGGTTGCGGGCATAAAGAAAGAAGGTCATACAGTATGGCAAATCCAAAAGGAAAACGAAAGTTTCTTCTGTGGGCATATCCGAGTACGCTCGAACTCGTAAAAAACAACTACAGAAGAGATAAATGCAAAAGTCAATCGGAATTCATAGAACGAGCAATTCAGTATTACACCGGGTATGTCAATGCGTCAGATGACACCTCGTATCTTCCCAATGCGATGCTCTCCAATATGCGAAGCATTGCCGCAGAGAGCGACAACCGTCAGAGTCGCATGCTCTTCAAGCTGTCCGTGGAGATCGCCATGCTTCAAAATTTGTTTGCCGCCTTCCACGATGTCGATCCCGAATCATTGGAACGACTGCGCGGAGAATGTGTGCAGGAGGTCAAGCGGCTGAACGGTTCCTTCTCTCTGAAAGATGCTGTCGAGTGGCAAAAGGAATGATGATGCATGGCAGGGCTCGTTACGAAATTCAAATATCTGAAGTCGTCTGCCCGGAAAGGTGCAGGCGGCTATGCAAAGTATATCGCTACCCGCGAAGGCGTAGAAAAAATAGATGATACACAGAAGCTCGCGCCTGCAACTGAACGACAGAAGAAAGCAATCGAAAAAATCCTGCGGGACTTTCCTCAGAGCGTGGACATGATCGAATACGATGACTACCTTCAAAAGCCGAACATGGGTAACGCTTCCGAATTCATTCACCGCGCTGTTGAGGACAACACAGATGAAATGATGTCCTCCAAAACCTACGCGGACTATATTGCCACTCGCCCTCGTGCCGAGCGCTTCGGCTCTCACGGTCTCTTTACGGACGACGGTGTACAGGTGCAGCTTGGCAAAGTATCTGAGGAACTGAATCTCCATGAAGGAAATGTATGGACGGCAATCGTATCACTCCGCCGTGAAGATGCCGAGCGTCTCGGTTTCAATACGGGTGCAAGATGGAGAGATATGCTTCGTACACAGACACAGGAGTTCTCGGATCAGTTTCATATTCCCATGAATGAACTGAAATGGTTTGCGGCATTCCACAACGAAGGACACCATCCGCATGTGCATCTCATGGTGTATTCGGAAAACCCGAAGCAAGGATATCTCTCACAGAAGGGCGTGGAGCAGCTTCGCTCCTCCCTTGCCAAAGAAATCTTTGCGCAGGATCTGTTGTCCGTATATGAAAAGCAGACGGCACATCGGGATACCTTGCGGCAGCACAGCCGGGAACTGATTGCGGAGATCGTCTCAAAGATCAATGCAGGTGTCTATGACAATCCCGTGCTGGAAAACAAGCTGTCATTCCTTGCCGATGCGCTGTCCAAAGCATCCGGCAAAAAGGTTTACGGATATCTGAAAGCGGATGTGAAGGACATGGTGGATTCTATTGTGGATGAACTCGCCGCAGACAGCCGCATTGCCGAGCTGTATGATCTGTGGTATCGGCAGCGAGAGGAAGTCATCCGCACCTATACAGATGAGCTTCCGCAGCGTGTTCCGCTGTCACAAAACAAAGAATTCAAATCCGTCCGCAACGCAGTCATTCAGGAAGCACTGAACATTTCGCTCCGAACAGACATCGCGGAGGATATTGATGATTCTGTGATGGCAGATACCGACCCGTCTGCCGAGGAAGCGGATCAGGAGTATGCTCCTTCAAAGGAAAATGATTCCCCTACAATGTGGGGGAAATATCATATGGCAAAGGAACTGCTGGACAGAGACAGTGAAAACTATGATCCCAACAAAGCCGTGGAGCTGCTGATCGACTGCGCCAACATGGGCTGCGGTGTGGCAAAGTATCGGCTTGGCAAGATGTTCCTGCGGGGTGAAGATGTACCAAAAAACATTGACTATGCTCTGCGATGGTTAGAGGAATCCGCAGTCGAGCGTAATCCCTTTGCTGAATATCTGCTGGGCAAAACCTTACTCAAAGGCATAGATGTGGAGCAGGATCTGCCTCGTGCCGAAGATCTGCTCCGCAGGTCGATGGAGCAAGGCAGCAAGTATGCCGCCTATACGCTCGGCAAAGCATTACTCGACGGAAAGCCCTTGACACAGGATATCCCGGAAGCCTTGCGGCTGCTCAAATTCTCAGCAGATCGCGGCTTTGCTACCGCAGAATATGTATTCGGCAAGCTGCTGTACCGTGGAGAGCTTCTGCCGCAGGATATACAGACAGCACTTGACTATCTGGAAAAGGCGTCGGTTAAGGGAAATCCCTTTGCGGCATACCTTGCAGGAAAGATACGGCTCACCGAGGATGCGGTGAAGGATATTCTTAAAGCGATCCGCAATTTCAAGATTGCAGCGGAGAGCGGAAATGATTATGCGGAATATATGCTTGGAAAAATCTATTTATATGGTCGGGAGGTCGAAAGAGATTATGACAAAGCCATTGCCTATCTGACATCTGCCTCCGAACACGGAAATGTCTATGCCGCACAGCTCCTGCACAGCATACACGCAAACCGAAATTGGAGTGCGGCTATGGGAGCGATCCGTCTCCTCCATCATATCAGCCGGATCATTCAGAATCGTCTGGAAGATGAGCGGAGAGGAAAAGGCGCGACGATAGACCGAAAGCTGCGCAGGAAGATCGATGAAAAGAAACAGGCACATGGTCTGAAACAAGGATAAGGAGAATACTATGCCCACAAAATATATTCATTTTACCGATGAGCAGAAAGAACAGGCGCGAAGGACAGACCTTGCCGATCTGCTGCGGAGTCAGGGAGAAGCACTGAAACGCTCCGGCTCCGAATACGAATGGCGGGACGGCTCACAGAAGGTCACTATTCGCGGAAACCTCTGGTTTCATCAGTACGAACAGAAAGGCGGCGATGCCGTTGACTTCGTCCGCCGTTTCTATAACAAATCCTATCCCGAAGCGATGGTATATCTGCTGGGCGGCGCGTCCGGTGTTCTGACCGTCTCGCCGCCTATCGAAAAGAAAACGGCAGAACCTTTTGTGCTGCCGGAGAAGAACGATAATATGCGCAGAGTCTATGCATACCTCATGCACCACCGAGGTGTTGATCGGGATGTGCTCTATGCTTTTGCGCATAAAGGAATGATCTATGAATCCGCGGAGTATCACAATGCGGTCTTCGTGGGATACGATGCCCAAGGGAATGCCGCACATGCCAACCTGCGAGGAACCGGCAGTGAGTCAACATTCAAAGGAAATGTACCCGGAAGCAGACCCGAATACAGCTTTCACTGGACCGGATCAAGCGACAAGCTCTATCTGTTTGAGGCTCCCATAGATATGCTGTCGTATATCTCCATGCATAAAGATGGTTGGCAGAAGCACAGCTATGCCGCCTGCTGCGGAGTCAGCGACCGTGTTATGCTCCAAATGCTGCAGGACGATTCCAATATAAAAACGGTTTGTCTTTGCCTCGACAATGATGAGGCAGGATGGAAAGCCGACAAACGAATCGCGGATAAACTGTTTACACAGGGTATCCAAACAGAAATCCTCGTACCGATTCATAAGGATTGGAACGAGGATCTGTTATTTCCCGAAGAAAGTGAGGTAGAGGACGAATGCCGGGTATTACAACTCTGATTATTGTCGGAGCCGTTATGTTCTGTGTGCTGGGCGGCATTACACTGCTTGCCTATGTGTATAACCTGAACGGCATCAAGTCCAAAACAGTTGGTGACGGTCAACACGGTACGGCACGATGGGCAACAAAAACGGAAATCCGAAAGACCTATCAGCACGTTCCGTTTACACCGAAACGATGGAGAGAACAGGCAAAGGATCATAAAACACCCACCGATGAAAACGGCAATCCTCTGCCGCAGGGCATTGTGGTGGGCTGTATGGGCAACACAACGGCACTTGTTGATACAGGAGATGTTCATGTCCTTATGATTGGTGCCGCAGGTGTCGGCAAGACAGCCTTCTGGCTCTATCCCTGTATTGAGTACGCCTGCGCCTCCGGCATGTCCTTCCTCTCCACCGATACCAAAGGTGACGTCATGCGCAATTACGGCAACATTGCAAAGCAGTACGGCTACAAGGTATCTGTCATTGACCTGCGTAACCCGACGCGCTCCAACGGAAATAACCTTCTGCACCTCGTCAACAAATATATGGATCTCTACAAGGCGCATCCCGATGTATTGGTCTATAAGGCAAAGGCAGAAAAGTACGCAAAAATCATCTCAAAGACCATTATCCTCTCCGGCATGGATGCGGCATCCTTTGGTCAGAACGCCTACTTCTACGATGCAGCCGAGGGCTTGCTCACAGCAACGATTCTGCTTGTGGCAGAGTTCTGTGAGCCGCAGAAGCGTCACATCGTATCGGTATTCAAGATCATTCAGGAGCTTCTTGCGCCGTCCAACAAGAAAGGAAAGAATCAGTTTCAGCAGCTCATGGAGCTGCTGCCCAACGATCACAAGGCGAAATGGTTCGCCGGAGCAGCGCTGAATACTGCCGAGCAGTCTATGGCGTCCGTCATGTCCACAGCGCTGTCCCGTCTGAATTCATTTCTTGACTCGGAACTGGAACAGCTTTTGTGTTTTGATACGGAGATTGATGCGGAATCCTTCTGCAATGAGAAATCCGCTATCTTTATCATCATGCCGGAGGAAAATCCCAACACATTCTTCATGATCTCGCTGATCATACAGCAGCTATACCGCGAGATCCTTGCGGTGGCTGATGAGAACGGAGGCAAGCTGAAGAACCGCTGTGTATTCTACTGTGACGAGTTTGGCACCTTGCCAAAGATCGAATCTGCGGAAATGATGTTCTCCGCATCCCGTTCCCGCCGTCTGCAGATTGTGCCAATCATACAGTCCTTCTCACAGCTTGATAAGAACTACGGAAAGGAAGGCTCCGAAATCATTGTAGACAACACGCAGATCACCTTGTTCGGCGGCTTCGCGCCCAACAGCAGCTCTGCGGAAACCCTGTCCAAAGCACTCGGCAGCCGCACGGTAATGACCGGATCTGTCAGCAGATCTAAGAACGATCCCTCCCAAAGCCTGCAGATGATTGAGCGTCCTCTGTTGACACCCGACGAGCTGAAATCCCTGCCGAAGGGTGATTTTGTTGTCATGAAAACCGGCGTCCATCCGATGCGGGTACACTTGAAACTCTTCTTCAAATGGGGCATTGAGTTTGACGAGAAGCATCCGTACAGTGTGGCAGAGCACGGAAACCGTAAGGTGGAATACGCGGAGAAGAAGGGAATCCAAGACGGCATTATGAAAAAATACCATCCGCAAGAATATGCCGAGCTTCAGGAAGCGGACAAAGCTTCTGCAAGCGGCGGGCAGGATCAGGCAGAAGCGCAGCGCCATGAGCCGCAGAAAACGCCTCCGCAGGGCGATTCCTCCAAGGACAAGAGTAAGAGCGGCGGCGGCCTGAAACCGGAACGACGCGACAGGAGTATCCGCGAGGCCGTAAGTGAGGTGAAGTCCGATGGGCAGGCTTGATTTTCTGTACCGCGAAGACATTCCGCATCGCGCGGTTTCCGTCTACACCTATCTGTCTGACAGAGCGAATAAGAACGGAGAATGCTGGCCTGCGATACCGACCATTGCTGCGGAACTGAAACTGTCGCAGTCAACGGTACGGAGAGCATTGCGGGATCTGCGGAAAGCGGGACTGCTTGAAACCGAGCAGAGGTACAGAACCAAAGGCGGCAAGAGCAGCCTGCTTTATAAAATACAGCGGAGATAAAAAATAACCATCTGCCGCCAAGGGGCTTCTGCGCCTGCTTGGTGACAGGTGGTACCTGTCATGATGGAAGGTGAAGTGAACCTCCCACCTGAAAATATACTACTGCAGAAAAGAAGAACGAGAGAAACAGACAAAAAGTTTTCTATTAAGTTAGGTAAATATACTTGACAAGGAAATCTATTTCTGATACATTGAAAGTGCGAAATATATCACACTGTTGACAGAGAGAATATCAGAGTACGGCGTCTCGTAATAATTGCATTGATGGAGGGCTTATAATGCGAAAAGAATCGACTGCAAATAAAAGTATTCGGAGCAGGAGCATTTACTCCAAATTACTAATCCGCTTCTTGGTTTGTGGATACTTATTTGGGCTAAGTATACTACAATGTATACAGATCCCACTACAAGATGAAATAAACCATACAGTAGTAACAGTTGCAAACATTATTTTCGTTATTCTTTGTATCTACTCAATCATTATACCGTTGGAACCCGAAGATGAAATGGTCCATAAGCTGTATGCTAAGGCAAATTCTGCATCTGATATAATTACTCAAGTCGGATTAATGTTAATGATTTGCTTGTTAAATGTAAAGAATTATTATAGCCATTTTACCATTTCTACTGAAGTGTTAACAGCTATTGTATCTGGGCTCTTATTATTGGTAGCGACCATTAGGGTGCTATTTATATTCTATTATAGCAAGAAAGGCATATAATCTGTGTCAGCGAAAATTGTTACAAAAATCAAATTTTATCGAGAAAAGAATAACCTCACGCAAAAAGAACTGTCGGAAAGAGTAAATGTAAGAAGAGAAACTATTGTAAACCTTGAAAACGGGAAGTATAATCCTTCTTTAGTCTTAGGGATGGAAATTGCGGCCTTGTTTGGTGTTTCGGTTGAAGATGTATTTGAATTGATAGCAGATGAGGACAGCAAATACTGAATATAAGTAAGAGAGGAGGTGTTTGAATGCCTTTTTCTGATGAATTCGATCTCGATCTTGTAACATCAGGTAACGGGATTCCCGGTGGGAATCAGCCTCAAAGTACCAGCGCAGAAGTGACTTGGGCAGTTTCTAGCCTTATCAGCGGAAACAACTGAGGACAACAGTCTCGACCTTCAGATCAGGATCGCAGAGGTTGAGGCAGAATTCCAGAAGATGCTCAAAGCTATCGCAGCCGATAATGTCGAAGCCTTTGATGAGGAAAAAGCAAAGGCTCTCATGGATGAAAAGGCAAAACTGCAGATTCAGCTTGACCGCATTGCTGACACGAAGCAAAAGCGTGAAAACGCAAAACCCAGACTTGATGAGATATTCACGATTATTGAAGCCTTGGCGAATCACCCGATTAGCTATGACGATCAGATCGTAAGGCAGGTCCTCGAGAGCGTAATCGTCGAATCCAAAGAGAAGATCAAGGTGGTCTTCGTCGGCGGTCTCGAAGTAACACAACTCATGTGATTGCTTCATACCCTCCTTTCACACATACCGCCCCGCCTTATGACAGTAGCCATAAGGCGGGGCGGTATGCACTAAATAAGCCTTGATAACTTAAATCTAAAAACCATATTCTTTTGCCCTGCTACCAATATTGAAATATGCCATATTTCTTTTTCCCTCTCTCATTGAACTATTCCCCAGCTTATGGTATAATTATATTGGTATATTGGATCTTTTCTGATTGCTGGACTCGTGCAGTTAACCTGCTCTAAAGCTGTCAGGGTTTAAAATCGGATTTCCAACCAGCCTCGAGTAAGAGAATAATGAAGCATAACAAGATCCAAGGTCATCGCTTAGCCAACAAGACTATGTGTACGGAAGAGACATAAGGGAGCGGAAAAAATGTACTTACAGAAGATCCATATTGAAAACTACAGATTACTCACGAATATAGACATTTTTCTCGATCGTGTTCTTACTTTGATTGTGGGAAAAAACAATACAGGCAAAACATCCGTAATTAATCTCATCAGGAAAGTACTCAATGAAGAGAAAACGCTTTCAATAGATGATTATCCCCTCGAATGCAGATCTCGTCTCTATGATGTAATAGAAAAATACTGGGCCGGAGAAATAGATCAATCGGAAGTAAAACAACAGATTGCGGAAACAAGCATTTCCTTTTATATCGACTACTCGGAGGAAGATGATGATCAGCCACTTGGAAGCTTAAGCCCGTTCATCATTGACATAGATGACAATAATACCAGCGCCCGGATTGATGCAATTTATACCTTTGATGAATTGAAAGCAGATGAAATGTTCTCCTCCTGCAAAGGCCGTTATGATCAGTTGCTGCAGGCTCGCCAAAAGGATAATCCGGGTGATGAAGGGCAAGAGGGTTTTGACAGAGCATTAACTGCTGCGGTAGTAAAAGACTCTTTTGACAAATTCTTTTACCTTAAAGTTTTGGCTGTCAATCCGAGCAATGTTGAAGATTGCCAGGAGAACCCTTCAAGCTTGTTACGAAAACTGTTCACTTACCGAACTATCGAAGCAGAAAGAAATCTCGATGAGTCGGAGAACAAAAACGATCATCCTCTTGCTGGTATGATGAATCAAGTGTTTAATCCCGAGGAACAGGAACTGGAGTCGGCCTTTAGTCCAATCATTAGTGAACTCAATCGATATGTTGATGATGTCGGCTTTTCAGCGCAGGAAAGAATTGATGCGCTCATGAATCAAATTATTGCCGGAATGATCCATTTCGGATATCCTTCAGCAGAAGATTTGAAGTTGAAGGCAAGTTCTAACATCTCACTGAAGAATCAAATAATGAGCAATACGGACCTAATGTACACCTCCTCCGACGGGGGTGAAAGCTTGCCAAGTACGCATAATGGATTGGGCTATAAGAATTTAATTAAGATTTCCTTGATTCTTACCGAGTTTTCCAGGGCTGTTGTTGCAAACGCAACGACGATACCTTTGCTACTTATTGAAGAGCCTGAAGCTCATATGCATCCCCAACTGCAATCAACATTTGTAGGTTTTGTGAGTAAGTTCCTCAAAGAGTCCATCGGTGCTGGAAGACATTTGCAGACTATTCTTTCTTCTCATTCTTCTCACGTAGCGAATACTGTTGACTTTAAGCAAGTAAGGTATATGCGAAGAACAACGAACGGGGTAAACTGCAAAGATTTGCAGCACTTCTACCAAGAAGGTCAGACAGACGAGCAGAAAGAGAATCTTGCATTTCTTCAGAAGTATTTGAAACTCAGCTATTGTGACCTGTACTTTTGTGATAAAGCTATTCTTGTAGAAGGTGCTACCGAAAGATTACTTATCCCCCAAATGATACTGAAATGCGCTGAATCGGGGGCGTTCGATAATACGACACCTCCCCTCCAGTCGCAATACTATTCCCTTGTTGAAGTCGGCGGTGCTTATGCCCATAGATTTTATGATTTCCTGGATTTCCTTGAAATCCCGACTTTGATTTTTACGGATGTTGACTTTGTCCGCGAACGAAATAAGAAGTGCCAACGCTCGGAAGCGTTACATTCTTCAAACGGTGCGATCAACAGGTGGTGTCACGATGTTTATGGAATTGCCGTGTCGAAACCCATTCCAATCGAGAAAGTAATTGAGCTATCCACCGACTCATTGAAAAGAACAAATGCACTCCGTCACCTTGAATTTCAAAAGGAGGAAAATGGAGCATACCCGAGAAGTCTAGAGGAATCCATTCAAAATGTGAATAGAGCGTTGTTTGGAATCGCAGAGGATGCGACCGAAATACCTTTGTTTGAGGAAAGTGAATCTGGAGAAAGCAAAACTGATTTTGCAATTAAGTTATTGACAGATCCCAAATATGAGGATTTCCATATACCCACATATATCAGAGATGGCCTCATCTGGCTCAACGATCAAGCCAAGATGCCAGAAAAAGAAGCGCCTGTCCGTCAACACAAGCGATTAATCCATGAAGATAGAAAGGCGTGATGACTATGTCAGAAAAAACAAACTATGAAAAAGCTAAAGAGCTTGCGGATAAAATCGATGAAGAAATCATTGCAGTCCTGCAATCTGGCAAATCTTTCAAAGTTGAAGCTGGTGCTGGATCGGGGAAGACATATTCATTACATGGCGTTGTTGAGTGGATTGATAAGCATAAAGCAAAGGAATACAAGCGAAATGGCAAACATGTTGCCTGCCTGACTTACACAAATGCTGCGGTAGAAGTAATCGCTTCCCGTATTTTTTCAGACAGCTTCATCATTCCATCAACAATACACAGTTTTGCATGGGAGAATATACAGAATTTCCGATCTTCCCTGGTTGTCGCAGCAAAGGAGCTGGACTTCATCCCATCTGATCATACAGTTGAAGAAGTAAAGCGAGTTGTCTATGACCTTGGCATTCGTTATTTAGAAGAAGATGGAACACTTCACTTGTTTCATGATGACATTATCAAGATCTTTGCATGGTTCCTTGACAAAGAAAAGTTTCGAATGCTACTGTCGGACAAATACCCGTTGATTCTTATTGACGAATATCAGGATACGTTTAAGATTATTACTGACAAGTTCTTGACCTATTTTATTGACTTAGGAAAGGGTCCCCAGTTTGGATTCTTTGGCGATTCATGGCAAACAATCTATGCATCAAACGGTGCTTGTGGATCAATTCAAAGTGAAAACATAATAGAAATAAAAAAAGGATCGAATTTTAGATCACAAGCAGTTATCGTTGACGCTTTGAATCAAATCCGTCCGAATCTCCCTCAGATATCAGCACTGGATGAGAATGATGGAGAGATAATAGTCATAACCACAAATGAGTTCATCGGACAGAGAAGTACAGAGAGAAACTATAAAGATGATTTACCGGATCAGGTTCTTTCCAGCTACATCAATGCTGTTCAAGAAAAACTGAAGAAAAGAGGTTGGGGGTCAGACAATAAGGTTTTGATGATTACCCATAGAATGTTGGCTCGGCACCAAAACTATCCCAATTTATTTGATGCTCTTGGCGACCATTTCAGAGAGCAGGACGATATACACTTTGTTTTCTTCAGAGATAGGATTGAACCTTTGTACAATGCATTGGTGCTTAATGATACTAAGCTGATGTTTGATGCATTGGGTGCTGGAAGACGACCTATCGAGACTAAAAAGCAGAAGAAGCAGTGGCAAGCTGTAAAAAGAGGCTTGGAAATTGCAAGACAAGGAACAATCTACGATGTTCTAAAGGCAGCATATGACAGCCGATTGATCCCTATCCAGCCGGAGATTGAGAGACTAAAAAAGCTATATGAGGCAGAAGAACCCCAAGAATATCACAAAACGACTCTCGCAAGGTTTTACGCTATTCAATATGAGGAGGTTGTTCGTGCTATCAATTTTTTCAAGGTTGACGGCATGTACTCGACAGATCATGGAGTTAAAGGTGAAGAGTATGACAATGTTTTGCTTGTAATGGGGCGTGGTTGGAACCTCTACAAATTTGAAGATATTCTATGGAAAGAAGAAAGCCAACTTGCCGGGAACGATTTAAAAGCGTATATTCGGAATCGAAACCTCTTTTATGTTTGCTGCTCAAGACCACGAAAAAGACTGGCAATTCTAATAACAGTTCCAATTAGCGATCAATTTAGGAATTATCTGAATCGTGTTTTTGGCACACAAAATGTTATTGAGTACACTCGATTCATAAAATGGTAGATTTAAACGTCTTTTGCAATTCGAACCGCATGGGAATTGACTTCACTTGTAGTTGATGCAAAAACTCCGCAGTTTACTCTGACGCCCAAAAATGGATCGATATGACGAATGCGATTGGCATTAGGATAGACGGAAGCCGCATTTCTTAGGAAAAAACTTTGAGAGTACGAATACAAGGCCCCAATATTAAGATAGTTGGAGAACATTATAATGACTAATCAACTGTATATTGATATCGAGAATAGTACCCATGATATGGATTCATTAATTCATCATCTCAGACCATATAGTATTAATGGTTTAGAAACACATTCTAGCGCAGGGGTTGAAATTGCAACCCTAATTATTAGCGTTGGTCAGTTTATCGTTGCATTAATTCAAATTCCCATGCTTATTGAGTTTTTTTCTCGGCAAGAAATTATAGTGAAACTAGGTGGAATTAAGATCAACAACTCGGTTGATGATCTTCTTAATATTATTAAAAATAATCCAGACCTTCTTAAAGAAGCAAAAAAAGCTTTACAAAACAACGCACTTGTAGTTGAAGGGAAAGGAAAGGCCGTAACCGCCTTCCTGGCCAAATTGAACGATCTTATAAATATGGAGAATAATTAATGACCAACTCAATCCAAAATGTATTACTTGGAGATCGTGTTCTGATTGGGGCGGTATCGGATACATTCGTAACAAACATCCAATTGCGTCTTAAAAGTGGCGTTTCTGGCTTTAAGTTGGAAAATGCAAATATTGAGCCAGTATTCTGCTCATCAATTAATAAGCATACATGCGCATGTAGAGTATCAAACTGTCCTGAAGTTCAATACCTTGTCTTTGATGAACATCATATTCAATTATTGGGGGCAATGAATCTCCTTTTCTACATGTACGGGCAGAACGATTTCAAACAGCCTATCTTTTCAATGATAATGGACCAAATAATAAAAACGCCCAAAAAACGTTTGTACAATATTGCAGCGATTCTTTTGTCTGAAAAGTGTATGTTAGCGGCGAATTCAACAAGAGCATTACAGTATCTTGCGCAACTAGAGGAAAACGTAATTACTTCGGAAGATTACAGCGGTGATACCGGAGAATTTGACCTCAACTGGTTTTTGCTGAAATCCCACCGAGCGGAAATTGCGCACTCATTTGTCATGAATTTTTATGTCTATCATGAGTTGGCACATATCAAAGCTAGGCAGGACCCTCATGCCTTCTCAGTTTATTCGAGTGCGGTTTCTGTTGTTTCTGATTCGTTAGAACTGGAATCCCCAGATTTTGCCAAGATTTTTAAAGTGCCAGATGAAGAACTTGCCTGTGACGTATATGCACTGGATTTGTTGTTTGATTATGTGATGAACGCTGGTGGGGATTATTATTATGAGTTTATGGTGGAGTCATATATCATTGCTATCACAAACTTAACAATTATGGATTCCATTTCAGTGTTAACAAGTATAGAAGAACAATATAATAATAGTTGGTTGCGAATAATTGTCGCATTAGATGCCCTAGGCTTTTATAAAGATAAGATATGTAATATCCCCAACTTTGGAAAGACGATTCACAGATGCAGAAAATATTGTTACATGAAGTACAGAAATTATTTAAAGGAAATGATGTGTGCGCTTCAGATGTTAGAAGCCAAATTTGGCGATGTTTTAGAGAAATATCCTCCTTTTTCAAAAGAATGGGAAGAAGAAAAGAGGACTGCAATATCCATTCTTGCCAGTATTAAATAAAGAACAAGATGGATTCACTATAACATCTTTTTTGCCCTACGCTTCCATATTTGATAAATTCGTATTTAAGGCCGGTTGGCAAAGCTGATCTTTTAGGATCCCTCCTTTCCGTAAAAGGTTTCACTCGACTCGCTTGTCCGGTTGTAAACGCAATCACAACGGCTCGCTATCGCAGTTACCCTTTTACATTTCTACGAGGGTTCAAATCCATCTACCAAAAACGCAAGTCCATCTTTTTCGTACCCCATTGACAAAAGAGACAAACAAGCTGAAACAAGCCTGTTTGTCTCTTTTTATCCCACAAATAAGTGAATAAATGCTGATTTGGAGCGGATTTTCAAGGAAATCCGCTCCATTTTCATATCAAAACAAGCCCCAAACAATCAGCCGACAATATAAAGCACTAATATAAAGGTTTTGAATTTTCATTAAATCCACTAATATTTGTGTTTTGTATTGAAAACTCACGCCGAAATCAGTATAATTAGAAAGGAACCAAAATTATGAAATTGTCGTTATTCGACTCGAGACTTTTCGGAAGAATCTGCTATGGTTACAAGAGAGACAAGCAGGGGCTTGTTGAAATTGTGCCAGAGGAAGCGGAAGTCGTCAAAACTATATTCGGACTCTACAGTGCCGGAAACAGCTTAGAAGCTATTCAGGGTTATTTATTCGACCACGGAATCTCTTCCCCCTCTGGGAATGCGCATTGGAGCAGAGATGTTCTGAATAAGCTTCTGAACAACGGAAAGTACACAAAAGGTATCATCACATTCGAAGAATACTGCAACGTGTACTTCTTGAAAGGTGAAAACTGCCGGAACCCCAATCAAGCAAAAGTGGTGAATACAGATGCCAAGAGCGACCAAAGAAGAACTGGAGTGGGCGTATGCTCTAACCAGAGAGAAGTTTTTAGTTCGTGTGAATAAACTGTCTCCCATCAGAGCAGCGGATTGGGAGCGATATTTGGACGTGATCTTCAAGTCGATTTTAAAGGACGAGGCGCCAATCTATGAAACTAAAATGAACGCCTACCTCGAAGAAACAGTAGCCAAATATCTGCATCCGTCCGATGATTATATTTCCTTGACTGAAATTGCACGCAGATTTGATGCTGAAAATCCGAGCTACTTAATCCAAAGCTGGCTGCGTAGTCGCAACACAGTTGAGTTCTTGGCTGCGTGGGAGCGAAACAATAATCCGAAATTCAATGAAGTATCATTTCAAAAACTTGTGGTTGATGCCAAAACTCCGCAGTTTACGCTGACACCAAAGAAATGGATTGATCTGACGAATGCGATTGGCATTACCTCAAAACAGGGCAAAGGTGGCGGGACAATGGCACACCCCTTTATCGCCTGCGACTTTGAAATGTGGAATGATACAGAGTTCAGGTATGAAGTGCTGAAGTATTTCACAGTTTCAAGGACGAAATTGCAGAATGAGAAAAATGAATAATTAAAATCAATTGATATAGGTTTCAATTGATTATTTTTAAAATCTGAGAAAGGACCTGTATAAACGTGAGAAACCATACAACATTACGGCTTGGATACTCGGCTCTGAATAGCTGGGAAGCATTGATGATAAAAGAGGGGATAATAAGCGGGTATGACAAAGACTTTTCTGAAAACGAATTAACATATACATCAAGGCATACCCGTGTTGATAATAGAAAGTTTCTTTTATTTGCATTAGTGCTTTTTGATAGAATAGATGCATCTCATCTATCCATGTTTAATATGGACAAGCTGATTGATTTGGGAGTAGTTGACGAGCATGCGCACATGGTTGAATCTCGGCTTGCTAATATGGATCAGATAGCTTTATTATTTCAAGACTTAGACGCGTCCCTGTACCATAATAACCACAAATTAGCACAGGCAAAAGATGCTGCCGAGGAAATAATGATTGCAAACAAGGAGAAAATTATTCGGGCGATAAAGAAACAAGACCATATGCATGAACATTATTTTTTTGACGAGAGTGAGTTGACGAAGTATTATAATAAATGGCTAAACGACTGCGAACTCTGGGCCTCTGTTAGAGATAATAATCACGCAAAAGAGTCCATGGGAATTATGAAAGAAAGCATAATGTACGGTATCTATGATTCCATGGAATCAGAATCAATTTACTTTGATGGTTCTATTCTACCTACGTATCAAGGTGTGCGGAGCCCCGTTGATATTACTGCAGAAGATGTATCGCAGATTATGAATATAGATCTTAGCCCAGAATTGTATCACTTACCGATACCGTCAACACTTTCTGAAGCGATAATACTACGTAGCAGACCAGAAATAGTATCTTTCAGGAATGTTTTTTTTGAATGGTGCAAAGCAATTAAACAGGGCGATATTGATATGGCAACGAGAATTAAAAAGGATATTAGTATTGCGCAAAAAGAATTAGATAAGTATTACAAATGGGAAACGCGCAAAACAAAACTTTTTAGTTGCATAACTGAGGTTCTAATTGGCCAAATCCCTTACTTATCAAATGTTGTTGGAGCTATTTCTCCCTTTCAGACAAGAGATACGTTAAGGAAAAAGAGTAAAAATTCTTGGATACTTTTGCTGAAATAGCATTGACTGTTCCTATTCGGAAAAATATTATACCGGACTGAACTATAGTGAAGCATAGAGGGAGCATAGCTATGTAATGTGTGGTCATAAAATCCGAGAGTTCGAATCCATCTATCAAAAACGAAAATCCATCTTTTTCGTACCCCATAGACAAAAAGACCCGAAACCGTAAGGCTTCGGGTCTTTTTGTTTGCATAAGTTGTTGTTTTCTTCCGCTGCTTTTTTCTGACCCAAACGCTGACCCCAACGGGAGCGGATAGCGGAAACCGTCAGACAGCAC
>ERZ832317.1436-NODE-1436-length-30539-cov-11.944233_pt1 | contig 30539 bp, 22 predicted proteins | sample MGYA00519695_ERZ832317 | MGnify/ENA primary metagenome ERZ832317 (study PRJEB31850, sample SAMEA3708726) | human gut metagenome | biome: human gut; feature: human-associated habitat; material: faeces | place: China | collected 2014 ...
ATGAAGTCCAGCTTGCCAATGACGCAAAACAATGGGTGGAAGCCATTCAGGAATACGCCAACATCACAGAGCTGGACGCAGCCACCCTCAACCGCTTAATCAAAGAAATCGTCGTGCATGAGCGCATTGACGAAGATAAAACAAGACACATTTCTATCGAAATTCATTTTAATCTCAAACCCATCCCGGAGGTGGAACAGGTCACTGCCTGACCTGTCCCGCCGGGACGGTTCTCTTAAAAACACCATATAGATTTTTTGTACGCCGCCGCCCGCCATCGAGCAGAGTTTTACACCTAATTGGGGATAAAACAGCTGATGGCAGGCGGCGGGGTGGCGCTGATTGGCACTACCCTTGTTCCGCTGCTGTCCGGTCTGTTCGGATGAACAAAGCACCATCTTTCACCCGCTTCCGGAGGATAACGGAAGCGGGTTCTTCAGGAGGGATGTCCTTTGAATTTCATCTGGGATAAAATCACGGAATGGCTGAAAGGGCTGCTGGTCAGCGGCATCATCAGCAACCTGTCCGGACTGTTTGATGCCATCAACACCCGCGTGGGCGAGGCGGCGGCGGTCGTCGGCACAACGCCGCAGGCATGGCACGGCGGCATCTTCCAGATGATTCGCAGCCTGTCGGAAAACGTCGTTGTACCGATTGCAGGCATTATTCTGACCTTCATCATGTGCTTGGAACTGATTCAGATGCTCATTGACCGCAACAGCCTGCATGACTTTGACACCTTCCTTTTCTTCAAGTGGATTTTCAAAACCTTCGCCGCGGTGCTGATTGTTACCAACACATGGAATATCGTGATGGCGGTTTTCGATGTTGCGCAGAACATCGTCAGTCAGGCATCGGGCATCATCATCGGCGATACCGCGCTGGATGCTGCCGCGCTGCTTGGAGACATGGAGCAGGCGCTGATGGCAATGGAAATCGGCCCGCTGTTCGGGCTGTGGTTTCAGTCCTCGCTGATGGGCATCTTGGCGTGGGTGCTGAGCATCTGCATCTTCATCGTCATATATGGGCGTATGATTGAGATTTACATGGTCACATCCATTGCGCCGATTCCGATGGCGACGATGGTGAATCGGGAATGGGGGCAGATGGGCAGCAACTATCTGCGGTCGCTCTTTGCGCTGGGTTTTCAGGCATTCCTCATCATGGTCTGCGTCGCGATTTATGCGGTACTCGTGCAGGGCATCAGCGCCGGCGGCGACATAGGCACCGCCTTGTGGACGTGCATCGGCTACACGGTGCTGCTGTGCTTCACGCTCATCAAAACCAGCAGCGTCGCGAAGTCCGTGTTCAATGCCCGCTGACCGCTCATCCCAAAACAGTAGCAGAGGTTTCTGGGAACAGCTTATCCACACCGCATCCACAAGCAATCCACAAGAAATCCACAGGCACTGCAAAGACTGTGGAAAACAGCGGCGCAGGGAACAAAACCTATGCGCCGCAGGAAGGAACAATAGGCAATGGCATATGTCTCGATTCCCAAGGACTTGTCGCGCGTCAAGTCCAAGTTTCTTTTCAACCTGACGAAGCGTCAGGTCGTCTGTTTCGGGCTGGGGGCGCTGATAGGCGTTCCCGCCTTCTTTCTGGCGAAGGATGCGCTGGGTGTCAGCCCTTCGGTGCTGCTCATGATGCTGCTTATGCTGCCGTTTTTTTTGCTGGCGATGTTTGAACGGCATGGGCAGCCGCTGGAAGTGCTGATTCGGCATTTCATTCAGGCGCGATTCGTGCGTCCGCGCATCCGCGCCTGGCAGAACGACAATTTCTATCAAACGATTGACCGGAGTATCCGCAATCAGCAGGAGGTGCAGAAGATTCTTCGTGGCAAACAAAGAAAAAATCAAGCTGACAAGGGCTGAGAAACGGCAGCTGCAGGCACTCATGCGCAGCCATCAGCAGCGGAAGAAACCGCCGCATTCCGTGCAGGAGACGATTCCGTATGAACGCATGTGGCCGGATGGCATCTGCCGCGTCAGCCCAAGTTACTACACGAAGACTGTGCAGTTCTGGGACATCAACTATCAGCTGGCGCAGAACGAAGATAAAAGCGCCATCTTCGAGGGCTGGTGCGACTTCCTGAACGCCTTTGACAGCAGCGTGCATTTGCAGCTCTCGTTTCTGAACCTGACAGCGAATGCGGATGCCGTTGAGCAGCGCATTCTGCTTCCCGACAAGGCGGACGGCTTCGACGCAATCCGCCGCGAATACACGGAAATGCTGCAAAACCAGCTTGCCGAGGGCAGCAACGGGCTGAGCAAACGAAAGTACCTGACTTTCGGCGTGGAATCGGAAAACTACCGGACGGCAAAGCCGCGTCTGGAGCGCATGGAGACAGATTTGCTCAATCACTTCAAGCGCCTTGGGGCGGCAGCTGCTCCATTGGATGGCAGAGAGCGCTTGAAGCTGATGTACGATATGTTTCATCTGGATGCGCAGACACCGTTCCTGTTCGACTGGAAATGGCTTGCCCCCACCGGACTGCGCACGAAGGACTTTATCGTTCCCTCTTCCTTCAAATTCGGGGAGCGGCAGCGCTTCGATATGGGCAGCAAAGTGAGCGCGGTCAGCTTCTTCTCCATCCTCGCGTCGGAACTCAATGACCGCTGTCTGGCGGAGTTTCTCGCAATGGATTCCTCCCTTGTGGTGAGCTTTCACTTGCAGGCGATTGACCAGACCGCAGCCATCAAGGACATTAAGCATAAGCTCACGGCGCTGGATCAAATGAAGATTGATGAGCAGAAAAAAGCCGTCCGCGCCGGATATGACATGGAAATTCTGCCGTCTGATTTGGCTGCTTACGGCGGCGAAGCAAAAAAGCTGCTGGAAGAATTGCAGAACCGCAACGAGCGCTTCTTCTTGGCGACACTGCTGGTGATGAACACGGCGGACAACTACCATCAGCTGGATTTGAACGTGAAGCAGGCGCAGAGCATTGCCTTGCAGCACAACTGTCAGCTGATTCCGCTGGACTACCAGCAGGAGGATGGCATGGTGTCCTGCCTGCCGCTGGGCGAGAACCAAATCCAGATTCAGCGCGGACTCACCACTTCGGCGGCGGCGGTCTTTATGCCGTTTACGACGCAGGAACTGTGTCAAAACGGCGCAGAAGCGCTGTACTACGGCTTGAATGCACTGTCCAACAACCTGATTATGGTGGATCGGAAGCAGCTGAAAAATCCCAACGGGCTGATTCTGGGTACACCCGGTTCAGGCAAATCCTTCTCCGCCAAGCGCGAAATGAGCAATGTCATGCTGGTCACGGACGATGATGTCATCATCTGCGACCCCGAAGGTGAATATGCGCCGCTCGTCGCGCAGTTCGGCGGGCAGGTCATTCAAATTTCGCCGACCAGCAGCAATTACATCAATCCGATGGAAATCAACCTGAATTACAGCGACGATGACAACCCGCTGTCGCTGAAATCGGATTTCATTCTGTCCTTGTGCGAGCTGATTGTCGGCGGGCGGGACGGTTTGCAGCCCATTGAGAAAACGGTGATTGATCGTGCTGTCCACATTGTGTATCAGCCGTACCTGAATGACCCGCAGCCGGAAAACGTGCCGATTCTGGAAGATTTGTACAATGCGCTTCGTCAGCAGACGGAGAAGGAAGCGCAGACGCTGGCAACGGCGCTTGAAATCTATGTGACGGGCTCGCTGAATGTGTTCAACCACCGCACGAATGTGGATGTAAACAGCCGCATGGTCTGCTATGACATCAAGGAGCTGGGCAAGCAGCTGAAAAAACTCGGTATGCTGATTGTGCAGGATCAGGTCTGGGGGCGCGTGACGGCGAACCGCAGTGAAGGCAAATCCACCCGGTATTACATGGATGAGTTTCACCTGTTGCTTCGCGAGGAGCAGACCGCTGCTTATTCCGTTGAAATCTGGAAGCGATTCCGCAAGTGGGGCGGTATCCCGACGGGCATTACGCAGAACGTCAAGGATTTGCTGGCCAGTCAGGAAGTCGAGAACATTCTGGAAAACTCCGACTTCATCTGCATGTTGAATCAGGCATCCGGCGACCGGGAGATTCTGGCGAAGAAGTTAGGCATTTCGCCGTATCAGCTATCCTACGTCACGCAGAGCGGCGAGGGTGAAGGGCTGCTGTTCTACGGCAATGTGATTCTTCCATTTCAGGATCATTTCCCGAAGAATACCATGCTGTACAAGGTGATGACCACCAAACTGTCGGACAAGGCAGTGCAGAATGAACATTAAACACAGGAGGTGCATTCCATGACATATGGTTTGGTGCTGGGCAGCTGCATTTTCTGCACCGTGCTGACGCTGGCAGTGTACGCGCTGCTGCGTGCGGCAGCGGAAGCAGACCACGGGAGCGAGGAAATGTATCAACGGATGCAGCATAAGGAAGGGCGGCGCTGATGGAAAAGAGGCGCAATCGCGGCGCATCCCGCTTGCAGTTCAGCAAGGAGGAACAGATGCAGGCAGTACGCGCCGGTCAGCCTGAAAGCAGCCATTCGCCGCTGCTTCACCAAGGTATTCATGCAGCCCATGTCCAGCTCCATCATCAGGCGGCAGAAGCCAATGAAGATGAGAACAGCGCTGTGCAAGCCGCGCTGACAGCAGACGACATGCAGGAAGAAGCGTTCCGGGCGGCGGCGCACGCGGGGAAAGCCCCCAAGCGGCACAATGCCCGCTGGCAGCAGAAACGCGCCATCCGGCAGGAATATGCAGCCGCAAAATCTTCCCGCAGTCCAGCCAATCACATTGCTCCCGCGCCGAAGGTAGCAGCAAATGCAGTTCCCAAAGCCGAAAACATCAAGAAACGGCTGCGACAGACGTTCGCCCGCCATCCGACGGCTTGGGCGGTGCTTGCGCTGGCGGCGCTGCTCCTTGCGGTGATGAGCAGCCTGCAATCCTGTACGCCGCTGGCGCAGTCGGTGCTGGAATCCATCGTGATTGGCACTTATCCGGCGGAGGAAGCGGACGTAAAAGCGGCGGAAAGCGCGTATGCCGGCATGGAAAGGCAGCTCAAAGAGGAAATGAGCAACTATGCCCGCAATCATCCGGAATATGATGAAGTGCAGGTGGATGCAGACGAAATTTGGCACGATCCCTATGTGCTGATTGCCATCATCTCCGCCTGCTTCGATGGACAGGACTGGACGCTGGAAACCGCTATGCCGGTGCTGGACAAATACTTCAAGCTCCAGTACATCGTGACAGAATCCGTAACGAAAGAAACACGATACCGCATGGAGACCGAGCAGCGGTACAACCCGGAAACAGAACGCATGGAGACGGTGACGGTTCGCGTGCCGTATGCTTATACAGTCTGTCATGTGCGGCTGGAAAACAGGAATCTGTCGCACCTGCCCGTTGTCAGCATGAGCCATCACACGATGGGCATGTACGCGCTGTACATGGCGACGCACGGCAATATGGAGGGCATTTTCCACGGCAATCCTTACGCTGTCCCGCTCAAAGACCCCATGCTGTACGACATTCCCGACGAGACGCTCGCAAGCAGCCCGACTTTCGCCGCACTCATGGCGGAGGCGGAAAAATATATCGGCTATCCATATGTCTGGGGCGGCGCGTCACCCGAAACCAGCTTCGACTGTTCGGGCTTCGTCAGCTATGTATTCACCAATTCCGGCGTATACAATACGGGCAGACTGGGCGCAAAAGGACTGCGGAGCTTGTGCCGGAATATCCCGGTTGCGCAGGCAGAACCGGGCGACGTGGTGTTCTTTGAAGGCACGATGGGCGACGGCGTGGATGGCATTACGCACTGCGGCATTTATGTCGGCAATGGTATGATGATCCACTGCGGAAGTCCCATTGGTTACGCGAATTTGAACGATGTTTACTGGAAAAGTCACTTTCATTCGTTTGGGCGGATGCCCGGTCTGTAATTTTCGGGGAGTCCAGCGCATGGACTCCCTTTTTCCTACCCAATTTTGATCCACATTTGAAAGGAGAACAATATGCAGAGAAACATGAACCGTTCGATTCCCGCAGGGGAAGCAATGGATATTGCCAAGCAGGTGCTGATTGCGATGCTGATGCTGATGCTGCTGTCCGTGCTGATTCCGGCGCGGGCGGAAGAAGCGGTATCCCCGATGATTGTCAGTGAGACGGCGGACAGCACGGAATATCCTGCGCTGGAAGCAGAGGCAGATATTCCCGTCATCACCTCGGAGGGCAAAAGCAATGTGAAAATCGCCGGGGTCAAGTCGAAAAACAAGCTGGTGCGCTACACCATCCCGGAAACGCTGCTCCGGGCGGACGAAAACTTTCTGGCGCTGATGGTGGAAGCGGAAAAGTACATCGGCTATCCGTATGTATACGGCGGCAGCAAGCCGTCCACCGGGTTTGACTGCTCCGGCTTCGTGTGCTGGGTATTCCGCCAGTCGGGGGTCTATGATACCGGTCGTCTGGGTGCAAAAGGGCTGTATTCGCTCTGCACGGATGTCAGTCGAGACGAGGCGCGCCCCGGCGACTTGGTATTCTTCACGAAAACGATGGGCGCAGACGTGAAGGGCATCACCCATGTGGGCATTTATGTCGGCAATGACATGATGCTTCACGCGGGCGACCCGGTTGGCTTTGCAGATTTGCAGAGCGACAAATGGGCGAAGAAAATCTATGCCTTTGGCAGACTGCCCGTCCAGCAGGGAGCGCAGGCGGATGAGTGAACCCAAGAAACGCTACCCTGCAGACCGCATCAAGCTCCATGCCCTGCTGGATAAGAAGGAAAATGAGCTGCGCCGATTAACCGAAGAGGTCAATCAGCTGCGTGCGCGCGTGAAAGAAGCAGACCGCACCGCCATCAATGCCACCTGCGAGCTGTATGCGCTGACGCCGGAAATGCTCTCGGCGTTCCTCCGCACGAAATTCGGCACGCAGGACAATGCCCCTGAAATCCCCGCTGCACCCCAATTGCCCGAAGGAGAAAATGAATGAAGCGAAAATTGAAACAATGGACAGCTGTCCTCTGCCTGCTGATGCTGCTGGCGGCGAGCCTGCATCTTGCGCGGGCGGAAAGCGCGCTGACGCAGGAAGAATGCGCTCCGTACCGCATTGTGCTGACAGCCCCCGGCGGCTGGAACCGCAGCAACAGCGCCGTCATCACGGTGAATGTGAAGGACGAGCAGAATCTCGGCTGGTACCAAATGGCGTACCGGATGAACGACGGCGACTGGACGGACTGTGAGCAGCTGTTTGACAAGGGCAAGGCGGAAATCGCGGTGCATGAGAACGGTACGTTTACCTTTCGCATCACCGACCCACACGGGCATACGTTTGAAGAAAGCACCCGCGTCGCTGTCATTGACCGAAGCGCACCGACTGTGCAGGCAAGCATCACCGGGACGACCTTGCAGGTAGAAGTGCAGGACGACCTCTCCGGCGTGGCAGGTGTGCAGGTCAACAGCATGCTTTTCACCGAGCAGCAGGCAGGGAGCACCATTCGGATTGCGCTGGATGATACGCTGGCGCGGTACGACACGCTGTCCATCCGCGCTTTCGACTATGCCGGGAACTTCTCCGAGCCTGTGCTGCTCAATAATCCCTGCTACGAAGATGCCGTGCGGGTGACGGCAGCACCGACCAATTCGCCGAAACCGACAAAGCAGCCTAACGAGACAAAGCAGCCTAATTCTACGGCGGAAATTACCGCCCAGCCGACGGCAACGAAGCGTCCGAACGGGCTGGGCGGCTCGCTGATTTACGTCAACGAAGAAACTGCGCCGACAGCAGCGCCGACGCAAGTGCCGTCCCCGACACCAATCATCCAGTACGTTCCTATCGGGCCGGGAATGCCCTACAAGGCGGACGGCAATGCCCATACGCTGGACGTGCTGTACAGCGCCGCGACCAACAAGCAGTTCATTACCCTGCAAAGCAAGAATGGCAGCACCTTCTACCTCGTTATCGACTACGACAAGCCCATTGACGAAGCGGCGGAAATGTACGAGACATACTTCCTCAATCTGGTGGATGAACGGGATTTGCTGGCGCTGCTGTCCGACGAAGAGAAGGAGAAACTGCCGACCCCGTCGCCTGAAATCATCTATGTAACGCCTGTTCCCACGACCGTACCGATGCCAACGGCTGCGCCGGAAAAGGGAGGCAGCTCCGACCGAATGACGGCAGTGCTTGCGCTGGGCGCTATCCTGCTGCTGGGCGGCGCGGGTGCTTTTGTGCTGGTGAAGTACCGCAGAAACAGCGCGCGTCATCGGGCAGACAACGATTTTATGCTGGATGATGACGACGAAAGTGCTGAATAAGGAGGAGACGCATGGAATTGTATATCGCAGAAAAGCCCAGCGTGGGGCGCACCATTGCCAGCGTCATCGGCGCAAATGAGCGAAGAGACGGCTATTGGGAGGGAAACGGCAGGCTGGTCAGCTGGTGCATCGGACATCTGGTAGCGCTGGCGATGCCGGAAGCGTACCGCAGCGATTATCAGCGCTGGCGTTACAGCGATTTGCCCATTCTGCCCGACAAGTGGCAGTACACCGTCGTTGCGGAGACGAAAAAGCAGTTTGAGCTTCTCCGCCGCCTGATGCATGACAGCCGCGTGACGAGCCTTGTCTGCGCGACCGATGCAGGACGCGAAGGTGAGCTGATTTTCCGGCTGGTCTATGCAATGGCAGACTGCCGAAAAGAGGTGCGCCGCCTCTGGATTTCCTCAACAGAAGAAAGTGCGATTCGCCAAGCCATTTGCCGGATGAAGCCCATGTGCGACTATGACAATCTTTATCGTGCGGCGCTGTGCCGCGCACAGGCGGATTGGCTGATTGGCATCAACGCCACGCGCCTGTATTCGCTGCTGTACGGGCGGCCGCTTCCGACGGGGCGCGTCATGAGCCCGGCGCTGGCGATGCTGGTGCAGCGGGAAGCGGCGATTGCTGACTTTCACCCCACGCCATTCTTTGCCGTAAAGCTCGAAACTGACCCGCTTGCCGCAAAGTCGGAACGCATGGATGACCTGACCGAAGCCCGTGCCCTGCTGGAATGCTGCAATCGCGCGCCGTATGCAGTGGTGCAGAAGATTGCACGCAGGCAGCGCAGCGAAAATCCGCCGCTGCTGTATGATTTGACCACGCTTCAGCAGGATGCCAACCGGCTGTTTGGCTTCACTGCCCAGCAGACGCTGGATTACGCCCAGAGTCTGTACGAGAAGCAGCTGCTGACCTACCCGCGCACGGACAGCCGGTATCTGACGCAGGACATGCAGGAGAAACTGCCGGAACTGGCTGCCCGCGTGTGCCGTGCGCTGCCGTTCGCATCCGCCTTGGAACTGCACCTGCATCCCGAACGGGTTGTGGATGACAGCAAAGTCAGCGACCACCCCGCCATCATTCCAACCGCCGCAATGCCCGCTCAGGCGCAGCGCATCAATGCCCTGACGACGGGCGAACGCGACTTGCTCCACCTCGTCTGCACCCGGCTGCTGTGCGCGCTGGAAGAACCTTTCGCGTATGAAGAAACAGCCGTCACGCTGGTGTGCGGCGCGCATGAATTTGGGGCAAAAGGCAAGAGGATTACCCGGATGGGATGGAAGCGCATTTGGTACACCTTCCGCGGAAGCCTTGGCGGACGGATGAACGAAGAGGAGAAGATGCAGGAAAACGTCATCTCGGCTGACCTTGCAGAAGGCATGAAACTGCCGGTTTTCCGCGCATCCATTGAGGAAGGCAAGACCACCCCGCCGCCGCATCATACCGAAGGCACGCTGCTGCACGCAATGGAAACCGCCGGTGCAGCGGACATCCCCGAAAATGCGGAGCGGAAAGGCATCGGCACACCCGCCACCCGTGCTGCCATTTTGGAGAAACTGATTGAAACGAAGCTGATTGAGCGCATCGGGGAAAAGCGGAAGAAGGTGCTTGTGCCGACGACCAAGGGGAAAGCCCTTGCCGCGGTTCTGCCGGAAAGTCTGCGTTCGCCCCTGCTGACATCTGCATGGGAGCAGCGCTTGCAGCAAATTGAACAGGGCGTAGAGAAGCCCGAAGATTTCATGCGGGATATTCAGGGTTTCGTCAAAGAGCTGACGGTGAATCCGCAGCGAGTTGAACATGCGGAGACGCTGTTTCCGCCGCTCCGGGAGAAAATCGGCAGCTGCCCCAAATGCGGCGCGGCAGTCACGGAGCATCCCCAGGGGTATCTCTGCGAAAACCGTATCTGCGGATTCGCACTCTGGAAAAAGGGCGGTATCCTTGCCCATGCGGAAACGCCCCTGACTGCCGCTGAAGCAAAGACGCTGCTGACAAAGGGGGCTGTCCGCAAAACCGGTTTGCACTCCACCCGGACTAACGCCCGCTATGATGCCGTGCTGCATCTTGATTTCGGCAAGGATGGCAGGGCAATCCTGCGCCCGCGTTTTGACTGATGAAAGGATGATGAAAATGAAGAAACTCATGGCGCTCCTGCTTGCGCTGCTGACCTGTTTTGCTGCTGCCTTGGCAGATACTGCCAGCGCACCGGACATTCCGCAGGGAACGCTGAATGCCGAGGTAACGCCGTTTACGCCGGGGCAGACCTATGCGGTGTATTCCGCGCCGGACAGCAGAAGCATCCGCGGTGCGAAAGGACGCGCGCGGGTCAGCACCAACGGCTGGATTCAGGTCTTCGGCACGGAAGGCGACTGGCTGCTGGTGCAGTATGCCATCACCCCGGAGCACTGCCGCATCGGGTATATTGACAGGAACGCACTGCCCCAAGATGTGGTTGTTCCCGCGCTGACGCTGGAAGCCGTACCCGCCATCGTCAGCTATGATGTTTCCGTAACGGATGACCCGCTGATGAGCCAGACGCCGCTGACCCGCCTGACGGAAAACACCAGCGTAACGGCGCTTGCGAGCATGGGCGACTGGACGTACATCGAAGCGGGTACGGGCAAGAGCCGCTTCCGCGGGTTCGTCCCCACCGAGTGTCTGCTGGGGACAGTCACCGATACCCGCGAGGCGAACCGCGCCATCCTCGGCAGCTGGAAGCTGTATGCGGGCAGCTCCGTGGATGCGGAACAGATGACCTTCCTTGCGGATGGCAGCATGACGGGCTGTGCGTTACTGGCAGACGGGACGCGCGCTGATTTCTGCGGCACATGGGAGATCCACGAATACGATACCCGCCGCGAACGCTACTGGAACGATTCGGAGTTTGAACTGACGCTTTCGCGCGGCAGCGCTGCGGAACAGTATGGGCTGCGGATTTGCCGCCGGATGACAGCGGATGGCGGATATAAGTACGCACTGATTCTCTCCGACGGCACAAAGGAAAGCAGCATGGTACTGGAATAAAGGAGGCGTGATTTCTCCCAAACGACAGCCGCCCTCCCGATTTTTCCGGAAGGGCGGCTGGGGTCAGTTCCATTCAGGCTGCGTCAAAAAGTCGCGGATGTTTCGGTGCTTGATGCCGTCGCGGCTCATGTCAAGCTCGTCCATCGACACCACATATTTGGGGAAGTTGTCCGGCACGGAAGCGTAAACGCCAAATTCCCGCTGAATCGTCTCTTCGGAAGCCAGCAGATAGCATACCTGCACATAGAGTTTTTCGTGCTGCTTCTGCCCGACAAAATCAATCTCCCGGCTGCCGATTTTGCCGACAGTGACGGTGTAGCCGCGGCGCAGCAGCTCCATGTAGACGATGTTTTCAAGAATGAGGTTGATGTCCTTCATGTTCCCGCCGAACACCGCTTCCCGCAAGCCGTGGTCTGCCATATAGTATTTCTCGTTCGTCGCGAGAATCTGCTTGCCTTGCAAATCCTCCCGATTGACCTGATAAAACAGGTACGCTTCGGCGCAGTACTTGATGTAATTCAGCACCGTTTCGGGCGCAACCGTGCGGTGTTCGCTTTTCAGAAACTTCGCAATGGATGTGGATGCGAACGTTGTGCCGATATTGCCGATGACATACGCCACAATGCGGGCGAGCAAATCCACATCGCGGATTTTGTTGCGCCTGACCACATCGTTGAGGACGACCGAATTGTAGATGTCATGCAGATACTGCCTGCATGGTTCGGGCGCATAGCGGAGATTGGCAAGGTAGGGCATCCCGCCCAGCGTCAGGTACTGCTGAAAAGCTGCCGCGTCGGATGCAACGGGTTCAACTGTTCGGTAGAGTTCGAGAAATTCAGCAAAAGAGAAGGGGTAAATGGTAAATTCCACATAGCGCCCGCCCAGCACGGTCGCCAGTTCGCCGGACAGCAGCTTGGCGTTGGAGCCGGTGATGTAAATGTCGCAGTCCAGCTCAATGCGGAAGGAGTTAATGGCTTTTTCCCACTGCGCAACTTCCTGAATCTCATCAAAAAACAGATAGACTTTGCCCGTGATGGCAGCGGCCCGTTTCAGCACCTCTTCGTGCAGCGCCTGTGCCGTGCAGAGGTGCGCATTGCTCATGACCTCGAAGTTAAACGAAAACATCTGCGCATCCTGAACGCCCGACGCTTTCAGCTCGTCCTGGATGAGATTCAGCATGACGGACTTGCCGCAGCGCCGGATGCCGGTCATCACCTTCACCAAATCTGTTCCGATAAACGGACGGATACGCTTCATGTACATTTCCCGCTGAATCATGCGGCACAGCCTCCCTTCGATGATACACATAGTATGGCACATCTGCGAAGAAAAATCAAGCAGAAACAAAAGACTTTTTCAGCTATAACTGAAAAACTTCATCTTTGACGCAGAAAAGTCACTTGCAGATTATCCACCTGTTCATTTCCTGTGCCGAAGCACTCATCCCACCAAAACAAAAAGAACGAAATGGAGCGATAAAAACAATGATGTACCTAAATCAGCTGATGCGTTCCCAGCGCCTGACCAAGGCGGAACTTTCCCGGCAGAGCGGCATTCCGGAAACTACCCTGCGCGATTTGCTCAGCGGCAGCGTGCGGCTGGAGAACTGCAAGGCGGGCACGATTCTCCGCCTTGCGCGCGCCTTCCATGTTTCCGTTGAGGAACTCCTGATGCACGGCGGCGAACACCCTGCGGATTATCCGGAGCATCGTGCGCAGTCCGTGCCAGAGGACGAGCAGACAGCGTTCTGCGCGCTGCTTCATGCCCTCTCGCAGCTGCTGCCCGATTCCTGATGACCGCGCAGATGGTGGACTGCATCGGACTGCTTGCCCAGCAGGAATGCCCGCGCTGCCGGCAGGGATTCTGCGCGGAAACGGACGAGCGCTGCCGCCTGATGCAGGAGGACGAACGCAGCTTCCAAGCCGGAAGCCTCGACTGCGCCTATTTTGCTGACTGCGTAATGCCCGCCGACTGGACGCTGACCGACCTTGCCGCCTACGCGCTGTGGTATGCGAGCGGCGCAGACTGACGCAGAGGAGAAAAACATGCAGACAAAAGTACAAGCCTATGTGCAGCTGACGGACGAAACATCGCTGAAAATCACAGGCAATTACCTTGACTGGTTGTCGTTCCTGACCACGGCATCAAGGCTCTATAAATATCCCTATCACGACCAGCTGATGATTTATGCGCAGCGCCCGGATGCAAGCGCCTGTGCCGCGTATGAGCTCTGGAACGGCACCATGCACCGCTACATTCGGCGCGGCGCAAAGGGCATTGCCCTGCTGAACCCAACCGCCAACGGGATGCGCATCCGATATGTCTTTGATGTGTCGGACACGGGAACGCGGGCAGATTCGCGGAATGTAGACGTGTGGCAGCTGACGGAAGCGGCAGAACCGGCTGTCCGCAAGATGCTGGCAGAAGAATTTTCTGCGGATGCGTCGATGCGCCTTGCCGCGCAGATTGACCAGCTTGCCGAGCGTCAGGCGCTTGCCTACTGGAACGAACACCGCCGCGACATTCTCGACAGTGTTGACGATTCGGCATTATCGGAGTACGATGATTTTGCGGCGGGGGCATCCTTCCGAAAAGCAGCGGCGGCAAGCATCTCGGCTGTCATCCAGACCCGATGCGGACTGGAGCCGGAGCTGCTGCGGGAGGATTTTCAAGAGGTCATGGACTGGAACACGCCCGCAGCCGCGGCGGAACTGGGCAAGGCAGTCAGCACGATTGCCGAGCAGGTGCTCCGCCAGATAGAAAGAACTGTCCGAAATGCGGAAAGGAGCATGGAACATGAGCGAACTGAAGTACACACAGCACGGGGATTGCCTGCTGCCGGAAATGAAACTGACCGAAGAGGAACAGCAGCCGCTGGGCAAGTACGGGATGATGCGCCAGCAGTATCTGGCGAGCGAGCGTCCGGGGCTGTATACGCGGCTGCTCCTGAGCGGCCGCCTGATGACGCACCTGCACGAAATCGAGCAGAGCGCGCAGTATCGGCTGAACAGCCTGATGCACATCCTGCCGAAGCAGAGCGGCGTGACCGAGGACATGAAGGCGGAGAACCCGATGCGCTGGGCGGCGCAGATGAACAGCCTGAAACATCAGGCGGAGGAAATGATTCTTTCGGAGCTGATTTACAGCTAAGCGGTTATACACCGCAGCTGGAGCAGATGAGTTTTTTCCTGCCGACAGAAAACGAGCAGATTCAGCTGGTGGACAATTTTGAGGCGGAGAGTGCGCAGGCACCCTTCGCTTTTTCTGTGCCGCAGGAAGTGGTGGATGAGTTTCTGCGCAGCGGCAGCAATACGGCTGACCATCGGATGAAGGTCACGGCGGACTTTGCCAAGCAGCTTTCGCCTGAAACCATTGCCCAGCGCCTTCCGCGGATTTATCACGGCGGATTCGGCATGATGTACATGGGCAAACCGTACAGCGCGTGGTATGACGAAAGAGGCATTCGGATTGCCAGCGGGAAAAGCGCCCGCGATGTACCGAATGCGCAGCGGATTGCATGGGCGGATGCCGCACGGCGCATCGGGGAGCTGCTGGAATCCGGCGAATTTCTTGGCATGATGGAGCTGGCACAGACCCCGGTGCATGAGCGTTCAATGGCAGCACAGGGGCTTTGGTACATATACCACGATATGGCGGAGGAAGGCAAAGGCTATTTTCCCGCCATGAAGAGTATTCGCGGAAGCAGCTTCCCCGAAGAAACAGCGCGGCTGACGGAGCAGCTTGCCAACCCGGAATTTCTGTCAAGGCTGACAGCAGAAGCAGCGCAGTTTGCGGAAGATGCGCGGGAAAATCGGAACCTCCTGCGATTCCCCTTCCACAACCCGGAGACGATCTTGAACACGCTCAAAGAGCTGGCGTTTCCGCGGCGCGACTATGACTCCCTGCTTGCCCAAGTTCCCAAACCGGACGGCTTCATCACGGAGGATGAAATCGACGATACCCTCAGCAGCGGCGGCAATATGTCGGGCGGCAAATGTCGCATTTACCAGTATTTCACCGAAACGCCTGCACGCTCGATGACCGAAAAAGCAAATTTCCTCAAAGACGAGTATGGCATAGGCGGGCGTACTCCTGCGGTATCCAGTGCGGATGGCAGCAATGAAGCGCATGACAGCAAGGGCATTGTGCTGCAAAAAAACGGCTGTGCGCCTGTCAAAATGCAGTGGACGAAGGTGGCGGCGCGCATTGACACGCTGATTCGCCGGGGGCAGTACCTGACGCAGGATGCAGCCGCCGACCGTGGCAGACAAGAAGCTGCCGAAGATGCCCTCCCCAAGGAAACAGCGCCGGATGCGAACGAGGAAAATCGGGCGGAGCAAGGCGAAGAAGCAGACGCAACTGTTTCCGCCGAAGAAAGCGCCGCAACTGCTGATGCCGCTGAAAATCCAGCTTTCTCCGAAACTGCCGCCTATGCGGTCGGCGATACGGTTTATCTGGACGGTACGCCCTTTGCGATCGAGGCAAAAAGTGCGTTTGGCGTTCAGCTGCGCGATCCATCCCAGCGCTATCCTATTTTCCGAGCGGAAAGTCTGCCGCGCTTTGAGCGGCTGCTGGCAGCGGACGAACGGAATGCACATTTCCTGCCAGCAGCAGAAACCGCACTGCGAAACACGGTGCTTGATTTGTCCGCCAGCGCATCCGAACAGCGCGAACCAGCGCCCGAACCGCCAGCGGCAGAAAACTTCCGCATTACGGATGAACATTTGGGAGAAGGCAGTGCAAAAGCGAAATTCAGTGCGAACATCGAAGCCATTTCCGTGCTGAAGATGGTCGAAAGCGAGCATCGTTCGGCATTACCGCAGGAACAGGAAGTGCTGTCCCGCTATGTGGGCTGGGGCGGCTTGCCGCAAGCCTTTGACGAGCGCAACGAGGCGTGGCACAGCGAATACAGCGCGCTGAAATCCCTGCTGACGCAGGAAGAATACGAAGCTGCCCGTGCATCCACCCTGAACGCGCATTACACCAGCCCGCTTGTCATCCGTGCCATTTATGCGGCGGTGGAACAGCTGGGCTTCCTGTCGGGCAATGTGCTGGAACCCAGCTGCGGCGTGGGCAATTTCTTCGGGATGCTGCCGGACAGCATGAAGGAAAGCCGCCTGTACGGGGTGGAGCTGGACAGCATCACAGGACGCATCGCCCAGCAGCTGTATCCCAAGGCGCACATCACCATTGCAGGCTTTGAAACGACTGACCGCAGGGATTTCTTTGACCTTGCCATCGGCAATGTGCCGTTCGGGGCGTATCAGGTGCAGGACAAAGCCTTTGCCCGCCACAATTTTCTGATTCACGATTACTTTTTTGCGAAAACGCTGGAACAGGTGCGTCCCGGCGGCGTGATTGCCTACATCACCTCCAAGGGGACGATGGACAAGCAGAATCCGGCAGTGCGCCGGTACATTGCAGAGCGCGCCGAACTGTTAGGCGCGATTCGGCTGCCGAACACAGCGTTCAAGGCGAATGCCGGCACAGAAGTCACGTCGGACATCCTCTTTTTGCAGAAACGCGAACGCCCGTTGACAGTTGAACCTGATTGGGTGCATCTGGGACAGACGGCAGACGGCATTCCGATCAACAGCTATTTCGCGGCGCATCCTGAAATGATGCTGGGGACAATGGTGCGCGAACCCGGTCTTTACGGCAATGAGAATGAAACCGCGTGCATCCCGCTGGAAGGGGCAGTGCTTTCCGAGTAGCTGACCGAGGCGGTGCAGCATATCCGCGGCGAATATCAGGCAGCAGAACTGCCGAATCAGTTGGAAGGCGAAGCAGCGGCAGATACGATTCCAGCTGACCCCAATATGAAAAATTACGCCTTCACAATGGTGGATGGCGAGGTATATTACCGCACCAACTCTGTTATGGTCAGGCAGAAATTGCCCTTGCCCGCGCTGGAGCGCATCCGCGGCATGGTTGACCTCCGGCAGCAGGTGAACGACCTCATTCAGGCGCAGCTGGACAATGCGGATGATGCCGCCCTTGCGCCGATGCAGGCACGGCTGAATCAGCACTACGATGCGTTTACGGCAAAGTACGGGCTCATCAATGCCCGAAGCAACGCCAGCGTGTTTTCGAGCGATTCTTCCTATTATCTGCTCTGCTCGCTGGAAGTCCTCAATGAGCAGGGCGGATTGGCGCGCAAGGCGGATATGTTCACCAAGCGGACAATTCGCCAGCAGACGACCATTACGCATGTCGATACAGCGGCGGAAGCGCTGGCCGTCTCCATTGCGGAGAAAGCGCGGGTTGACCTGCCCTACATGGCGCAGCTGACGGGCATTGAGCCGGAACAGCTGACCAAGGAATTGAACGGCGTTATTTTCCCGGTTCCGAATCAAGACATCTATGTGACCGCCGACGAATATCTGTCGGGCAATGTGCGGCAGAAACTGCGGGAGGCGATGCAGGCAGCAGCGCAAAATCCCCTGTATCTTCCGAACGTAACCGCTCTGAAAGCCGCGCAGCCCAAGGATTTGGATGCTTCCGAAATCGACGTGCGGCTGGGGGCAACGTGGCTGGACAAGTCGGTGATTCAGGACTTTATGCTCGAAACCTTCGCGCCGCCGATGTATCTGCATCGGGTGATTCATGTGAACTATTCTGAATATACGGCGGAATGGAACATTTCGGGGAAATCTGCGGTATCCGAGAGCAGCGTGACCGCGTATGTGACGTATGGTACAAGGCGGGCAAACGCCTATCGGATTTTGGAGGACACGCTGAATCTGCGGGATGTCCGCATCTATGATATGGTCACTGACCCGGATGGAAAGGAGCGGCGCGTCCTCAACCAGAAGGAAACGACGCTGGCGCAGCAGAAGCAGCAGGCCATCAAGGCGGCGTTCCGCGAGTGGATTTGGAAAGCCCCGAATCGGCGCGAAACGCTGGTGGCGCAGTATAACGAGATGTTCAATGCCACCCGCCCACGTGAGTACGACGGACGGCACATCACCTTCGGCGGCATGACTCCGGATATTCAGCTTCGCGAGCATCAACGGAACGCCGTTGCACACATCCTGTACGGCGGCAATACGCTGCTGGCACACGAAGTGGGGGCAGGGAAAAGTGTGACACGTTCGCAACTGAAAAGGTTGCGCACAAGTCAATAGAATTGGGAACCAGAAAGGAGTCCCTGAAAAGACTTGGAGAACTAATATTCCGATAGGTGGAATGATGGGGTAACGCCCTGAAACGCCTACCTTATAAACTGCGATATGCGGCAGTCCTCTGTAACAAGGAATGCGGTATAACGCTCGCGAAAGTCGGCGGAAATGCACCCAAACGGATTATGCCGCGGAAAGCGTCCCAGCGGTGGGATGTGTGCATGATACGCCGGAGGTCTACAAACTGCCTATGGTCAGAATGTCATGATGACTGACGAAATCCCGAATGTACGGGTCTAAAAGGCGCAGGAGCAGAAATGTTCCTTTCCGATTACGGAAGTATGTGAGGATGAGTAAGAATTTTTACTATGAAAGTCCTTGCGATGCGACAGGCATCGCCCAGCATACAGGCTCAGAGGGACACCTAAGGGCAGATATGTACAGATAGGAATATTGGAACGTGGAAAAACTGGAACACGGAGCTGGTTACGGGCGATGAGGTGTTGGATTGGAAGTCGCATTGCGTATAACAATTCTTTATCCAGTTGAGAGAGATGGCACAGTACCGAGAAAGCCGTGGAAACACGGTGACGGGATAGCCATTAGTCGTCAGCAAACAATCAATTGAGAAATATACAGACACAAAGGTTCGAGTATGACTAAGAAAAGCGAAATCCTCTCATAAGGAGGAAAGTACCTGACTTTGGCAAACAAGAAGAAACCCTTAAAGAAACAAAAAATCCGCAACGCTGAATACTACGATATGCAGTTTGTTTTTGACGAACTGTATGCAGCGAGTGTCAAGGGGCAACGGTTTCGCCATCTGATGGAACTGATAAAGCGCCCTGAAAATATCAAGCTGGCATACAGGAACATTCGCAAGAACAGCGGCAGTCGAACGGCGGGTGTGGACAACAAGACAATAAGCGATTTGAACAAGTGGAACGAAACTGCACTGGTTGACCATGTTCAACGAAAGCTGGACTGGTATGTTCCCAATGCTGTCCGCAGAGTGGAGATACCCAAAGACAACGGGAAAACCCGTCTCCTTGGAATCCCGACGATTATGGACAGGCTCATTCAGCAATGTGTTCTGCAAGTATTAGAACCTATCTGTGAAGCAAAATTCTTCAAGCGAAGCAATGGTTTCAGACCAAATCGCAGTGCGGAAAATGCTATTGCCCAAGCAGAAAGAATGATACAGGGCGTAGGCTGCCATTACGTCATTGACATAGATATTAAATCATTCTTTGACAATGTGGACCACGGAAAACTGCTGAAACAGATGTGGACACTTGGAATCCGGGATAAAAAGCTGCTGTCTATTATTTCTGCTATGATGAAGGCGGAAGTGGCAGGAATCGGCTTCCCGGAGAAGGGTACGCCGCAGGGCGGCATCATTTCTCCGCTGCTGTCAAACATCGTTCTGAACGAATTGGACTGGTGGATTGTCAGCCAGTGGGAAGAAATGCCCACCCGAAGGAACTATGTACACAGAATCTATGCGAATGGAACGCCTGACAAAAGCAATACTATCCGTACCCTGCGCAATTACACCAGACTGAAAGAGTGTTATCTTGTCCGCTATGCAGATGACTTCAAAATCTTCTGTAAAAAGCGTACAGATGCGGTCAAGCTGTTTGCAGCTGCAAAGCAATGGCTTAGAGAGCGTCTTGGGCTGGAAATCAGCCCGGAGAAATCAAAAATCGTAAATTTGAAGCGCCATTGCTCCGAGTTTCTGGGCTTTAAGCTGAAAGTCCGAACGAAGGGAAAGAAGCCTGACGGACAGCCGCGGTATGTGGTAGAAGCGCATATCAAGGACAAAGCATTGCTGAAAATCCGGGAGAAAAGCAAAGAAATCATAGGACAGCTGCGGCAGACCTATGATAAAAGGATGGAATATCGTCTGATACAGAAATACAACTCCTATGTCATGGGCGTTCACAACTATTACTGCATTGCAACCCATGTGAACATGGACTTCCATAAAATCGCTTTCGATGTCAAAAAGAGCCTTTACAACAGATTGAAGCACAGGCTGCAAAAGAGCGGTCAAATCACGAACAGGTATATCAAGGAGAAATATGGCACGAGCCGGGAAGTGCGCTACCTGAATGGTCACGCAATCGTCCCGATTGCCTATGTTCAGCATAGAGTTCCTATGGACAAGAAAAGTCGGGTAAATAAGTACACGCCAGAGGGTCGCGTTGAGATTCATAAGAATCTTGCCAGTATCAATATGGCAGTCCTCTATCACCTGATGAATCGTCCGTGCGGTAAGCAGAGTGTGGAATATAATGATAACCGCATTGCACTCTATGTTGCTCAGAAGGGAAGATGTGCTGTATCTGGAGTGGAACTGGATGCAAGTCAAGTGGATTGTCACCACAAAAAGCCGTTGGTGCTGGGTGGCGATGACAGTTACTCAAACTTGATTATTGTTTCCGATGCAGTTCATATCCTCATTCATTCCAGCAATGAGCGTACCATCCGAAAATACCTGAAAGTGCTGAACCTTGACCCAAAGCAGCTGGCAAAGCTCAACAAGCTTCGTGTAATGGCAGAAATGCCGGAACTCGTTTTCTAAAGGGCAAATCTGTTTGATGTATAGATTGTCACAAAATTGCTGACGATGGAAAGCCGTGTGATGGGAAACTGTCACGCACGGTTTGGAGCGGGGGAAAATCTGGAGGAAGGGATGTACAATTTACGTTTGTATACTCTGACCTAAGGATTACCTATCGCTATCGTTTGAAATGGTGGCAGCAGCGATGGAATCCAAGCGGCTTGGGCTTTGCCAGAAGCCGCTTTTTGTCGTCCCAAATCATCTGACTGAGCAGTGGGCATCCGAGTTCATCCGCCTCTATCCCTCTGCCAGCATTCTGGTTGCTACGAAAAAGGACTTTGAGCGCGCCAATCGGCAGAAATTCTGCGCGCGCATTGCGACGGGCGATTATGACGCGGTGATTATCGGACACAGCCAGTTTGAGCGGATTCCCGTCTCGCAAGAGCGGCAGCAGCGCCTTCTCCGGGAGCAGCTGGATGACATTACGCATGGTATCGAAGAACTCAAGTACCAGCGCGGCGAACAGTTTTCCATCAAGCAGCTGGAACGCACCCGCAAACAGCTGGAAAACAGGCTCTCCAAACTGGAAGCCGAAGAACGGAAGGATGATGTCGTCACCTTCGAGCAGCTAGGGGTGGATAGACTTTATGTGGACGAGGCGCATTCATTCAAAAATTTATTTTTGTATACCAAAATGCGGAACGTCGCAGGGCTTTCGCAGACGGAATCGCAGAAATCATCGGATATGTTCCTGAAATGCCGATACATGGACGAAATCACCGGCGGCAAGGGCATTGTGTTTGCAACGGGTACGCCCGTCAGCAACAGCATGACGGAGCTGTACACCATGCAGCGCTACCTGCAGTACGGCACATTGCAGCAGAAAAGCATGTCGCATTTTGATGCGTGGCCTTCCACTTTCGGGGAAACCACGACCGCGATTGAACTCGCTCCGGAAGGAACGGGCTATCGGGCGCGGACGCGCTTTGCAAAGTTCTTCAACCTCCCGGAGCTGATGAACCTTTTCAAGGAAGTTGCGGACATCAAGACGGCTGATCAGCTGAATCTGCCCCGACCGACCGCGCACTACGAAACGGTGGTGGTGAAGCCGTCTGCCTATCAGCAGGAAATGGTGCAGGCGCTTTCGGAGCGGGCGGCAGCGGTTCACAGCGGCGCGGTTGAGCCGAGCGTGGACAACATGCTGCGCATCACCTCCGACGGGCGGAAGTTAGGGCTTGACCAGCGGCTGATGAATCCGCTTCTGCCGGATGATCCGGGCAGCAAGGTCAACGCCTGCGTCCGGAACATTGTCCGCATCTGGCGCGAAGGAGCGGCGGAAAAGCTGACACAGCTGGTTTTCTGCGACCTGTCCACCCCGCGCGGCAAGGCGGCTTCGGAGAAGGAAACAGCGGATGCGGATACGCTTCTGGCGGACGAAGATGAAACGGGCAGCGAGAACTTCAATGTGTATGATGACATTCGCGCCAAGCTGATTGCGCAGGGCATCCCGAAGGAGCAGATTGCCTTTATCCACGAAGCGAACACGGAAGTGCGGAAGAAGGAGCTTTTCGCGAAGGTACGCAGCGGGCAGGTGCGCGTCCTGATGGGCAGCACGGCGAAAATGGGCGCGGGAACAAACGTTCGTGCGACTCGTTTGTAACTGAAAAGGTTACGCTCAAGTCAAAATTCTGCAAGATTAAAAGGAGCTTGAAAATTGATTTGAAGAACTGATATTCCAACAGGTGGAATGAGGGGGCAACGCCCTGAAACGCCTGCCTTGATACTGCGGTGTGCGGCAAGATTTGTAGAAATTGAGCCGTGCAAAGCCCGCTGAAGTCGGCGGAAATCTGCCCCAACAGGCAGTCATGTGCTGTGGAAAGTGTCCCAGAGGTGGGATATGCAGATGATACGCCGGAGGTCTATAAAATCCCTATGGTGAGGATGTCATCCATGACCGACGAAGTCCGAGTGTTAGGGTCTATAGCGTGATATGGCAGAAATGTCATTGTCGTAAATGTATGGCGTGCGTGAGGTTGAGTAAAAATGGACGTTATGAAAAACCTTGGAGTGTTACAGGCACTTCCAAGCGCACAGGCTCATAGGACAGCCTAAGGGGATTATGCACAGATAGGAATATCGGAACGAGGAAAGGTCGGAACGCTGAGTGTCTGCACACGATGAAGCGGTGGTTACGAAAAATCGAGCAGTGAAACAAGTAACCTTTATCCTGACTGAGAGCGGCGGCAAGACTGATGAAGCCCCTGTAACAGGGGCGGAAGAATAGCCGCCAGTCATTTGCAAAACAAATATTCTAAAAAGCAATATATCAAAGGTTCGAGTAAGACTAAAAAAGGCGAAAGCCGACTTTGACAGGACGAAAACTGCTCAAACGCCAAAAGCTGAGGAACAACGAATACTATGATATGCAGTCAGTATTCGACGAACTGTATGAAAATAGTCTTGCGAAATGTGAATTTAAGAATCTTATCAGCATCATCACGGCTGAAGAAAATATCAGGTTAGCTTATAGAAATCTAAAAAAGAATGCTGGAAGCAGAACGCCCGGTACGGATGGGAAAACCATCGCAGACCTTGCAAAAATGAGTGAGCCGGAACTGATTGGTTTTGTACAGCAAAAATTCAACTGGTATCAGCCCCAGTCTGTCAGACGAAAAGAGATTCCCAAGGGTAATGGCAAAACCAGACCGCTTGGGATTCCCACCATCATGGACAGATTGATACAGCAATGTGTCCTGCAAGTGATGGAGCCAATTTGTGAAGCAAAATTTTGTGAAACAAGCAATGGCTTCCGTCCCAACAGGGGCGTTGAAAATGCGCTGGCGCAGGCGGAAAAACATATGCAGAAAAGCAACCTTCATATTGTAATTGACATTGATATCAAGGGCTTCTTTGACAATGTAAATCATGGAAAGCTGCTGCGCCAAATCTGGACAATGGGAATCCATGACAAGAAGCTGCTGAGCATCATATCCGCTATGCTGAAAGCAGAGGTCGCTGGTATCGGTTTTCCTGAAAAAGGGACACCGCAGGGTGGAATCCTTTCTCCGCTGTTATCCAACATTGTTCTGAATGAACTGGACTGGTGGATTACCAGTCAATGGGTTGGAATGCCTACAAGACATGAATACAGCGGAAAAATCCATGAAAACGGCACCAAAGACCAATCGAAAAAGTATAGGGAGCTCAGAAAAACCAATCTGAAAGAGTGCTATATCGTTAGATATGCTGATGATTTCAAAATCTTTTGCAGAAAGCACAGCGATGCGGTGAAGCTGTTTGAAGCGACAAGAGCATGGCTGAAAGAGCGCCTGGGGCTGGACATCAGCCCGGAAAAGTCCAAGATTGTGAATCTGAAACATGCATATTCCGATTTTCTGGGATTCAGAATCAAGGTTCATAAAGGCAAGAGAAATCAATATGTGGTCATATCACATATTGCACCCAAAGCATTGGACAGGATAAAGGAGACTGCGAAAAAGAAAGTCAAGGCAATCCAGCACTCATCCGGTGAAATGGAAGAATTCAAGGCTGTAAGCGACTACAACAGTTTTGCCATGGGTATCCACAACTACTACCGCATGGCAACTGCTGCGTCCCCGGACATACAGCGATTAGCATTTGAAATTAAGATTTCTATAAAAAACAGGCTGCAAGAGCGAGTAAGGCGACGAAGCAATCAAACAATTCCTGAATATGCCAAACGGTATGCAAGGAGCAGGGAAATACGCTTTATCGGCAAGAACATCCTGCTTCCAATTGGTTATATTCAGCACCATCCGCCAATTCATAAAAAGAAGTCGGTGAATAAATACACCGCTGCTGGACGAGCGGAAATACACAAGAATCTGGAGTGTGTAGACATGTCAATCCTGCACAGTCTCATGAAAAAACCCATTACGAGCGCCACAGTGGAGTATAACGATAACCGTATATCCCTCTATGTGGCGCAGCAAGGAAAATGTGCCATTACGAAAAAGCAGCTGTCCCTTGAAGAAATCCATTGCCACCACAAAAAGCCTAAGTCGCTGGGCGGTGGGGACAATTACGCAAACCTGATTATTCTGCATGAACGGATTCACAGACTGATTCACGCAACGCAAAAAGGTACTATTTCTGCAATCATGCAGACCGTACAGCTAAACAAACAGCAGCTTGATAAGCTGAATAAGCTCAGAAAGTTAGCTGGAATCGAGGCAATTACGTTAGAGCAGCAAGACACCTGCTGCTGATTAGAATAACAATTTGTAAATGATGGAAAGCCGTGTGAGTGGAAACGCTCATGCACGGTTTGGAGTGGGGGAAAATCCGGAGGTGAGTTCGCCAAAGGATTACCTATCACTATAGGATCGTCTCGCCGCGTCGCACGACCTTGACTGCCCGTGGCGGCCGGGGGATTTGGAGCAGCGCGCGGGGCGAATCGTTCGTCAGGGCAACCGGAACAAGGACGTGTACATCTACCGCTATGTCACCGAAGCGACGTTTGACGCTTATCTGTGGCAGACGGTGGAGAACAAGCAGAAGTTCATCAGCCAAATTATGACCAGCAAAAGTCCCGTCCGCGCTTGTGACGACGTGGATGAAACGGCGCTGTCCTACGCGGAAATCAAGGCGCTGTGTGCCGGTGACCCGCGCATCAAGGAGAAAATGGTGCGCCCGTAAGGGTGTATATCAAAATCCGCCTTTAGCAAGCGGTAGGTAAAGATATCAAGAAAGGAAGGTGAAAGAAGTAAACCTATCATCCCACAACTTATCCGGATGGGGAAACCCAATGGGGAGTGTAGCATGTTGTTATCCGAAAGGATGGGTGTGCAGCGGTATATACAGCATCCAAAGAACCGATGGACATGGGGATGAAAATTTGCGTACGAGGATGAAAGCTGGATTGCCTGATACGATAGCCGGAGCTTGGGGACATCTTGCCCTCCGTAGGAAAGATGCTGAAACCTACGGTGCTTCGATAGCCGTTCTTCCATTTTGGATGGCTATGTGATATCCGAAGCAAAGTAACTTCAAGACAGAAGTAAACGGCGAAAGTCGCATCCGACAAAGCAAAACGCTATATTGATATACGCTACCGGGGATGACCTAAACCCCGTAAGGGGCATGGTTACACAGCTCCCATAGTAGTCCGAGGACTCTGAATTAACAGAGATGGCCGTAAAAACGGAAGCGGGAAAACCGCCTACATGGCAAAGGGGAGCAGTTTACCTTTTTAATACAAACAGAAAGGATGGTGCGTGAGGCACTATGAGAAATCCGATTGATGTATTGAATAGTCTAAGCGATAAAGCAAAAGACCCAACGTACAGATATGAGAGATTGTATCGAAATCTGTATAACCCGGAGTTCTATCTTCTGGCCTACAAGAATGTATACGCTAATGATGGAAGTATGACACCGGGAATGGATGGCAACACCATTGACGGCATGAGCAGCAGAAGGATTGAAGGGATCATTGCATCCCTGAAAGACAAAAGCTATCAGCCGCACCCTGCACGTCGGGAATACATCCCGAAGAAGAACAGTGATAAAAAACGGCCACTGGGAATCCCATCGGCCAATGATAAACTGGTGCAGGAAGTTGTCCGAATGATACTGGAAAGCATCTATGAACCTACCTTTTCAGAAAACTCACATGGCTTTCGTCCTCGTAGAAGTTGCCATACGGCTCTGCTGCATCTGCAGCGCACTTTCACTGGGACGAAATGGTTTGTGGAAGGCGACATCAAAGCCTGTTTCGATTGTTTTGACCATCATGTGCTGATCGATATCTTACGCCGACGCATCAAGGATGAAGCCTTCATCGCTCTGATGTGGAAGTTCCTGAAAGCTGGATATATGGAGCAGTGGAAATTCCATATGACCTATTCAGGCACACCGCAGGGCTCAGGTATCAGTCCAATCCTTGCGAATATCTATTTGAACGAGCTGGACAAGCATATTGAGGAGTACAAAAAGCAATTCGACAGGGGAAGTTCCTCACACAGAAAAGCAAACCCCGAATATGAGCGTATGAACGGTTTGGCCAAAAGAACGAAACGTAAATATGCAAGGATTTGGGACACGCTCAATGAACAGGAACAGAGAGAATGTGCCCGCCACATCCGTTCGTTGAAAGCAAGTGCTCGGCAACTACCGCATTGCGAAGTATTCGATGAGGGATATAAAAGTCTGCAATACATCCGATATGCTGATGACTTTATCATCGGAATGATTGGGAATAAAGCAGACGCCGAAGCTCTCAAAGCCGATCTTGCCATATTTTTGAAAGAGAAATTAGGTTTAACTCTCTCAGCAGAAAAGACGAAAATCACCCACACATCAGAATGTGCCCGTTTTCTTGGCTATGATATCAAGGTGTCTCGGTCTCAGGAAACAAAAAAGCTGAAAAACGGAACAAAGTCCCGTGTGTACTCAGCGGTGGTAAAACTCTATACGCCATTTGATAAAACGATGGCGAAGCTGCTGGAAGTAGGAGCAATCCGTATCAAGAAGGATACCAATGGTAAAGAACGTTGGAAGGCCATCCACAGGAAGAAACTCATTAACCGTTCGGACATTGAGATTCTAAGCAAGTACAACAGCGAGGTAAGAGGCTTGGCTAATTACTACTCGCTGGCGTGCAATCCCATAAGAATGGCTCATTTCTCAAGCCTGATGAAGTATAGCATGCTCAAAACCTTTGCTGCGAAATATCGTACAAAGACCTCGAAGATCAAAGCTCGATATCTGAAAAAGGGCATTTTCACAGTCCCTTATATGACGAAAGCTGGGCCGAAAGAGTGTGTGTACTACAACGAAGGATTCGAGAGACGAAAAGAGCCGCTATTTGGACAGGTTGACATGCAAGCAACCTACAAAAAATATGCAAAGCCCAGCAGCCTGATTTGCAAGTTACGCGCAAAAACATGCGAACTATGCGGAACAACCTGCGATGATATCGAGATTCACCAGGTTAAGCGGTTGAAAGACCTCACAGGAAATGCTGAATGGGAACAGGTAATGCGGTCACGTCACCGCAAAACACTTGCTGTTTGTCCGAACTGCCATGAGATGATTCACCGGTCTAATAAATCGCAAGATGATGGTAAACGGCGAGCCGTGTGCGCCGAGAGGTGCCTGCACGGTTCTGGAGGGAGTCAGTAATGCTGGCTTACCTCATGATTTAGATATTGATGTGTCTCGCCTGAAGCTGCTCAAGGCCAACCATCTGAGCCAGCGCTATGCTCTGGAGGATCAAATTCTGAAGGAGTTTCCGCAGAAAATCAAATCGTTGGAGCAGCGCATTGAGGGCTATCAGACAGATATTGACCAGCGCAAAAGAAATACCGAGCCCAACGAGGACGGCTTCTCCCCGATGATTATGCCGGGTGGCACGGTAAGGGAAAAGAAGGCTGCCGGCGATGCCATTCTTGGCCTTTGCAAGTCCATGACAAGCCCCGATCCGATTCCCATCGGCCAGTACAGAGGCTTCGATATGGAACTGTCCTTCGACACCTTCAGCCGAGAATATAAGATCACACTGATTCATCAGCTGCGGCATACGGTCACGCTGGGAACGGACATCTTCGGCAATATTCAGCGACTGGATAACACCCTCTCTGCTTTTGAGGAACGAATGGCGGCGTGTGTCGAGCAACTGGAGAATACGCGGGTTCAGCTTGAAAATGCAAAGGCAGAGGTACAGAAGCCATTCCCCCAGGAGGAAGAACTGAAAACCAAATCGGCACGGCTAAATGAACTGAATGCGATGCTCAATCTCGACAAAAGAGAGAACGAGATCGTGGACGGTGAGCGTGGCGAGGAGGAGCCGCGAAAATCATCCGCAGACAGAGAACGCTAAAAAGAAAATCACAGCGGCAATGTGGAATACCTGCATTGCCGCTGTGATACGCAAGCCGGGAAATGTACCGAGTATGCGATAGAATGAGGCTGACAAATCTTGCTAATGTTTGTCAAGGACTTTTTTCTGAAAGTTGCACAGAAAAAAGGGCGCACTAAACGAACCCACCAGATTGCGGGCTTTGAAACAATGATGTAGAATCAAATCGGTTTACTTGTAGAGCTCCATTGCTCTGGCGTAGTAGATCCGGAGGAACTTGTTCACGCCAGCCATCTTGGCTACGTTGAAAGGCTTCCTTTCCTGCTCTTTTTTGAGCATAAAAAGGTACACGGGGTCGTCTTGAGGTTTTGTCAGTTTAAGGGCCTGCATTACCTCGTAACAAGCCTTCCGGAGGGCAGAGCTGCCACGTTTTGAAATGTGGCGGTTTCTGCTCTCGAATTGTCCGGATTGATATGGAGGGGCATCGTTGCCGGCATAGGAGTTCAATGCCTTGCCGCTGTGAAAGCGACGGATGTCGCCGATCTCAGCGAGAATAATTGGCCCGAGACGGTCACCGACGCCGCGCATTGCTCGGAGTACCTTGTATTCCGGAATTGTCTCGGCGATGTTTCTCATCTGAGAAATGATTTCGTCGGCAGCGTTTTGTGTGGTAGAAAGCAGGTCAACGCATTGATTTTGTGAGAGCCAAATGTAAGGGTCTTCGCCGCGGGTGGTAATGCTGTCAACAGCGAGTTCGTAGATACTAAGTCCCTTGCTGGACGCGCTGCGTTCTGAAGTCTTTTTCGCCAAGACATCATAGGATGCCAGGAAACGAGCCTTTCCAATTCGATGAATCTCATCAAAGGACTTGAATCGTCTGATAAAAAGCAGCAGAGCGCATTTTTCAGGGTTTCTGCTGTTCAGTGGCAGTATTCTTGTGATCCCAGGCATCGTCTGATCCAGCAGAGCTATGAGCTGAACTTTCAGTTTCGCGACATAAGTGATACGCTGGCTGTACTGACGGGAAAGAAATTTCAAGTCCTCATACTTTTGCTCCATTGAGCTATACGGTACGAGTTTATAAGATTTTTCAAGTGCATAGGCTGCTATCCGAAGCGCGTCCTTCTTGTCCGTCTTCGCCTTATGAATCTCGACATCCCCGTATTTTTTCATCTGGTATGGATTGACAATGCAAACGGGAAACCCTTCGCCTTGAAGCTTCTTGAGCACCGGATAATGGTAGTGGCCAGTGTACTCCATGAGGATGGTCGTGGGTTCTCCAAGTCCCTTCAGATAGGTCACGAAAGCTTCCATCTCCGGCTGCGTATGAGCCATTGTGAATGGACTTGCCAGAACTGTACCGTCTGAATCAATTACCGCAACGGTGCTTTTGGCTTTGGATATGTCGATTCCAACTGCAATCATGAAACTCCTCCTTCGTAAATTGAGATACGATTGGTTCCAGCACTTCAAGATTCAATCAGATTAGTCCGTGAAACGGGAGCAGTGATTTGTCCCAACTTGCTGAATCGAATGCAGAATGATGAAGGCTGGCTGACACATTTGTTTGCGGGCGTGGAGTCCCAATCGGAAATTCCGTCAGCCAATCACCTTCATCTTAAAGGAAAAGCGAAGGCTGTAACACCCTCGCTTATATATTACTAATCGGAATTTACCTCTATTCAAACATACAAGCTCTTGACAATAAAGCTCCTATA
>ERZ832317.1448-NODE-1448-length-30412-cov-5.856705_pt1 | contig 30412 bp, 26 predicted proteins | sample MGYA00519695_ERZ832317 | MGnify/ENA primary metagenome ERZ832317 (study PRJEB31850, sample SAMEA3708726) | human gut metagenome | biome: human gut; feature: human-associated habitat; material: faeces | place: China | collected 2014 ...
GCTTTGGCGTCTGCCTTTGCCTTCCTCGTTTCCAGCATTGCCACTTCTTTTTCGGCCTTCTTCAGAGCAGTCTTCTTCTCTTTCAGATCAGCCTTTAAAGTGTCAATGTTGGCGGTGATGGATGCGATCTCAGTATTCAGAGACGCAATAGTCTCCTGCTTCTCTGCAATCTGGAATGCGTAGTCTTTGATGATATTAGTTTTGGGACGGTTTTTGCTGCCTTTCGTTCTGGGCATAGGTGATAACCTCTTTCCTTTTATAGTTGTTTAAGTATAGCACTGTGTTAGGGTGAGGGCAATATCACTTCTTGCTCTCTTTCAGCATCCGTAACTTCATACCCCCATCAAGTATTTCACCTAAAACGCAGAATCATTCGTCGCTAGATAATCCTGAATTTTCAAGCCGAAATAGCTTTCCTTTAACTCTGGAAACTTCTCCAACAAAATTCTAAAGCCTCGGCACGTACTTTCTGGTGTATTCAATAAACTGTTCTCTCGAACTTCTTCATCCCAACAATCCAGAAATTCTTGAACACACTGTCGTGTGGTATCCGACACGTGAGGCTCTGGCACGCCCCATCTGAATCTTTCAAGATACCTATCAATCTCAAATTTTATTGGCATTCTTTTTTTCCCTCATTGCGGCGTTTCTTTTCTCACATCTTCGCCGACCATAAGATCGTTGCCTGTTGCTCACCACGAAGAGGTAGCATATTTGAGCAACACGGCCATGTGACTGAAATCACACGGCTTTCAGCTTAGGATTAATAAAGCTACGCTATCCCAACTTGATTCATTATTCGCCGTTATTTTTTAACTCCTCTGATATACCATTATTTTTTCCCCTCAGAATGCTATTGTCTATATCAGAAAATATTTTAGTAGCATATCTTTTTTTGCAATATAAGTAAAACATCAGACCCAAGCCACTCCATATAATCATTATTATGACTTCGGGAAATGAAAGCGTACAACTTGTTCCGGGTACTATATAAAGGCCAGCCATTAGCCCTGACAAAAACACAGCAAGGCCACCAACAATTTTATAATGTTTTACTTCATATGGTCTCTCCAGTACCCTGTATTTTTTTCGCATCATTAAAAAAGAAACCGAGACAATACAGTATGCTACACAACACGAAAAATTGCCTGCATCCACGAACCATGTTAGAACCGCTTTACCAAAAAATGCCGATATAATAGAAATCAATCCAATAAATGAAATCGAATAAATCGGCACACCAGTCTTTTTACTTGTCACTCCAAAAAAGGAGGGCAGCATATTTGATGCAGACAAAGAACACAACGCACGGCTTCCACCTATCAGGAACGAATTCCAGCTTGTGAGAATTCCGCACATCCCTCCAATGATAACGATCTTTGCCATGTTTACGCTATTGAACGCTTTTGCCATGGCATCCGCTGTCACCAATCCCGTATGCTCCATGGAATATAGGATTTCCCTCTTGCTCAAAATAAATCCGACACTAAAAACAACAAGTACATAGAAAGCCACTGCAAGTACGATTGACATCATCATCAACTTTCCTATTTTTTTCATCGGAATCTTTATTTCTTCTGCAATCTGCGGAATAACATCAAATCCAAACAAAAAGAATGGCGTCAAGATAGAAATTTTCGCGATACCTTCAATAGCTTCACTTTCGGTCGTACCCAGAAAAAGCTGATTGTCCAGATTTTGTACATTTCCTGAAAAAACAGCACCAGCGATTAAAAGAACGCCAACACCTGCTATTGCCAGTGTCATTATTTTTTGAAATCTAGCGGCAGTCTTTGTGCCAACAAGATTCATAACCGTAACCGCTAGAGCCATAATGACTGATACTAATGTCCAGCTGATGTAAATGTCCGCTCCCAAAATCGTATACATTCTTCCTATGGAGAAATTCGGAAAAATATACCGAAGAACAGTAGGAAATGACACCACCTCAAAACACACAACCGAAATATAGCTCAAAATGATAGCCCATGTGCACACAAATGATGCTTTTTCTCCAAGAGCCAAGTAGCTGAACACCTTTATTCCGCCATTTTGGGGAATTGATGTTGTCAGCTCAGCATAACAGAGCCCTACAAAATATATCATGAGGCCGCCAATAAGAAAGCCGATTGCAGTTCCGATTATTCCTCCGGTTACGATCCATTGTCCAGAAAGAACGACCCATCCCCAGCCTATCATTGCGCCAAATGCAAAGACTAGAACATCGCCGGTGTTAAGTAGTTGCCTTTCGTTCTCTTTGATTGTCTTGCTCATTTTTCTCCCCATTTATTTGCTTCTTTTGCAACCGCTTTCAACCGTTCGAATCCATCAAATCGGATAACGATGTCTGTTCCAGTATCATTTTTTACTGCAACGGACGCATTGATTTTCTTGATTACATCTATCATTTCATCTTCAGTTGCAGTATCAAACGTAATTACCAAAAGATACTGATGTTTTTTTACTACGTCACCAACATTTAGCATTCCGTCAATGTTTAAATTGATGCCTTCTAACTTTTTAATTTCGTCTAATCCAGTAATTTCGGAAATCTTTCCTCCATCCTTGCTCCAAAGAATATAGGTGCACCCGCATCTCTCTGGCAGCTTCCTTTCCGGATCAGGCAAGTCGGAACAACTGTGTTTAACTCCTGTAGCAATGTCAACCAACCACGCATATGTATTGAATCCACAGACATTCTTATGATTCAAGGCCATCATATCACCAGACATCCGGTATCCTGTTTCCAGTACATAAAAATGCCCATCATCGTCTAACATCATTTCGATCCATGCCAAACCTTCTTTGCATCCCGCTTTGTTGAAGGCGGTTGTAATATACGGATCGATTTCCTTTAAATACAAATCCAGTTTATTGGTTTCTGTTGTTGTGACCGAATAGCAGTTGCTTGGATATCCCTCCTGTTCAAACATAATTCCGAAGTTTACCAAAGATGCTTTTCCACCTGCCAGCGCATACCAAGCAGTGTACTCATGTCCTTTCAGCATTCTTTCGACTATCACCGTGTCGCTTGCTGAATAAGACCTTGCATACTCACACGCTGCAAGCACTTCTTCCTTCGAATTGCAGTAGCTCATGCCTCTATTTGCGCTTTGATCAATCGCCTTGACTACAACAGGATACTGAATCTCGCTCAATTCCTTTTCGGTCGGAGTTTTGCTGAGATAATAGTCTTTAGCTACCGGCACACCACAGCTTATGCAAAGATCTTTAAACTGTCGCTTATCAATCGTATAATGCCACGATTCAGGCGTGCAGTAGCAAGGAAGATTCAACCGTTTGCACAATTCCATGCAGACAGAAATATTAAAGGTACTTATGCCATTCATAATGGCAGCAACCCCTTCTTCTCTGCATTTTTCTTCCAGAATATCAATGTCTGCTGTACTGATCATCCAATACTCATCTGCCAGAAGCTTCAGCGGCGCTTTTTCCACACTAAGATTATCTGTAACGATCGTGTAAATCCCACGTTTTTTTGCCTCTAGTAGAAGTTCTTTTGTACCACGTCCGGTCGTACCAAGCATTAACAGTTTCATATAAAACATACTCCTTTCATACCTTGCGTGTTAACTTCGAATATTCTTTTAGTTTTGTTCGAAACACCTCAATAGCAGTGCATAACCCAAACACCACTAGCGTAACAGCGATTGCATGAACTACAATCACACCATCATTGTAGGCATCAACGTTATTGCAAATGTCCCGCCACAACCACCGTCGCATAGTATCGCTATTAGCATGGATACAAAGCACTCCAAACGTTGCCGCCGCAATAGTATTGATCCTCCTGCTATATCCGATTTTTAAGTTCTTGAAGAATAGGAATCCGCTAATTCCAGTCGTCAGTGCCAGTATTTTATTGGAATCTGACACAAAGAAATAGCAAAGACCAACGTGTTTCCCTATCATCCTGCTAAAAGCAGCTAGAACGATAATACTCATCCAAGAAAGCAACAAGGACACTCCTGCCAGAAACCCGGTAATTTTTGTGCTATTGAAACACTCTTTGGGATACAGCCGAATATACGATGCAATCACATAGAGGATGCTGAACCATGTAACATAATTAAATACCACATGTGCCTTTGCAAAGGATGGCAATACCACATAAACACCAATACACCAGGTCATTAGCCAGAAATGTTCTTTTTCTGTAAGGGAGTGAATCAGTTTATTTAGGAATGGAATCAATAAATAGAAAAAGAGAAAACATGCCGTGAAATTATCTGCCACCGTTAAAAAAGGAAACAGCATTTCTAAAAAATCACCAATTGAAAATGGCTCATAACCAGTAAAAAAGAATAGGCACCATATTACTACCTTATAAAAATAAAGTTCACCAAGTAGCTTGCAAAATTTTTCTTTTGTAATATTTGAAGTGCACATGAAGTATCCCGTAATCAATACAAAACAATTGATTCCGGTTTTGCCGCCCCAGCCAAACAGCAGCAGAAAGTAATCCTGAAAATGTAGGCTGGCCTGTGTATCAATACAGTCAATCAATCCGGAATTTACAACATAGTGATGCGCCACAATCATCAACATCGAGAGGATTCGGAAAAGTTCAATGTTAGAACTTCTTACCCCCCCCCTGAATTTATCGGTCTTTACCGCAACTGCGTCCATTTCTAAACCTCTCCACAAAAGTCTTTCTTGTCAGTCTTTCTGCCCCAGAATAACATCACAGATTCGATCCACATCATCCAGAGATAGATCTGCATACAAAGGCAGTGTTAGCACACGCAATGCCAGATGCTGCGCAACAGGCGTTTTTTCAGTGCCGGCTGTCGGATAATTCCGATAGCACTCAAAACTATTGGTCAGCGGATAGAAGTATTTTCTGGCCGTAATACCATGCTCCTGCAACATTTCATAGATTTCATTGCGGGTGTATTTATACCCATCAAACACGACCGGGAAATATGCATAGTTGCTTTCTACATTTTCCTGAATTGCACTAAGCTTGATACCTTCTACGCCGGAAAGGCGCTCACGGTAACGCTCTACGACCTTCTTGCGTTTGGCAATTTCCTCGTCCAAATGCCGCAGATTGCAGATGCCCATAGCTGCCTGAAATTCGTTCATCTTGGCATTACCGCCTACAAAGCAAACCGACTCAGGACCATGGATACCAAAATTCTTCTGGTCGTTCAACAGCTGAACCCAGCTATCATCCTTAAAGCAAACTGCACCACCCTCAATGGTGTTGAATACCTTAGTAGCATGGAAGCTGAACATAGATGCGTCACCAAAGCAAGCGGTGGACACGCCCTTATACTTCACGGCAAAGGCATGAGCTGCATCATAGATCACCTTCAGGCCGTATTTCTTTGCAATTGTTTCAATAGCTTCCACATCACAAATATTGCCATATACATGTACCGGAACGATTGCTACTGTACGGTCAGTGATAAGACTTTCAATCTTCGTCACATCCATGGTATAGTCTCTATCGTTCACATCGCAGAACACCGGAATAAGCCCATTGCGAACAATCGCATGAGTGGTAGAAGCAAAGGTAAACGGCGTAGTGATCACCTCACCGCCCTCCGGCAGGTTCATGGCAGCAATGGCATTTTCCAGAGCCAGATGACCGTTGGTATAAAGAGCCACATGTGGTACGCTCAAATATTCCTCCAGCTCTGCCTGCAACTGCTTATGTTTTACGCCCATATTGGTCAGCCAGTGGCTTTCCCAAATAGGACGAATTTCTTCTATGTACTCATCCAGGCTTGGCATAGACGAACGTGTCACTAAGATATTATCAGACATATACTTTCACTCCTCTTTTATATTCATGGTCATCTTAACCATTTCGGCAATTTTTATCATATCTTCTTTTCCATATCGTTGGTCAATTGGAATTGGAAGAATATCCGCTGCATAATGGTATTCCAGACTATCAGCCGGGCATTCCTTCAGCACATTTGGCCATAAAGTCGGTATGTAGATTCTTTCTTTTTGCAAAGTCTTTCGGATTTCAGTGCCATTCTGAACCAAAAGCGGGTACATAAATGCACCATAAACACTTTTCAAATTCAACTCATTTATATCCCGAAACTCCTCGTCCAAGAACTCGAAATTCTCCTGCCGTCTTTTTGCTACGGCATCATAGTCGATTCCATGCAGAAGATTTTCTGTCAGGCGGGACATTCGCTTTACCGATTCTGTAGCAAACAGCTTATTGTTCAATACGTATTCACTATAAAATTCATTTGCGCTGCGTTCATATCGTCCCAGCAAAAAGTGCATTCGTTCGAAAGACTCATCTTGCGGAAGCTCACGATCCAGCTTTGCATCCGTATACAGAAACGCCCCATCCGCAACACCGAAGTATTTACGGCAGGTGTAGAGCGTATCCATGCCTTCTACGGGCATTTGGAAATAACTTTGTGCATTGTCAACTATGACACAATCATACCGCTGCTTCCAAGTTTTCAAGTAATCGTTATGAAGCTGACCATAGAAGTTCACAATATAGAGCCATTCGTTTGCACCAATTTCCTTTGTAAAAACCGGTTCAAGCGCCTCGTTAATATGATAAAATTCATATTCGATATTTATTTTTTTGCAGAGATTTGGCACAGAATCGCAAAGAAAATACGGCAGATATAACTTCCGAATCATCTTCGCTTCGCAAAGATATTCTAGTGCTCCTCTTCCGCAATTTAGGGCGATTGCTTTTTCGTGGAGCATTGCACCTGTATAAGTGTCAAGCTCTATATACCCGCCAATTTCTTTCATAGCTTCACTCCGTCGTTAATTGAACATCGATGTGCTTTTCTATATGGGATAAAATATTTTCAGCTATTGTAACATCAGGAAATTTCATAAAGATAATTCCAAGACATTTTGCCGCATTGTCAAAACGTTCCACACGGTCTCCGGGCTTTTTATAGAGATGTATTTCTTGCAGATATTTTTTTAATTCATCGCTAAATACAATCTGCTTATATATTCCATCAGTTGTGCTGTGTAAATTATGCGTTGCATAACAGCCCTCAGGTTTATGTACCGTAGTTAAAACAGGTTGCCCCATTGCCGCTTGGACCGCCATTTCAACTAAATCTGCGCCAAAGATTTTTCCCAATAAGTCTGGTATCATATTTCCGCCAGCTCTCGGTCCAACGTCGATAGGCCATACTCGATCGTTCTTATCAATAACCACTTCAACATTGACCGAGCCAAATCTAATTCCTAACTTGTCCATCATGCTTTGCAACGTTTGTTGAACAAGTTGTATATCGGCTTCCTCCAGAATTAGTGGATAACTTTTTCCGACAGGAACCAATGGGTTCACCCGGGTATCTCTATGGCAATTAAGAAGCCCCCATATAACCACTTTTCCATTTGAAACGAAAATATCTCCACCGATAAGATACGGATGTTTTTTCTCAATGTATTCTTCGACAATCACTCGATGGGCACGAGAAAACGAAAAAGCAAATTCTAATGCATCGTTTACGTTATTCCAGCTATGCAGTACGGTAGCTCCTTTTGAGCCGGAAGAATCCACCGGCTTGACGATAACCGGCAACCGAAACCGGGAAGTATCTGCCATCGCATCTTCAATAGTTTGATATCCCATAGATACTGGCGCATTAAATCCATTGTCTTGCAAAAATGCACGAAAACGATCTTTATTACAAAGAATATCTACTGCGGAATAAGGGTTTGTTGGAAGCTTTAATTTTTCGCCTACATAGGCTGCTGTGGGGGCAGCGGGGTCAGAAGCGTAGGCCAAAACGCCATCAACTTTTTCTTTCTGTGCCACCTCAAGGACGACATCCTTGTCCGTAGTACTTACAAGATAGAACTTATCTGCGACATACTGCCCGGGGTTATCCGTCAGAAAGTCGCATAAAATAGTGTAATAGCCGAGCTTTTTTGCAGTTTCAATGGCTATCACCTGTTGTGCAGAACCACCCAATAAAAGGATCTTTTTCATTTCACATCTCCTTTACTTTCTAATGCTCTTTCTTACCATCGGACGAATCATATCTACCAAGTATTCAAAAGACTCCAAGTGCAGTAATGCTGAAGCTGCAATATAAATCACTGCACCCAACGGAATCTGAATCAACAGCGTAGCAAGATTGGGCAAGTGGAACAGGCTGACCAGATTCACACAACATCCCATGAAGACAGCCAATGCAATACCTGGCAGAATATCTTTCAACTGCTCCAAATAGCCATAGTTCAGCAGTTTTCTATTTGGCCAAGAGTTAATGATTTGACTTGAAACACTGCTAACCAGCAGACTATATGCCATGGCCATAACGCCAAACCACATCGTAGTCAGCAGCAGCAGCATTCCAACGATTTTCTTGGCGATTTCCAACTTCAAAAACAGATCGCTGCGCCCCATCGCCTTAATTGCATTCAGGTTTGCTGTATGGATTGGATAGAACATATATGTAATGCAAAAAATGCGCAGAAATGGTACGCACAGCAACCATTTATCTGTCAGTACCAACCGTACGATTGGTTCTGCACAGAATGCCAGTCCCATCATTAGAGGTGCCATAATATAGGAACTCGTCTTGATTGCTCGGCGCGTCATAGATTTAACTCGCTCGGATTCATCCTGTGCACTTGCCATCGTTGGAAGAAGAACACTATCTATCGACGTATTGATATTACCCGCAATGACACTTGGAAATTTATCGCCTTGATTGTAATAAGCCAAATCAGCAGAAGAATACATCTTGCCAATAATCAGACTGCGAATATTCGTGTAAATTGTATCCAATAATGACGAAGCAAGCATCTTCCATCCAAACGAAAGCAGTCCTTTCAGCCGTTCCCACGAGAACATTTTCTTTGGCCGCCATTTAACGGTCAGCCACAAAATCAAAGTATCAATAGTCGTATTAGACAACTGCTGTGCTACAATGGCCCAAACACCGAAGCCTGCATAGGCCAGACCAATACCAAGAAAAGCAGAGAAAATCGTTCCACCCAAGGTTGCATAGAAGAAACGTTTGAACAGCATGTTCCGTGATACATAAGACTGTTGGATGCCTTTCACACCAGAAATCACGATGGTTAAACTAATGACCCGGATAATCGGCGTAAGAGAAGTATCGTTATAAAATTCTGCTATAAATGGGGCCGCCACAAACATCACTGCATAGAGGGCGAGGCAAACCGCAAAATTAAAATAGAATACAGATGAAAAATCCAAATCATCCGCATCCTTTTTTTGAATCAGTGCTGTTCCAAGACCACTGTCCACAAATACTTGCATGATCGTTGTGAAGATCGTTATCAAGGCGATTTGTCCATAATCTTCTGGTGCAAGGATACGAGCCAAGACAATGGATACGATAAATGTCACCAATTGGGCTCCACAACGTTCGGCGAAACGCCACAAAAAATTATTCATTACGGATTTTGTTTTCATTTTATTAATCACCTTCTAAAAAACCGAATCAATTCTGGAAAAAACTCTTTTATATACGCCTTCATTTTCCACACAATAGTTTTTTCATTATAAATTTCGCGCATTTTCCCTCTTCTAAGTTCTTTATATTGTCCGGCTGTTTCAAGGCTTGCAAAATCCACAATAAGTTTTGCTCGTCGTACAGATTCTGAATACTGTCCTAATGTTTCTTTATCTACTATGTCAAGCATTTTTTTTATTTCATTTCTTTGTTCGTCAGCATAACTACTATGACTCATACGCGCTGACCATGAACCCGGAACATCAACTCTATATGCTGACATAACCTCTGGTAAATAAAGCATTCCTCCTTTCAAAGCTCCTTGTATTTGTAATGCATAATCTAAAGGGCAAAATCTGCGAAACTCCGTTGGCATCTCCGCTAATTCACGTCGATAAAAAAGGGAGTTCGTAGCAACAAATCCACCACCGCCTATTATAACTTCCTCAACATCAAATATCTTTTTTTCGTTACAAGGTGCAATATATCCCAAAATTTTCCCATCTGACGCTCTTATTTTTTCTGCTGCATGCGCGCACATATCTATATTCATATTCTGCTCCATGATATCATACTGTCTTTGGAGTTTCTTTGAATCTAACCAATAATCGTCACCTTCACATAACGCAATATACTTTCCCTTTACCCGTGGTACTTGGAATGTTTGTGTTATATTCATGTTCTTAGAATATTGGTTTTCAGTCTGATATATTGGCTTAATAAGATTAGGATATTTTTTTTCATATTCCCGTATTATATCCGCAGTATTGTCTGTCGAAGCATCATCATGGATTAATATTTCATAATTAAAATTAGTTTCTTGAGATATAAAACTATCTAAAGCATTTTTTATATATTTTCCATGATTATACGTATTACAAATTATGCTAACGCACACTTTTTGTTTTTTCAAAAGATTCATAAATGCAACTACTCCTTTCCATTATGCTACAAAATCAAATTCTACCAGTACTATATATAATTTAGTTTAATTTGATATATATCTTGGTATCTTCTCGCATAGCTCTATTTGTTTCTTTTAGAGTAACTGTTTCTAAATATTTCAAGCTTATAATTTACCAAAATTTCAAAATAATCTATATCAAGCATTACTTTAAGCTACTATTTCTCTCTTATCAAAGAACAAAACAATAATTGGCATAGACGCAGTTAACATTGTATACAAGGCAAAGCCATTATAATATGCAAGTATAAATATAAACATTTGAAGGGACAAAGTTTTCCATGTATGTTTTTTCATAAGTTTTATTTGTGCCCATACAAAAGCTATTAAACCAACACCTCCATATCCAACAAGCATATTAATATAATCATTATGAGCCTGTATTGCTACTCCTGTACTAGCTCGTATTGCATTAACAAGATTAGGCATTCCTGCGCCAAATAATTTATTGACAAAATTTGTTTTATAAAAATAATAAGTCAATGCTGCATCTCTAAACCACTCGCGATTATTCGTAATAGATCCATTCTTTTCCGCAGCATAAATGGTTTTTTCCATCAAAGGATTATTAACCAACACATTTGTTTCCATCAACAAATATAATCCACCTAAAATCACAATAGCTCCTATTAAAAACTTTTTTTCAAACGATTTAATTGAAAGGAATTCATAAACAACTAAAACGGCAAGTGCTAATGCAGAAGAACGTACCGCTGTCCAGATTATGCAAATTGCGACAATACTTCTTAATACTACTGATAAAATTTTTTTATCGGTATCCTTATACTGTAGATAAATACCACAGTATATAACTAACAATATATATGATAAATAATGTGGCAATGTAAATGGTCCATATAAAACTGGCATTGAAATAGAATGTTGCAGACCATTCATAAATACTATTGAATAACCAATTAGAACTACAAAAAGAAGAAAATATACTTTAACTCTTTTTCTTGCTCTTAAAAAATACTGATAAAAATCTTCCCGTATATACTCGTCAGAAAATAAGACAAATAGTATAATAGCAAATAAATATGAGTAAAAATACGTATGCATAATATATTGTGGATATATTATGCATGATGTATACATTACATAGAATATCGTTCCAAAAGTTATCACCAAAAATGTAGTTCTTTTTCCTTTTGCTGCCAATTGCTTTATCAATAGTGCAAATGATACTATCAAGTGACAAATAACAACTCTATTCGCATTTCCATCATTTAGCATATACGTAGCCGTATATAACAATGGCATGGCTATGCATAATTCAAATACTATTTTTTTTAAGCTCACTTTCATATCCAAATATCCTATGCCTTCCACTTCCAGTTTTTTCAGAAGTGTGCCATCTATCTTCTCACCCGGCACGATCATCGGGATTCCAGGTGGATAAAGATACAGAAATTCCCCGGAAATCCGTCCCTCACTTTCCTGCAAAGCCATGCTTTCTTTCTGGGATTCAAATGCTTTATTCATCGTGCAAATGATAGTATTTCTTGTAACTCCATCTTCAATCCAGTTACCTTCTTTTTTGCCTTCTGCGGTCTGGAAACGGTTGATCTGTTCATCAATACCTTTTACGGCATAAAACAGTCTGTGAAAGCCCTGATCCGTGTCACACAGCGAGGTCAGTGCCAGTACATAATTTCCCGCTGCCATTTCCATTTCGATATTGTAAGTACGAAGCAGCATTTTCTGAAGTTCATTTCCGGCGATTCCGCATTTTTTTACAGAAAAAATCAGCTTCGAACGATCGAAATCATAAATACTGTTTTTTCCGACAACGCTCTCATCCACCAAATGAATGGAACGAAATTCTTTTGCCCTTTTATAAATGCGATCCAGCCTCTCAGCAAATTTATCAAAAGCATCTGTTCCCTGCTCTTCCACATAACGAATGCATTCATCTATTCCAGCCATCAGAATATAGGACGGGCTGCTGGTCTGGTACATCTGCAGAAACATCCGGACTTTCTGACGGTCAACGAGTTTTCCGTTGATATGGATCAGTGCTGTCTGTGTATAAGAAGGCAGCGTTTTATGAAGACTGTGGATCACGATATCTGCCCCAAGATGCACAGAATTTTCCGGGAAATATTTGGAAAATCCGAAATGTGCTCCATGAGCTTCATCCACAATCAATGGTTTTTTATGTGCATGTGCAATTTCTGCAATTCTCTTCACATCCGAAACAATGCCATCATAAGTTGGCGAAGTAATCACGACCGCCTCGATTTCCGGATGCTCCTCAAGAGAACGCTCCACATCTGCTGGATTGATACCGCCATTTAACATAAATTCTTCCTGAATTTCCGGGTAAACATAATATACATCCAGATTTCGGATCAGTGCTGCATGGTAAACTGCTTTGTGGCAGTTACGTGCAATCAGAACGGTCTTTTTCGCACATGCAGAAACAGCACTTAAGATGCCCGCCGTGCTGCCGTTGATCAGAAAATGCGATTCTTCCGAACCATAAAGTTTTTCCGCTTTTTTCTGTGCCTCCAAGAGAACACCCTCGGCATGATGCAGATTGTCAAACCCTTCTATCTCTGTGATGTCAATTTTATATGGATTAAAATCAACCGTTTTCTGTCTTTTATGCCCCGGCATATGAAACGGATAGATACCGGAATTTCCATAGTTTGCCAGTTTGTCGAATAACTCTCCCATCTCGTCTGCCCTCCTTTTCTTTCGTCTTTTTGTTTCAGTTCTTGTATCTCTGTCTGTAATAACTTCATACAGCTCAAACCTTATCGCAACTGTAAAGCTGCCGAATAGTTATCTCTATCTTAATACATTTTTCCACAAAATCAAGCAATTCTTTTTAATGTATATTGTGCTGAAAAACAAAAACCAGAGGCACAGTGACAACAGCAAGTCTCCGTCATAGTACCTCTGGCATTATATAATCTTATATTTTTTTAAAACCTTCCGCTTCAGCGACCCCTGGCAGGCCAGGAGCTTTGGATAATGTGCAACTAACGGTATTGTAAAAATAGCTTGCAAACAATACAGCCATAATGAATTCGAAAACAAATCGTACTGACGGTAGCAGGAGATTGTTTTCGAATCATTATGGCGTCCTATTTCATACACCTATTCTCACAGCGTTCATTTGCACATTCACAAACCTCCGCCGTAACTTTTATTTATCCTGTGTATCCAGATAAGCTTTACGTCCTTCATCGTACAGGTTATTTCCTTCGCAGTCGATGATAACAAATAAAGGCATATCTTCTACATACAGTTTTCTCAGTGCTTCTGCACCCAGATCTTCGTATGCGATCAGCTCTGCTTTCTTGATACATTTTGCCAGAAGTGCACCTGCTCCTCCGATTGCACCAAAGTAAACGCCGTGGTATTTCTTCATAGCTTCTACAACTTCCGGAAGTCTTGCACCTTTACCGATCATACCTCTTGCTCCAACAGACATCATAGTCGGAGCATAAGCATCCATACGTCCGCTGGTTGTCGGACCTGCAGACCCGATAACCTGACCTGGTTTTGCCGGTGTAGGACCTACATAGTAGATCGTAGCATCTGTCGGATCAAATGGAATCTTTTCTCCTCTTGCCAATGCTTCACACATACGTTTATGTCCTGCATCTCGTGATGTATAAATGGTTCCTGTCAGGTAAACTGTATCACCTGCATGGAGTGTTTTTGCCAGTTCTTCTGTAAGAGGCAGTGTAATATGTTTTTCCATTTAAATCACCTCCGTTTTATGGCGTGTTACATGGCAGTTAATATTGATCGCACATGGCATACCTGCGATATGTGTAGCCATGGTTTCGATGTTCAGACCAATTGCTGTTGTCTTTCCGCCAAATCCCTGCGGTCCAATACCCAGTTTGTTTACTTTTTCCAGCATTTCTTTTTCAAGGTCTGCATAGAACGGATCTGGATTTTCAGAATCGATCGGACGCATCAGTGCTTTTTTAGCCAGCAGTGCTGCTTTATCAAAAGTTCCTCCGATACCAACACCTACAACCATAGGAGGACATGGATTCGGACCTGCTGTTTCTACAGTCTCAAGGATAAAATCTTTGATTCCCTGAAGTCCGGCAGATGGTTTGAACATGCGGATTGCACTCATGTTTTCACTTCCGAAACCTTTTGGTCCTACTGTAATCTTGATCTGTTCGCCCGGGACGATTTCTGTGTAGATCATAGCCGGTGTATTATCACCTGTATTTCCTCTGCGGACAGGATCTTTTACAACGGATTTTCTCAGATAACCTTTGTCATATCCACGGCGTACACCTTCGTTGATCGCATCTGCAAGATCTCCGCCTGTGATATGTACATCCTGACCAATCTCCAGGAATACACATGCCATACCGGTATCCTGACAGATCGGTACGCACTGTGTATCAGCGATTTCATAATTCTCAATGATCTTGTCCAGTACTCCCTGGGCAATTTCCCAGTCTTCGCACGCTCTGCAGTTTTTGATCGCACATTTCACATCTTCCGGAAGATGCTCATTTGCTTCGATACAGAGCTTTTCGACTACATCTGTAATCTGGCTTGCCTGAATTTCACGCATGTTATTTCTCCTCTCATTATCTACAGGAGCTGCTCATGACAGCTCCCGTAAATGAAAATATAATGATGCCAGGATCAAAAGCCTGAAACCACAATGTGCTTGCACAAGAGTGGTTTTATAGCATCTTTTTACTTAATTATGCACTTACCACTTCACCTGTGATTTTTCTTTCATGTCTTGCATAATGAGGAAGCAGCATCGGAGATACTTCGTTTGTTTCTACTCCTGCTTCTTTCAGTTCTTCATCATATGCTTTTACATGATCCAGGTTCATCTCACCAAGTTCTACGTCTTTGTATTTTGCAGCTGCTTTTTTACCTGCATTTCTGCCGAATACGATGACATCGAGCAGAGAGTTACCCATCAGTCGGTTGGTTCCGTGGATTCCGCCTGCTGCCTCTCCTGCAACCAGAAGGTTCGGGATTTCTTTTGTAAATCCGTCTCCTGTGATCTCCAGTCCACCGTTCTGATAATGAAGAGTCGGGTAGATCACGATCGGTACTTTTCTCATATCAATGCCATAGTTCATGTACATACGGAACATAGCCGGGATTCTCTTTTCGATGGTTCCCTCACCGCCGAGGATCTCGATCATCGGAGTATCCAGCCATACACCTTTTGCTCCGCCCGGAACTTCTACGCCACGTCCTTCGCTGCACTCACGGATAACACCGGAAGCGTTGACATCACGAGTTTCCAGCGGATGGATGTAAGCTTCTCCGTTTGCATTAACCAGCTGTGCACCTACGGAACGAACTTTTTCTGTTACCAGAGCACCCAGGATCTGTGACGGATAAATAGCTCCTGTCGGATGATACTGAATAGAATCCTGATATAACAGGGAAGCACCTGCACGGTATCCCAGGATCAGACCATCGGCTGTTGCACCGTAATGGTTGGATGTCGGGAATCCCTGATAATGCATTCTTCCTGCACCACCTGTTGCGATAACAACGGTTTTTGCTCTTGCAACAGAGTAATCTCCTGTCTCCATGTTCAGAAGAACAGCACCTGCAACCTGTCCTTTGTCATCTTTGATCAGTTCTACAGCAGAAGTAAATTCTACAACCGGAATTCCGCGGTTGATCACTTCGTCACGCAGCGTACGCATGATCTCTGCTCCGGAATAGTCCTTTGCAGCATGCATTCTCTTTCTGGAAGTTCCGCCGCCGTGTGTAGTTACCATTCTTCCGTCTGCATCTTTATCGAATTCAACACCCAGCTCGTTCAGCCATTTAATTGCATCCGGAGCTTCCATTACCAGTCTCTTTACAAGTTCTGGTTTTGCAGCAAAATGTCCGCCGCCAAAGCAGTCCAGATAATGCTGTACCGGTGAGTCATTTTCTTTATCTGCTGCCTGAATACCACCCTCAGCCATCATGGTGTTTGCATCACCGATGCGCAGTTTGGTAACGATCATTACGTTGGCACCTGCTTTGTTTGCTTCGATAGCACAGGAAGAACCTGCACCGCCTCCGCCGATAACCAGTACATCTACGTCATAATCTACTTTTGTAATATCCACTTTATCTTTTATCAGACGGCTTGTAGAATGAAGCATTTCTGCCAGCTGCAGAGGAGCTTTCTGGCCTTTGTTTGCTCCTACCTTGATTTCAGCAAACGCATCTGGGTTATAATCTGGATGGAATTTTTTCAAAAGAGCGTCTTTTTCGTCTGCTGTCAGACGTCTCGGCTCTGTAGCCATACGCTCCGCTCTTGTAGCCTCTACCTTTTTGATAGACTCCATCATATTTTCCGGATATGGTGCATACATATTTTACGCCCTCCTATTTCTCAATTTCTCTGTTGTTGTAAAGTTCCTGCATCTCTGTCATCGGTTTCTGCATGATCTGTTCGATCAGTTCATCATAAGCACCTTTGTGGATCTCTTCCACTCTCTCGGTAAGATGTTTTGCTTCCGGTGCAATATATTTTCCTGTCAGACGTCTTGCCAGAAGACCTACCATCGGATGAGAAATACCAGCCGGGCATCTTACAGAACAACATCCGCAGCTTACACAGTCGAAGGATTCTTCTGCACATTTTTCAAATTCGCCTCTCTGAGCGTATGCAATATACTGCATAACATTCAGGTTCTGTGTACATGCTTTTGTACATGCATTACATCCGATACAGCTGTAGATTTCCGGATACAGTTCCATCATGATCTGCTCGGTCGGTCTGATCTCTTCGATGTCGTAAGTTCTCTTGTCTGTCGGGAAGAATGGAATGCTTGCTACATACATACCTTCCTGAACCTGTGTCTGACAGGCAAGACATGTTTTCAGCTCGTTTTCACCTTTGATTCTGTAGATTGTTGCGCAGGCTCCGCAGAATCCGTGTCTGCAGCCGCATCCTCTCTTTAATGTATAACCGGCATATTCCATGGCAGTCATAATTGTAAGTTCTGCAGGTACGCTGTATTTCTTACCGAAAAAATATACGTTTACCATATTCTTTTCCATTTGAGATTACCAGTCCTTTCTATATATATCATCTGTCGTCAGCAGCACATACAAGCTTGAATCCGCTACGCTACTTCTCGCTTGAGGGCGTTCGCCCTACAGAATGTTCTGTGAAAGAATGCTTATATGCAAGCATGACGCATTCCTTCACATCACTTTCTGCACTGCTCATTGCTTATCAATATTCTGCAGGTAATTCATCAATCTCGTCGCATCTGAATACCGGACCGTCTTTGCAGACGTATTTGGAACCGATATTGCAACGGCCGCATTTACCGATACCGCATTTCATACGAAGCTCCAGAGTTGTGTAAACCTGTTCTCTGGAGAAGCCCAGTTCTTCCAGTCCTGCAAGAACGAACTTGATCATGATCGGCGGTCCGCAGACAAGTGCCGTTTTGTTTGTATCGAATCCGATTTCTTTTAAATAGGAAGGAACAAATCCAACATGTCCGTCCCAGCCTTCCTGTTCGCGGTCGATTGTCAGATAAACATTGACTCCCTCTGCCTTCATCCAGACTTCCTGGATTTCTTTTAACTGTACCAGGTCATCTGCGGAACGGGAACCATAGAGGATATCTACTGTTCCGTAATCTGCACGGTTATCCAGTACATAGTTGATAACAGAACGAAGAGGTGCAAGTCCGATACCACCTGCGATAAACAGAAGGTTTTTACCTTTTAATTTATCTTCTACAGGGAAATGATTTCCGTATGGTCCACGGACTGTGATCTCATCTCCAACCTGAAGGCTGTGGAGATAATCGGTCAGTGCACCGCACTTCTTAATACTGAATTCCTGATATTCTTTATTTGTAGGTGAAGAAGTAATGGAAAACATACCTTCACTTACACCTGGTGCGCAGACCATTGCCAGGCATATGTTCAAAAAGTTTTCCTCCTTCAGGAGCGTTTACACGGAATGTTTTAACATCCGGTGTCTCCTGACGGATATCTGTGATCACACCAACCTTCGGGATCAGTGTGTCTAATGTGTAGTTTTTATGGCAGGTACATTCGCTCATTATTTTTCACCTCCCTGATTTTCAAAAGCTTTGATGACTTTTACGATATTTAAGGATGATGGGCATTTCTCAACGCAGCGGCCGCATCCTACACATGAGAACATTCCATTGTTGTTTACCGGATAGTAAACAAGTTTATGCATGAATCTCTGACGGAAACGCTGCATCTGGCTGTTACGGTTATTTCCGTGTGCCATCATTGTAAAGTCAGAGTACATGCAGGAATCCCAGCAGCGGTAACGCTGTACGCCGTGTCCTGTGTCATAATCTTTGATATCATAGCACTGGCAGGTAGGGCATACAAATGTACAGGTACCACATGCCAGACATGGTTTATAAAGTTCTTCCCATACAGGAGAATTGAAACGATCCATGTAATCTTCCTGTCCCCATCCTTCCAGAGAAAGATTGGAGTACGGAAGCTTCTCTACGATTGCGTGGATCGCAGCTTTCTCTTCTTCTACTTTTGCTTCGTCAGCATCGTTGAGAAGTTCTGCAACTGCTTTTGTAAGGGTTTCCCCTTTCTCTGTAAGAGGTTTCCAGTAAAGCTCTCCCTCGATCATCCATGTTGCAACATCTGCAACAGGGTCTGCGCAGTCAATACCGAATACTTTACAGAAACAGCTTTCTTCCGGCTCATGGCATGCAAGTGCTACAATCGTACCATGATCTCTTCTGGCTGCATAGAAAGTATCGATCGGATCACTTAAGAATACGTTATCCAGTACTTTTACACCCTGGATATCGCAGGCTTTCATTCCGAACACAACAAAGTTCTTTTCCTGTAATGCCTGTGGCTCAATGGAGATATTCTTCTCCTCTTTCTTACAGGTGTAGAGGTTTTCACTCTGTGGAAAAAAAGCATCTTTTGGTGATTTTACAGTTTTTAAAGTATCAAGACAAACTTCTGCATCTTCGCTCCATGCTTTGAAGTTTACCTGATCACTGACTTTGACCGGTAAATATAAATCCTGATCTGCGGCAATCTTCTGGAATAATGCCTGCAGATTCTCTGCTGCTATCTTATACATACATTATCCCCTTTCTGCCACGATACTCGGCTCAACATCTTCAAATGTAAAGTTTGTAAGAGGTCCCTTGGATGTTGAATCCTCTCCTGCCTGATATTCACCATAGAATGTATCAATATCTTTGATAAATTTACGGTTAAACAGGTGAAGTGGGATTCCCTGAGGACATACTCTGCTGCATTCACCGCAGTCTGTACATCTTCCTGCTACATGGAATGCACGGATAATGTGGAACATCTTCTCTTCGAAAGAGTCCACGTTTGCTTTCTGCGCACTGTCAAACTTATTGCTGTCGAATACACATTTACGGCAGCTGCATGCAGGACAGACATTACGGCAGGCATTGCAGCGGATACATTTGCTTAACTGGCTCTGGAAGAATGCAAATTTTTCTTCCGGGCTCATTGCTTCGATCTTCTCTACTTCTGCAAAACGCTCTGCATCTTTTGTGTCTTTGGACTCACCGATAAGTTCATCATAAATCTTATGTTCTTTTCCTTTACATACGTGACATCTTTCAAGCATTGCATCTTTGTATGCACAGGTCTTCTCACCATAGATTGTCTGAATAGTCAGTGTTTCTGCCTCATCTGTGATCTCTGCACCGGAAATGCTTTCGATACCTTTGATTCCCTGTTTGCGGATTCTCTCGATATCCAGTTTTCCTTTACATCCAACACCAATGATATAAGCTTTCTCACGGTCTACACGATGCTCTTTGATCAGCTGATTAAAGCTGTATGTATCACATGGTTTTAAACAAACCAGTGTCTTGCCTTCCAGTTTGGAAGCTTCGATCATATATTTGCTTAAGTTTGCACCGCAGAATCCGTTATATACAAAATCTTTCAGAGATTCTTCTGTTTCAAAGTAAGCCGGTTCCGGATTGTAAGGCAGATCTCCGGCTTTCCATCCCAGAACTCTTGCAACTGTACCGTCAGCAAGCAGTTCTTTTGCACGATTTATCAGCTCCTGCATCTTAAATCCTCCAATCTTACGTTCTTACCGAGTGAATGGATCTTCTCTACAAACTCATTCATAGTCTGGGAGAATTTCACACCTTCAGCAGCGGAAACCCATTCTACTCGTGTTCTTCCGTTTTCCACACCGATGTAGTCGAGCATGGAGAAAAGAAGCGTCATACGTCTTCTTGCATAGTAGTTACCTGTGCTGTAATGACAGTCTCCAGGATGACATCCACACATGATCACACCGTCAGCACCTTTCTCAAAAGCACGGAGGATGAACATTGGATTGACACGGCAGGAACATGGAACACGGATGATCTTTACGTCAGCCGGGTAAGAAAGACGGCTGCTTCCTGCAAGGTCTGCACCTGCGTAACTACACCAGTTACAGCAGAATGCTACAATCTTAGGTCTGAATTCTTCGTTTGTTTCTATCGACATATTGCATCTACCTCCGCGATAATCTGTCTGTTGGAAAAGCCCTGCAGATCCATAGCACCAGACGGGCAGGCTACTGTACAAGCGCCGCATCCCTGGCAAAGTGCTGTATTTACAACGGCTACTCTTCTTGTTTCACGGATACCGTGGTCATTTACCTGTTTATCCTCATAGGAAATTGCTCCATATGGGCAGACATTTGCACATGTAGAACATCCGTTACATAACAATTCATCGGATTTTGCTGTACATGGGTTGGTTGTCAGTTTATCTTTGGCAAGAAGGCCGATTGCCTTAACTGCTGCTGCGCCAGCCTGTGCAACTGTCTCCGGAATATCTTTCGGTCCCTGGCATACACCGGAAAGGAAGATACCTGCTGTAGGAGATTCTACAGGACGGAGTTTTGCATGGGCTTCTGTGAGGAAGTTGTTTGTATCAATACTTGCTGTAAGCATAGTAGCGATCTTACGAACATCCGGGTTCGGTTCAATGGCTGTTGCAAGAACGACCATATCTGCTTTCTTAAGGATTTGTTTGTTGTCGATCAGGTCAGATCCCTGTACAAGAAGGCTTCCGTCCGGCTGTGGAATAACTTTTCCTACCTGGCCTTTGATGTAGTTTACGCCGTACTGTTCTACGGCTCTTCTGTAGAACTCATCGAAGTTTTTACCTGGAGTACGGACATCAATATAGAATACGGTTACATTTGTATCCGGATATTTATCACGGATCAGCATTGCATGTTTTGCTGTGTACATACAGCAGATCTTGGAGCAGTATGGCTTTCCTCTGTCATCAGAACATCTGCTTCCCACACACTGGATAAATACCAGCTCTTTCGGAGCCTTTCCGTCGGAAAGACGCTCTAAGTGTCCCTTTGTAGGACCTGCTGCATTCATAATACGTTCCAGTTCCAGAGATGTGATCACATCTTTGCTCTGGCTGTATGCATATTCATCGTATTTGTCAAGCTTGATGGTATCGAAACCTGTAGCAACTACGATGGCACCATATTTCTGTGTTACGATCTCATCCTGCTGATCGTATTCAATGGCTCCTGCCTGACATACCTTGGAACATACTCCACATTTTCCGGTTTTAAACTTGATACAGTTCTCACGGTCAATAACCGGAACATTTGGGATGGCCTGTGCAAACGGAGTGTAAATAGCAGTTCTGTTGTTTAATCCTCTGTTAAATTCATTAGGGATCTTCTTGGACGGACATTTTTCCTGACAGACACCGCAGCCTGTACATTTGTCCATATTTACACTTCTTGCTTTCTTTCTGATATCAACGGTGAAATCACCTACGAAACCGCTGACATGTTCTACTTCACTGTATGTATAGATATTGATCTTCTCATGGGCTGCTGCCTCAACCATCTTCGGTGTAAGGATACATGCAGAACAGTCAAGTGTAGGGAATGTTTTGTCAAGCTGTGACATTCTTCCGCCGATACTTGGAGTTTTCTCTACAATATCTACTTCATATCCTGCATCTGCGATATCCAGAGCTGTCTGGATTCCGGCAATACCGCCGCCGATGATCAGGGCTCTCTTTGTAACACGGCTCTCTCCCGGCTGAAGAGGAGCATTTAAATTCACTTTTGCGATTGCTGCTCTGGCAAGGATTACGGCTTTCTTTGTAGCCTCTTCCATATCCTTGTGGATCCAGGAGCAGTGTTCACGGATATTTGCGATCTCCACCATGTATGGGTTCAGTCCGGCTCTTTCAGCTGCTTTTCTGAAAGTTGCCTCATGCATACGCGGAGAACAGGAACAGACAACAACACCTGTCAGGTTCTTCTCTCTGATGGCTTCCTGGATCTTAGCCTGGCCTGCTTCTGAGCACATGTACTGGTAGTCTTCTGCATGAACGACACCCGGCTCTTTTGCAGCTAATTCAACAACTTTTTTTACATCTACCGTAGCGGCAATATTGCTTCCACAATGACAGACAAATACACCTATTCTCTGCACTCTGACTTACCTCCTGTATCTTCTGAATGCACTTACCAGAAGCTGCTGTGGCAGTTCCGGATCAAGAAGTTCCGGGATCTCATCTGCTTTCAGATAATCTCCGCCTTTTTCACGGACAACTAACTGTCTTGCTGCATCAATGAGCTTTCCAGGTTTTACATCTCTTGGGCAACGCTCCACGCAGGCAAAGCAGGAAAGACATTTCCAGAGAGATTTTGAATTGACAAGTGCTTCAATATCTTCGTTTACAACATAGGATACAAACTGATGTGGTTTGATATCCATTTCATTGAAGGATGGACAGGTAGCAGAACATTTTCCACATTTCATACATTTCAGCGGATTTGTTCCTGAGATTTCTTTAATTTTCTCTGCTGCTGAATGTTCGTTTCTCATTTCGCTACCTCCTCTTTTACTCCGAGGGCTTCTGCAAGGAGCTCTGTGAAATAATATACAGGCAGTTCGCTGGAAGCGTTTTTATTTAAATTATATTTACACAATGGACAGGCTGTGATCAGCATATCTGCGCCAAAGCCTTTCGCACTGTCTTCGATTTTCTGACACATGTTCTGAGACATATCTTTTTCTTTCAGAGAAATGTAACCGCCGCAGCATTCATTTCTGTATGGATAGATTACCGGTTCTGCCCCAAGTGCACGGATGAAATCTTCCATGATTGTCGGATTCTCCGGATCATCAAAAGCCATGATCTTGCCTGGACGTAATAAGAGACATCCGTAATAGGCTCCGATTTTCTTTCCTGTAAGCGGGTTTACTACCTTCTCTTTCAGCTTGTCGAAACCGACTTTGTCGCGAAGTACTTCCAGATAATGGAGCACTGTTGTCTCGCCTTCATAAGGCTCATCAAGCTGCATGTAATTATTTGCTCTGGTGCGGATATCCTCCACATTTTTCATATCATCATTGACACGTTTGATCACGTGATGACAGGCAGAGCAGATTGTTACCAGATCCTGGCCCTTTTCTTTGGCCTGATTAAGAGCACGTACAGAAGAAAGCTTCGTAGCAATTTCGTCAGTTCCCAGAGGATAAACACCTCCGCAGCACTGCCAGTCTTCGATCTCTTCCAGTTCAAACCCAAGTGCTCTGGCGCTGGCTCTGGCATATTCGTCCAGATCTTTCGCCTTGTTTCTCAGGGTACAACCCGGATAATAACTGTACTTCATACTTAACATTATCCTTTCTTAGTTGTTCAGGTAAATTCGTGTTGCAGTTAGTGCTTGCTAATCTTTGTCATTTTTTTAACAATCTATAGACAAAAATATAAATCAAGTCTAATACAATTACTTTTTATATCTTTTTTGAGACATAGAAAATAAAAGAGTTCGCACACCCTTCCTCCGCAATTAAAGGAGTGTATCAGCTCGATTTCCGACATATATCATATCATATTGATAACATTTTAACAAGAGGTTTTTGATATTTTTTTTGCATCAACACCTCTGCTTATCTCTTCCTGATCTAAATTAACTTTTTCAAACAGATTAAGTCATCCGCTTTTCTATTTACTCATATTACTCATAATCAGACTTTCGTTTCAGAAACCTAAAAAAGCAATACCTTTTTCCATTTCTGTTTTAATTCATAACAGTCAAAACTCCTTTGCCTCCGCTGCAAGATGGAATTTTGACTCATGAATAAAAAAGGAGTAAACAGTAACTTTCTGTTATCCGGAAGAGTGAGGTGACTTTCTCACTCTCCCGGATCATTCGTCTGATTTATGATTAATCAAGGTCAATCTGAGCAATAATTTCTTTGAGTGCATCCGCACTCTTCTGAAGCTGTTCGATTTCAGCTTTGTTCATTCTCATTGGAACTTTACCCTGCACACCGTTTGGTCCTACCAGAGTTAAAGTACTTAAGCATACATCTTCAATTCCATATTCTCCATGCATCATGGTAGAAACTGTGGAAATAGATTCGGAAGAAGATACCAGCAAGCTGCAAAGTTTGCATACAGAGGAAGATACTGCATAGAAAGTTGCACCTTTCTTGGAGATGATCTCGCCGCCGGATTTCTGTACATACTGAAGCATTGCTTCTTTGTCGATCGGCTCGATATCTTTTCCGAGCTTTTTCTCCAGTTCATAGTATTCATCCACACTTACACCGGAAATATAAGCTCCGGACCATGGAATAAAGGATGTATCGCCATGTTCACCAAATACATAAGCATGGATGTTACTCTGTGCAATCTGGAAGTGCTCGGATAATCCGCAACGCAGACGTGCAGAGTCAAGGATGGTACCGGAACCAAGGATCTGATTCTCCGGAAGTCCGGAAATCTTTGTAAATACATAAGTCATAATATCGACCGGATTGCTTACGATCAGGTAAAGAGCGTTTGGTGCAGCCTTTACAATCTCCGGTGTGATGGACTTAAGGATATTTACGTTTGTCTGTGTAAGTTCAAGTCTCGTCTGTCCCGGTTTACGTGCGATACCGGATGTGATGATAACGATGTCAGAGTCTTTGGCATCTTCATAATCTCCGGCAATGATGGAAATAGGATCTCTGAAGCAGGTTCCCTGGATGATATCCAGAACTTCGCCTTCTGCTTTCTGTTTATTGATATCGATCAGAACGATTTCAGATGCAATATCCTGACTTGATAAAGTGTACGCGATGGTGGCACCGACACTGCCGGCTCCAATGATAGTAATTTTACTGCTCATAATCTTAATACTCCTTTTCTCCTAACAAAATTGACGTCTCAATGATAACACATTGTCAAAAAATTGACAAGAGCTTTTGTACAGAAACCTGAACAATTTTTTCGTTTAAATATTTGTTTGGAAGCATAAAATTGTTTGTTAGTTTGATATAATTTTCACATTTTCCTATTGGAGTAGATACTTGCAATTCGTTTGCTGCATATTCATAATTAAACAACCGTTACACATTTTATCAGCAAGAGCTTTAACTTTTTCTAATACGAACAAATCCCCAACCACTGCTTATTGCTTTTTGCAATTTAAGCAGTGGTTGGGGATTTCCCTGATTTTTGATTCGGTTAAGTACAGTATCTGAAAGCTTTATCTGTCAGAATACGTGCAAAGATTAGCCCTAATGGCAACGCTGCAATGATAAGGATCGAAGACGCAAACCAAGATGCAGCTACTGATAATGACATAATACCAAGATTATAAAATCCTCTGTATAAATATAATCCCGGAACCATGATAACGATTGAGGGAACTGTTACAGATATCCTTGGATATCCGACTTTATTCTTCAGCAGGGACGCCAGAAGTCCCGCAGTAAGTGCACCAATAAATGCAGCTGCAGCAGGAGGAATATTTGCAAGGTCTACCAGTTCCAGTCTCAGAGTATTGGCAACTGCTCCTATCCCGGCTGCTGCGACTGCCAGACGAACCGGACTGTTAAACATGATAGAGAATCCAAACACTCCGCAGAAACTTGCAAGAAGCCTGAATAAGATCCACTGCTCTGTTGACAGTGAAAGTTTTATAAAATCTACAGGTTTCAAATGCAGGATCAGTGCCATGATCCATGCTGACATAGTAGCTACCAGAATAACGATCAAAGCATAAGTCAGACGTTCTATTCCTGAACGCATATCCAGTTTTGCAAGGTCAATACCACTGGTAATAAACGGAAATCCCGGTATGATAAAGAGCATTGCACAGATATATCCCGCTTCGTGCTGAACAGAAATACCAAATAATATTTCTCCAAGTTTGAGCAGACCTGCATATGCAAAACATGCCAGAGATACAGAAGACACAATACATAAGAACAATGTAAAATGGTGTTTGGTCAGTTTGCAGCGGAGATAATTTCCAATTCCTGCCCCGACAAATGCACAGAACATCTCGATCGGACCGCCCCCAAGAAGGAATGTAAATCCGCAGCATGCGATCGCTGCAGCAAGTCCCAGTGCAGGCGGGGAATATAGACCATGTGTTTTTTCAATATTGTCAAGAAATGTATGCAGCTGTTCTCCTGACATATGTTTTCCTTCTTTTTCAAAGTTTCGGATAAAGTGTTCCAGACGATTTAACTTCAAAGTATTTACGCCTGTATTAGTCAGGCACAACGACTGGGTAAAACCATTTTCTCCGTCATAACATGTATATTCAATGGACATCAGACCAATATCCTCCGTACACGTAATGCCAAGTGCTTCTGCCAGTGTATTCATGGAACTTCTCACTCTCCATGCTCCGGTACCGCATGAGAGCAACATAATCCCCACACGTCCGATAATGGATGCTTTCTCTGCGATGCTGGAATCTACAACTGGTACATTTCCCCCATTTTCATCTGTATACTCATGCCAGGCAACATCCATATGGTTCTTTTTAATCACTTCCTGCGGCATTTTTCTCACTTCCTCATTCTATATTGTCAATCGGATAAAATCATCCGCTTTGCTACTTGCTTGATTTGTTAAAGCTGCAGACTGTCATTTCCTGCTTTTTCCATCATTTTTTCCCTGCATGCCAGTACGATTCCGTCAATCTCGTCTAAATGCTGCAGCATTTTTTTCTCAAATTCATGGATAGGAAGAAGAATTCCAATTTCATCATAGGGTTTATCCGGATTCTCTTTCTTCAGACCTGTTTCCTGTCCGTAGTATACCATGGCTCTTGGGGCTTCTTCCTGAATCTTCTGGAAAGCATCCCATACAACGGCATATGCCTGTGCTTCTGTCAGACCCAGTTTACAGGTGTCGGGAAGTGCATAAAGAGCCAGGACACCACGTTTACGGTTATCTTTTTCTTCTGTAATGTTCAGACCTTCTGTATAGGTACGGACAAGATCATAACCATCTGCAAGATACAGCGCAGATCTGGGGGCACATTCATGATGTTCATATGTTTCCTTGAATTTTGCATATTCTCTGGCTGAAACCTTTTCCCCGGGAAGAAGTTCTCCGGCTGCATCTGTAAGGAGCACCGGGTTCTCTCCTGCTTTTCCGTGGAATCTCTTCGGGATCAGATAAGCCTCCCTTAACAGGTCAAACATACTTCTGCCGCATAATTCCAACAGCAGTGCACTGATATCACCGTTCTGGTACGCATGAAACAATACCTGCAGGAAATGATCTCTGTCATTATCTGTCAGACGATGGTCGTCATCTATATGGTCATAAAAAACTCCGCTTAATCGTCCGGATGCTTCCGGCGAAGCCAAAATTTTAGAAAAAATTGTTTCTACTGCTTCTTCTCTTGGCAAAACTGTACTCATAATTAACTTCCCCTTTCCAATCGTGTCAGATTCTTTTTTCGGTTTTCATTATAGTCTTGCTTTTAGTAATGTCAACATAAATAGAGGGAATTTTCTGATATCAATTTTACATAGATGCAAGCTAAAAATTATATAAAAAAGACATTCCATCCACTGGAGTAGAATGTCTTTTCTCATAACTTATATGATTCTTTTGAAGTTACGTTCTATATACACAGTGGAAACCATTTTTCGATTACACACTGATGTACTTTTTCTTTTTTATCGTAGTTGATCCCCACCAGCAAAATATCTCCTGTATACTGCTGTAATGACTCTGGATATTTTCGTTCTTTTATCTGATTCAGAGCAGTTTCTGCGTCTTTGTTCCATTTCAGTTCGACGAGTAATGCAGGATAATAGTCTCTGTACAGTGGTTTGGGGATGAAGACGAAATCTGCGAAGCCTCTTCCTGTCGGGAGTTCCCGGATTGGCTTAAAATAGTATTTTATTGCACTTAAGTAGGCAATACTGAGTACGCTGCTCAGAGAATTCTCGTTATTGTACTGAATCACTGATGTGTATTCTGCATGGATTTTCTCTATCTGTTCAGCAACTGTTTCTGCATCCATTTCCCAGGTGGCTTCCAGCAGTTTTTCAGATTCCTGCTGGAATTCAATCAGTTCATTCCATTTATTTCGTTTGGTTGCGGCACGAAATTCCTGACGGATTTCTTCATTGGGAATGTAAGCTCTCTGGGTTCTCTGGTCGTAGGCAAGGTAACCCAGGTGAATCAGCAGAGTCAATACATCATCTTTGTCTGCGAAGCTGACCATATCATTCTGAAATTCATTCACATTTACTTCTACAGAGGAACCGGACAGCATCTCTATAATGGATGTCCGCAGACCATCAAAATCCATGTTGATCAGTGGCAGGATTGACAGATAGGTTCCTGTCTGTGACCAGTAGCTCTGGAATGTCCGCATAATTGTCAGATTTACTAACGCATTGGGATTATATACATGGTAATCTCCAAGACGGTAACCATCGTACCACCGCCTCACTTCTGCAAAATCTATCTCATATTTTTCACACAAATCGATTACTTCGTCTTCGTTAAAACCGATATATGGTGTCAATGGTCCGGCATTAAGCATTGTAAACTGTGTAAAATTATTTAAGGCAGACTGGGTTTTTAATTTCTTTATCGGCAAAATTCCGGTCAGATATGCAAGTGCAATATATTTTGATGCCTCAATTCCTTTAAACATATTTCTGAGAAAATCGATATATATTTCCTGCGCTGCCTGATTATGGGCTTCATCACGGATCAGGACATCCCATTCATCAATGATTACAATAAACTGTTTTCCTAATGCAGTATTAATGCGTGCCATTGCTCCATATATAGTGCTGTTTTCCTCCAGATTGACTTCGGGATAAGTCTCTCTTAATTCGGAAACAACGATATTCGTGATATATGAAATTAAATTCTCACTGGAGCCTGCTGATATACAGCACCATTGTACATCAAAATGAATGACATCATATTTATTCAAATGTTCATAAAAATCTGGGCATCTGCTGATTTCCAGTCCTGAAAACATTTTTTCAGTGTCACATCCCTTACTGTAATATGCAGTCAGCATATCTACCGTAACAGATTTCCCAAATCTGCGCGGACGACTGTTACATATAAACCTGGCATTTGTGCCCAATACTTTATTTGTATATTCCAATAATCCTGTTTTATCTATATATACTTCCGAATTAACTGCACACTGAAATGCTGCAGCATTCGGATTTACAAACATACCCATTATCTCACCCTCCCTCCTTATTATTGATAGCGTTTCTGTCTTCTTATACAGCATCTTATAACCTCCTTGATAAATATGTTCAGGAGTTCCTGTCTTTTAGAAAACTCCTGCTAGAAATAAATAGTGAAAATTAAAGCATGATTTTTCTGAAAGAACAGATTCATGATCTGTATATGAATTGAGATTTGGCTGTAACTGTTGAAAATACCGGACAGTTACATAGACTTAGATAATTAGGAAATATGCTTTGGTTTATCATAGCATACCGGAACTTATTGGGCAAGAGACAAAAAAGAATCCAACGCATAAACCTATATGTTTTATGCATCAGACTCTTTTCATTTTTGATAATTATCCTGTCAGGAAAATATAATTATTTTCCACAGCAGTTTTTATATTTCTTTCCTATAAAGTAAAAAACTCGCGTATTGCGTAAAATCTTACCCGTAAAAGAATGTTTGCTGTATAGCA
>ERZ832317.1454-NODE-1454-length-30312-cov-3.492944_pt1 | contig 30312 bp, 30 predicted proteins | sample MGYA00519695_ERZ832317 | MGnify/ENA primary metagenome ERZ832317 (study PRJEB31850, sample SAMEA3708726) | human gut metagenome | biome: human gut; feature: human-associated habitat; material: faeces | place: China | collected 2014 ...
CAAGAACGCTTCCTGAATGCGCTCTTCCTGATATGCGGTTCCCAGCCCATACCTCGGCATTCGGAACGAAAGTACAAAGCAGACGCATACGGCCTTTTTTATGACAGGCTCAAGAAAAACTTCATTCTGTTCCATCTGTCTTGTCCATGCGTTCGCCAGAGCCCGCGCATCCTCTACGAAGGTTTCAACCTGAGTGCCTCTTCCGCCGGAGTTTCTCCGTAATCGTGAGCTGTAAGATTTCTGTTGTCCCGATAGAAAAAACAGCGTCTGACCTCGTCGGGCGTGAGCAGGCCATGTTTGGCGGTATGGCGTAGTACATCCTTGAAGTAGAGCCTGTCCACCTCAGCGGGAGAAGAGAAAAACTGTTTGAGGACTTCCCCAAAAGTTTACCTCCCGTTTCAAGGACAAGCTCGAATCCCTTAATAACGGCGTTTCGGTAGACGTCGTACTCCACGCTGTCCGGGGTTGCTTGTTTCAGGAGGGCAACCCCGGGCCTCCACGGTTTGGGATTCAGCGTTTGAAGTGTGCCGTCTGCAACATGCGTCTTCCTCAATATCCCTGTTTCTTGAGCCAGTCGTCCAGTGCTTCCCGCACGATGTCCACTTCCTTCCGGCGTTCATCGAAAGCATACTTACGAAGACGTTCCGACAATAACCGAGATATGTTGTACATTTTCCTCTGGTCATTTTTTTCAGGTAGGGGTTCCTGTATTCCTGTATTTATAGGATTCTGTATTTCTGTAATACCGGGCTCCGTTCTGGCAAACAGCCCGCTGGGGCTCCCTTTCTTCACCTGGTTCTTTCCTCTATCCCTGAGTCCCATAGCATCCCTCCGTCCTTTCCAGAAATTCGGCAGCAAAGGCCGCATAGTCTTTTGCGCCGTAACAGCTTCGCTTGTAGCTGAACACATCCTGCCCATTACTGGGGGCTTCCGCAAGGCTCACATTGTCCCGGATACGGGTTGAGAACAATGTGTCTCCCCATTCGTCCGCGAGAGCTGCGGCCACATCTTTGTTGAGGGTCTTTCGGGCATCAAAAAACGTCAGGACGAGCCCGAGGATCGCCAGATCAGGATTGAGATCGCGGACAAGTTCCGCAGTCTGCCTGATGAGCGCCAGCCCCGCCAGAGCGTAATACTCGACCTGTACAGGGATGAGCAATCCGTTTGCCGCATTGAGGGCGTTGACGGTCAAAAGTCCGAGAGAAGGCGGGCAGTCTATCAGCACATAATCGTATTCGCCCGAAACAGAGAGGAGGGCTTTCTTCAGCAGATTCTCCCTCCCGATTCGCCCGGCAAAGGCCAGTTCCGCTTCTGCAAGCCGGATGTTGGCCGGGAGAATATCCAACCCCGCTTCCAGCGTGCTCTTCGCCTCGGCGATGGAGGCGTTTCCAGCGAGGACATCGAAAACGGTATATTCCAGTGTTTGCGGATCAAGACCACAGGCGTCGCTCAGGTTCCCCTGAGCGTCCAAATCGAGCAGCAGCACGCGTTTTTTTGCATTTCTGGCAAGCTGAACTCCCAGATTGTGTGCCGTCGTTGTCTTGCCCACGCCGCCTTTTTGGTTGGCTATGGCACAGATATACATGGTTTTTATTCTCCTCATGAATATGTATTTATAGTGTTACATGTACATGTAACACTATAAATACATATTTACGTAAATATATATTAAACAGAGCCCGACCGGGTCATCATCACCACCTTCTTGCGGTTATCGATAATTCTCCACTCCCATCGAAGAGGAAGAGGGCGTGCCAGGGCCGCATCTTCCGCGCCATCGTTCTCTCCGGGCCCTTACGGGGTACTCCGTTCATTCTGTCACGGAAACAGCCCCTTCCTTTCCAGTTTTCAACTCCAGGGAAAACTCGCAACGTCCAGGGAGGGCACAATGGAAGATTTGGAAATGGAAGCCATCACAGCGGCGAGGGTAGCCAATGAAGAGCGACTGGGTTTCTGCCCCCGACATGTGGGAATGGCAAAAATATTCGCGTTTGAATGGCGTATCGTTAACTGAATGGGAACTCTTTGCAGAGCGGGTACGCGGGAGGTTTCTGGAATTTCTATGATCTGAGCAATGGATGCTTTTCCATCGCCCCGGAGCTACCACATCCCATGAGGCTCATGCGGCCCGGAAGCTTTTTTGATGGGGAGATTCTCCCGATGTGGCTGGAAGGTGTGGCAACCTTGTTTGTCCTTACCAGGTTCGCCGGACACAGTCCTGCCTTTGCAGAGAAGTACTGGCAAATCTACGAATATATCGGCTCGCACCCTGAAGCGCAGAAGATCTACGCGGCCGTTGAAACAAAGAGTCCTCTGCACTATACTTGAAATTTGTTGAACAACAAATACAAATAGCTGTGTCATAAGAAATAATTGATGCTTTATTTCTTGAATCTTCAAAGAGATAACAGACTAAATGCTTTAGCTATGGATTCCGTTAACGGAAAAAACGGAGAAAAAGACTGTATCTTGCATCATACTGTGGAGATGAAACAATCACATTCTATGACAGAGCCTGCTCGTCTGATGTTACTGTGAGCATCCCATCGGGGGTGCCCCGCCACGGAGTTTTTCATGCTCCGCACTGTCTTTTCGGGGCTGGGTGTGCTTGCTCTGCTTCTCGGTATAGTATTTTGCCTTGGCGACGAGTGAATGTGGCTTCTGGAGCTTCTTCAGTTTTTGCTGCGCTCTCGTGATAGCTTCAGAATCTCGAACTCAGCCGTAGCAAAACTCTTTCCCCGGGCCATAATGGTATCTTCTAAAATTTCCTCGGCGCGGAGCAGCGCTTCGTCGAGTGAGGGGAAGACGTTCTTTTCGCGCACGGTGCGCAGGATACCGACCCGCTGGAGCGTCCTGTGGACGGGTTTCCGCACGGCGGCGAATAGCACGCGACAGCCTTTCCGCCGGCGCTCGAGGAATTCTTCCAATGCGTGGATACCTGTCATGTCGATGGCGGACATGTTGTGCAGATACATTATGAACACCTTGGGCGGCGTCTCCATCGCGTTCAGCGTGGACTGGAATCGGTCAGCCACACCGAAGAACAGCGGCCCGTTGATGGCGAAAATCTCCACACCGTCGGGCACATTGTTTTTGTCCGGGACAGGAATTTCGTGCCCGGATGCCTCGTCCTCGCTGGAAACGCAGGAATGGAGACCCGTTAATTCGCCCATGCGGCGCATGAACAGCAACGACGCCAGTATGACTCCAGTATATACAGCCACGGTTAGGTCAAACACCACCGTGAGCGCGAAAGTCAGGAGCATTACCGACCAGTCGGACTTAGGTCCCTGAAAAATATGGCGCACAGTGCGCAGATCGCTCATATCGTAGGCAACTATCACTAGTACGGAGGCAAGGGCTGCCAGTGGGATGAGCTCTATCAATGGCAGCAACCACATGACCACAGCCACGAGGAACAGGGAATGCACAATGGCGGAGATGGATGACATCGCGCCTGCTCGGATATTCGTCGCCGTGCGGGCGATGGCGCCCGTGGCGGAGAATCCGCCGAAGAACACGGAAGCCACATTGCCGATGCCCTGCGAAATCAACTCCATATTCGAATTATGCCTGTCGCCCGTCATGCTGTCCGCCACCACACAGGCCAGCAGCGACTCGATGCCCGCTCTATTAATGTTGATATCCGCGTGCTTTCCGCCACCAATATTGATTTGGAAACGTCGCTGGCGCAGCTACGACGGGACCTGTTCTACCGTCTGGCCTCGGTCACGCTACGCCTTCCTCCACTGCGCGATCGGCAAAGCGATATACCCATATTGGTGGACTATTACATTAAACAATTTTCCAAGTCGTGGTTGATAGAGCCTCCGCATCTGTCCGTAAGTGTCCTCGGTGCGCTCTGTAACCACGATTGGCCCGGCAATATCCGTGAGTTGCGCAATGTCGTCAGCAGGCTTTTACTGCACTCTCTGGATGGGGCTGTAACGGAAGCATTGGTACGGGAAACGCTGCATGAATGGGACAACATTTCCGGTCAGACGGCAAAACCCGCGCAGCTCCTCTCGCTATCCGCATCAGCCGAAATTCCACTACAGGCGCCTTCCAGGGGAAATGGCACCGATCTGCCAAGCCTTGAGGAAAATGAACGTGCCCATATTCTGGAGGCATTACGCCTCACTGGGGGGCGTCTGTCTGGCCCGCGTGGTGCTGCGGCCCTGCTGAAGGTGCCACGGTCCACGCTGCAACACAGAATACGCAAGCTGGGTATAGTGGTGTAGCGCCACCCGGACATCCGACGCCTGAAGGCGTTTCGCGTTGTCTGTTCAGCAGGGGGAACAACCCGGATCATTTATGGGAATATCCCCGGCCACCAGTGGACGACATGTGAAGATACAGAACGGAACACAGCCTGCAATACATGAGAACCATCCATACAAGAGCTTCCAGAAGCGAGAGGGAGTCCCCGCAGGAGAGCGCTGTGACTTCGGATATGCCCCTGCCGCGTTTGATTGAAGGCCGAGCAGCAAGGCCAGCCCTATGCCACGGCGAATATCGGCAAGGAATTGTGTACAGCCTGGAAAATCGACTAGGAGGCGGACTCGAAGCGGGCAGATGGGCCTTTAGGCGCGGCCAGAGGAGGCGCGTACATCCTGTGGGCAGGGAAAAACAGTGCGGCGCGCAGGCCATACGCTTGCCGGATGAAGGCGCCATCTTCATGACGGAGGTTACGCCTTGAACAGGAAGGGCTCGGAGTTTTTGGACGTAGGGGGAGTTTTTTCCAGAAGGCCGCAGGACGTGGCGGGGCTGGAGAGAGCGGAGCGGCTTGAGGGCCGGGAGGGAGGGCTTTACAAGGGCGGGGTGCTTATAATACAAAAGGCGCACCACAAAACCTCAATTTTGGAGGTATGTGATGCGCCTTCAGATGTCTGTTGGCGTCCCAAGCGGATAAAAACAATCTAGATAATATATTGATATTGCATAACTTTTATAAACATTTTTTCTTTGATACCTACTAATCTACCTCAAAATGTAAAGTTTTTAGAAAAACTTCTTTGAATGGTACTGGACACTTTCTTTATGCCGTAAAAAGGACTCTCCCCCTTGTTTAAGGGAAGTGCCTTTTGAAATAGAGATGGCTGTTCTCTCTCTCTCTCTCTCTCTCTCTCTACTCGCGGAAAAATCTCGAAAGCATTTTCCGGCATGAAAGTAGGAAGTTGATAAGGATCGGCAGAAGCTGCATCCCATGTCTTTTTCCCATGACAGGAAAACCGGGCACGGCGTTTTTTCCTGTCCTTCGTGCCCGGTTTCACGCCTTAGAATTTCCACTTCAACCCGGCGGATACATTGTATTCACGGGTGAAGTGTTCGCCGTGTTCGCGTTCTGCCTGCATGTACAGACGAAGATTGTCCGTAGCCTGCCAGTCCACGCCCGCACCGTAGTAGACGCGCGTACCGTCCAGATCGGAGGTCATGCGCATACCGTTGATGCGGGCTTCCTGTTCTCCCAGAAATTCATGGTTCACACCAGCCTTCACATAGGGCTGCACATAGCGTTCGTCGTTCCCGCCTTCCAGCGAAAATTTTTTACCGAGGACAAGCCCGGCGCGTCCCGTGAGCGAATCCATGTCCTTCTGCTCGATGTTCATCCCGTTGGAGGCGTGAAAATCGCCGCCTTTTACCCAGAAGTAGGAAAACTGAAGCTGAGGTTCGAGGAACCAGTAATCGCGCCCTTCGTTGCTGAAGGCGAAGTCCAGCTTGCGCCCCGCTTCCAGCGAGGCACCCAACCCGTAAGAGGATCGGTCGTCATGCACTCTGGTGCCGTCCAGCATGGAGGCGCGGAGCTTGTGATTGTACCAGTCCATTGTGGCAACGGCATCCACATACCAGCCATCGGCATGTGCCCAAGAGGAATACAAACCGCCTCCCATACTGGTCAGGTCTCCATGCCCGCCCCATCTGCCGTTGACACTCTGGTGGGCGCGTGCACTTCGAAGCTGCATACCCACAATCCATAAAGACTCTTCGCTTACGGACGCGAGAGTATCGTAGCCTATGGAGCCTCCAAAAATATTCTGCGTGAAATTTGTTCCTCCAAGTCCATCAAGGCGGGATTTATCGGCAAAGCCGCGTACCCACAGACCAGTCTGCGTGCCGTAGCGCACTTCGCCCAGACGCTTGCGCAGGTCGGTGAGCTGGCCATACCACATGGCATAGTGTCCGGCCAGACCGGAAAGAGCGGCTTCCATTTCACCGGTGGGAGAAAGCGGAGGGTTCGGGTTTACCGGGGGCGTGGGGGCATCCGGGTCAACAGGGACAATGCTTTCAACCCGCTGCAGATACCATTCCGTAGTGGCATCATTTGTTCTGCTGGCCAATTTATAAAGATACAATCCCAAATCCACCTGCTGGTCGGTATTGGCAAGTCCAAAGGTTCCTGATCCGTTTTCCTGACGAACCAGATAGGTGTTCATTTCTTCAGCGGATATTTCAGTGTTCCCGGAAGAAGCCACATAAATCGAGTTATTGCCGGAATCATAGCGGGTGATGTCTACCTGATCGACACCATCAGTAGAATCATCCTCCACCTTCAAACGAAAAGTTCCACCGTTTCCGGCAAGTTCACCGATGGACAGTTTCTGGTACTCCTGTGCCGATGCAAGATCGGCAATGCCACCGTCGGTAAACTGAAGGCGCGAGGCTTCGGAGGGCTTGTATTCGGTTTCACTTATGTACGCGGGGACAACATGCCACGTTGCTGTATCCTCAAGTTCCACCTGCAAATGAGCTTCGGCGCTTTTTCCCGAAGATCCGGTCCATTGAGTGGTGCCGCAAAGTTCAAGAGAGACATTACTTGTATCGTATGCAGCTACATCGCCATGCAGCGTACCTGAGCTGTTCGCCGCCAAACGAATCTTGGAGTTATCCTTGCCATAGGCCAGAGCACCAGCGTCCAGACTGACGTTATCTGCTTCTACGAGGATGGAAGAATTCCCACTGGCATTGAGGCCATACTGTCCAGTCATGGAGAAGTTGGAACTCTTCATAGCAACCGTTGCGGAATCTTTCAAATATATTCCACTATGAGAGAAATTCAAATCAATGTTATCAGCTTCTTGTATATTTACTGAAGAATTTCCTCCGGCATACACAGGTATGTAGCTGTCGGATATTGAAAAATCCTTACTTTTTATATCAATACGAGCGTTATTTTTTGTGTATACACCGTAATTAATATTGGTAAATATTGTACTTGAATTTGTTATGTCCACAGTACCATTTTCTGCAGATATCCCCGTGTAGAAATCTGATAATATTAAATTTGTATTCTGTAATTCAATTTTTGAAGGATAATCTTCATATACATAGATTCCATAGCCGGTTTCTGGGTGAGCGGATTTCCCCAGAATAGTACCGCCGGATATTGCGACGTCTCCGGCTTTGTATCCACCAGGATAGAAAAAATCAACGCTGTAAATAATACAACCGCCATTGGTGATAGGAATAGCCGATGATGAGTTTGTAAAATCAAAAGTAACGATAGCGTCATTTAGGATGGTCAATGTCTCTCCTCCATGAAGCATTCTCGCACGGTGATTATAGTTTTCTAACGTATAATCTCCCCAGTTTGTACTTTTGCTGATGATGTAATTTTCTGCCAGAGAGATTGTTGGAACTGCGATGGTTATCGTACACGCAATTGCCAACGATGCGAACATATTCATTAGACGGCATTTTTTTAGAACTGCATTGTACCGGTTGACCAGATTTCCTATGGCTCCCTTCGTCAGCATGACATTCCTCCGACAACATTTTCAGACGATGTATGCCGGAGACTCCGGTTGCAAAACATGAGAGCGGCCCCGGCATGGTGAAAACAGTCAATCAAGCCAAGGGCGCGAAAAAGTGTACTTTTCCGCACCCTGAAAAACGATTCCTGCCGCGACGAGGGGTAGACAAATTTTTGACTGGAATTTTAGACGGTTCTACGGTATTACTTCCTGCATAGGAGTTCAGGAAGCCGACGGTGCGGAAAAGTACACTTTTTCGTTGAGATTTATCTGGATTTCTGTTCCACACCCGCTCTGTAACGGAATGAAGATTCCGCCATTCCGCATGTCTTTGCGGCATCCGCAAGCGTCATTTTTCCATCCGACCAGAGTCTGAGTACAGTCGGAAATTCCGCCGGAAGCGGTCTGGGCGGACGTCCGAAGCGGATGCCTTTCTTTTTCGCGGCGGCGATGCCTTCCGCCTGACGCTTCCGTATGTTTTCCCGTTCGTTCTGAGCAACAAAGGAAAGCACCTGCAACACAAGGTCGGCAATGAACGTTCCGAGCAGGTCCTTGTCTCTCCGCGTATCCAGAAGGGGCATGTCCAGCACCAGAATATCCACCTTCTTCTCTTTGGTAAGAAGCCGCCATTGCCTCTGGATTTCCTCATAGTTGCGGCCCAGCCTGTCGATGCTGGTGATGCAGAGCAGATCGCCGGGCCTCAGTCGCCTGAGCAGCGCCCGATACTGCGGGCGTTGAAAATTCTTCCCCGACAGCTTGTCCATATAAATTCTGTCCGCCGTTATGGAGTACTCCCGCATGGCCATGAGCTGGCGGTCCTCGTTCTGGTCTGCGCTTGATACACGGATATATCCGTAAGTCTGAGTCATGCTGATTCCCCATGTCGTTGATTTATAACTCGTCAATCGGCATATCAGGCACGATGAACGAATTCTGCCGGTGTTCGTTTTCAGAGACTGACCGCTTTACGCCTTCCGTCATTCTGCCTGTGGACGCCGGGGCGGGGGGTGTGTCTTTCTTCTTTCCCTTCCGGCGTCTGAACTCGCTCAGGTATTTGGCGAGCGTCGGAGCCTTTACCTCAATGCCTTTTTCGTGCAGGCGTTCGACAAGCTCCTGAACCTCGAAACCTCTCTTTCTCATCCGCTCCAGCGTCGGGGCCAGAGCGAGGACGGCTTCTTTGACGGACATGGTTCTGTTCCCCTCCAATGTGACGGAAGCGGGTTTGAGAGCGGCGAATTCCTGTCTGATTTCCTTCACCTGAGTCGCGGTGATGGTCATGATGTTTTCTCCTGTGTTTCGCAGGGGCCATGTCCCAGATTGGCGTTTTGTCTTTCCGGTCGAGCGGGACGGTCGCCCACGCTTCACGAAGTGAAGCCTAGTGGGCTATATCTTCGGCCTGTGCGAAGATTCCCTCCCGACGCCTTACCTCATTCTCATGCCACGGGCGGAGCGCGCCTGCCGACGCTCCCTGTCCCGCGCCTCCTGCTCCTGCCGCTGCCGTTCCTCTTCCTGCTGACGTTGGAGCTGTTCGGTGCGCTTGCGCTCCACGAACTCGATATGCAGCGGCCGGATTTCCGGCAGACGCAGAAATTCCTGATAGCCTGCCATGATTCTCTTCATTTTCTTCAACTGCTTCTCCAGCTCCTCTTTTTCCTCATGGCTTTGTTTTCTGTGGGCCGTGTATCCCGCTTCAAGCCGCGTCAGCTTTCCGCGAAGGGTATCCACTTCCCGTTGCAGAATTTCCTTCTCTGTCTGGACAAGATGCTTGACGGCAAGCGCCTTTTTCAGTTCTTCAATGAGGGAAGAGGCTTTTTTCAGCACGGACGGATAATTAAGAAAAGAGGCTTTCGGCAGATCGGTCTCCTCCCGAAGCACCTTTTCCGCCTCCTCAGCCTGCCGCTCATACTCTTCAATGCTCTTTCTCAACTCTTCCTCACGCTGTTCCAATGCGCTGATAAGCTGCCGTGAATTTCGGGAAGTCTCTTCGGATTCCTGAATCAGTTTCTCCAATGCTTCCTGTTGCTGCTTGAACTCGCGGGTATCCAGATGTTTTTTCGTGGAACCGGGCGTCTGTTCCACGCCGCGTTCAATGACGAAGCCCCGGCTTTGCAGATGGGCGGGAAGCCCGGATTGCAGTTTTCGCAGACTCTGGCGGGTATAGATTTTGTTGGCGTTGAGCCTCCCGTCCGGCGTCACCGGCACATGAAGGAAGTGCATGTGCGGCGTCTTTTCATCCATGTGAACCATTGCGGAAACGACATTCTCCGCGCCCACAAACTCCGTGAGAAAGGCTTTGCTTTCCTCAAAGAAACGCCTTGTTTCCTCCGGCGTGAGACCATCAAAAAACGCCTTGTCCGAGGTGACGATAAGCCCGCACATGCGCACGGCGTCCTTTCTCACGGCCTTGACCAGCAGAAGCTCGTCAATGCGGTTCTGAATGGCTTCGGCATAGTTCGATGCTGCGGCTTCGTGCAGCTCGTAGTTCGCCGCGCTTCTGTCGTAGTCAATATCGGGGTTGCTGTGGCTCTCCCGTTCCCGCCGGTTGTGGCTCTGGATGCCGCGTATGGCTTCCTTCTTGAATTTCTCCATATGGAGTACGAGATAGGACATGGCAATACTTCCTTGTATCAATGGATGTCCCGTTTTTTCTGTGGCAGGAACGCGGGACACTTTTTCAGTTTACGCGGTACAAAAATTGAAAACCTGTTCGGATTTGGCCGGACTTCATAGGATGACAGATACGACGTATATTGCAGGTGTCCCGCTGTACCGCTGCCTAAGCACCGGTACAGCGGGACACCTGCAAAATGGTCAAGCGAGACCTTCCAGTTTTCTTTTCAGTCTGTGGACAGATGATTTCGACTTTCCCATTTCCTCGGCGCAGTCACGAATGCTGTATCCCTCGCCGAGCAGCCTTTTCAATTCCTCCAGTTCCACATCTTCAATGTCCCGAACCCGCCAATGCAGGGCATTGCCTTCGGTAATCAGGTTGGCCTCAAAGGGTTTGGCGTCATCGCCCAATATGCCCCGCGCCTTGGTCAGATGGACCTCAAAACGGGCTCCTTCGGCCATGCTGTATTCCCTGGGCCTGCGCAGACTGACACCGTGTCCATAATGTCTTTTCTGGCGCTGGTGCCGCGCTGGTCGCCGGATTTTCCGGCATGATGGATAAGCAGGACGGTCATCCCTCTGCGGCGTAATTCCAGCAGCCACGCCTGCATGGTCTGCCATGACTGAGACTCGTTTTCCTTGCCGGTGCGGCACAAGGTTGCGATGTTGTCCAGCACAACCATGTCCACGTCTTTCAGAAACGGCTCAATCATGGCCTGTCCGCCAGCTGTGGACAAATCCGGCATGGGGCAGGGCTGCAAATCCGGTGTGATGAGCGCCATGTTTTTCAACGTATGCGGGGGAATGGACATGCCGTTGACAAGAGCGGAAAGGCGGTTCTGCATGGAAGTGGCGGGCATTTCCCCATCCACATACAGCGTTCGCTTGGGCATCGGCGCACGCCAGTTGAACACGGCTCCGCCGGAAGCCACCGCAACAGCGATGCTCAACGCGGCGAATGTCTTGCCTATGCCGCGCGGGGCGTACAGAATGCCTATGTCCTGTACCGGAAGAACGGGCGATAAAAGATACCCCCGTTCAGGTATGGACATGGAAAGAAATTCGCCCATGTCCAGAGCGATAAGACCTTGCTGTTTGGTCAGCGCTGTTTCCAGTTGCGAGCGGACGGCCTCAATGCCTTCTATCTGGTGAAGATCATTAAAATCCGTACCGTTGTCGTCGGTGAAGTGGGGAAACAGAAGCTGAGTGTTTGCGAGTCCGGCCGCTTCCTCTCCTCTCTTGCGTCCGGCTTCGTCATTGTCGCCGCAGATAATGATTGCCCTGTCTGTGAATCGGTCTCTTGCCGGTTTGGCGACCACGGGCATATTGTTGGCGGAGAAAGCCACATGGACCGTCCAGCCAGTGGCAAGATGGATGCTTGCGCCAGTGGCAAAGCCTTCGCAGATGGCTATCGGCTTTTCCGGCTGCCCCTGAATGATGAATTGTCCTCCAGATACCTTGCCGCCAACGAGGAAACGCTTGGTTCCATCAGGGTAGATGCGTTGCAGGCTTTGCAGATTATCTGCGGTATCCAGAACGGGAATAAGCAGCGCACCGTCCCGTGCCTGCCGTATGCCTTCCAAAGCCGGAATGCCCTTGCTGCGTAGATAGGGATGGTTGGCGTCGCACATTAGTGCCGAGTTCCATTCCTGTCTGGCCAGTTGAGCTGCTTCAGCATGGCGTTCGGCATATTCCGCTTCGCGTTGCCGCTGTATGGAGTGTTGACGTTCCCGCCATGCGGAAAGTTCAGACACGGAAAGCGTTTGCTTTTCTTCTGTGCAGAACGTGCCCTGTTCACCATTTTCCCAGTTGCACCACCAAAGTGTCGCAGGGATATCGACATGCGCGATATATGCGCCGTTTTGTTTATGCGGTTTGGTCTGGGTAGGACAACGATGCAGTTTTCCGTCCGCCATGATTTCGGCCGGAATCAATCCCTTGTCGGTCAGGATGTCCCGAAAGATTTGCAGGGGATTACTCATGATTCTCTCCCTGACGGCCGAGGTTTTTGATAAATGCGGCAATGTCCTCCGCCCGCCAGACTGTTGTACGGGGACCAAGTTTCACGGGTTTGGGATAACGTCCGGTGCGACATCCCTCCCACCATGCGCTCTTGCTTATGGGAATTATGCTGAGAACCTGAGGCAGACGCAGAAGGCCGTGAACGGGGATGGGAGCTTGATGCTGTTTCATAAAAAAATCTCCTGAATCTGGTTGGATTTCAGGAGAATCTGGCACACGTCAAACGATTCCCGTGAGGGAATCGGACGGGAAAATGACGGGAAAATCTAAAAAAGACGGGAAAACGACAGGCTGGTCATGCCTTGACTATGGAGTATCCATTCGTTCTCTTGAGAAGATTGTCCACCATATTACGATAGGATTTTTCGTCCCTGTACTCTTTTTTCGCAAGCAGGCGACCCACATGTGTCTTCCGCCCCACTGAGGCATTATGGTCTGTCCCGGATGATTGGGAGCCGCACCAGTACAGCAGAACGTAGGCGATCACCTCAAGGGGATACTTCTCTTTCATGGCGTCACGGACAGCCGCATCCGGCCTTCCTTCCCAAACGGCTCCGGGAATACGAAAAACGAGTTTTCCATCCTGTGGCGACCTTTCACATAGGGGAACTGCTGCCGCTTTGTCGGCAACGGACGATTCCGGCGGAGCTGCCCGTAAAAGGGATTCCACAAGGGCGCGGGTGATGCCTTTTACTTCCCGGCGCAGGGGATAATAGCGGAGATGCCTGATGGCGGCGTCCCTGTCCACCATTATGGTATCGGCAAAGATATGCGCAATGAAGTGGTAACTTGAAACTGGAATGGAGCATACCGGCTTCTCAAACAGCATCGAGTCCGACGAATACTGCTCGAAGATTTTTTCTGTGTTCAATCTATCCAGACTGTTGAACAGAACTTCTCGTTCCTTTGGAAATACAGACGCCGTATTTTCAAAGGATTCTTCAAGAATAACATCCAGTCCATATCGCAGGGAGTTAAGAGGAACAACTGTCGATATCGTTCTGAAAAATTCCATCACGTCAAAGCCGAGCAGATACGTCTGAATGCCTGTATCCGGTTCTGGAGCTGAAGGAAATTCCGGGAGCTGTGTTCCGTATGCGGCGTGACTGCCAGCAATAAATGCCTGCCAGCAGGATTCATACGTTGTACGCCATAATTCCAGTGGCTGAACGGCGTCAGGCCAGAGTGCCTGAACAAGCATTTCACCTTCTCTGGCTGTCAGGCCATACGCCTGCCGCACTCTGCCTATGGTCATGTTCTGTCGGTCTGTCATGGAGGAAAGGATACCCTGTCGCCCAAAAATGGACAATAAAAAACAGCGGCAGGGATAGTCATGTACTTCCGTGCCGCTGTTTACTGGAAACAGGTGTTATCAGCTATACCACGCCCGGATTATATCCATGTCGTCATAGCCGTATTGTCTCATACGTTCCTTTTCTTCTTCACTCCAGCCGGTGTCATTGCTCGTCACCTGCGTGTCGCCTTCTATTTTTCCGATGGAGATACAAACATCACGGTCGGTCATGGAGTCCTCTTTCATGCTTCCTCCCTGCTTCTTTTCTGTTGTGTGTTGCGTAATCCGTCCAGGTAGTCAGCCCATGCCTGCATCATCTTTCGACGCTCAGGCAGATATTCCGCGTAATTGTATGCCGCCCGCACTTCGTCCTGCTCGCCGTGAGCAAGCCGCCGCTCAATCCAGTCCCGGTTATAGCCGAGTTCATTGAGCAGTGTGGAAGCGATGGAACGGAAACCATGTACGCTCATCTCGTGTTTCTGATAGCCCATACGCCGGAGCGCATTGAGCATGGTCGCATCGGAAATGGACCGTGCTTCTGTGCGGATAGAAGGGAAGAGGTATTTCCCTTCCCCGGAGTATTTCTGAAGTTCCCGAAGAATGGACATCGCCTGCCGGGACAGGGGGACAAGATGCTGACGGCGCATTTTCATGCGTTCCGCAGGGATGCGCCATTCCCCGGCCTCAAGGTCGAATTCTTTCCATTGAGCGGCCCGCAATTCCGTGGGACGGGTGAAGACCAGCGGAGCTAGCTTCAAGGCACAGACCAGAGGGAAATAGCCTTCATAGGCGTCGATATCCCGCAGAAGCTGACCGACTTTCTCCGGTTCCAGCACTGCCGCCCGGTGAACAGTTTTTCGCGGTCGCAAGGCTCCCCGCAGATCGGCTGCGACATTGTGTTTCGCCCGGCCCGTGATGACCGCATAGCGGAACACCTGACTGATGATTTGCAATACTCTCCGGGAAGTCTCGTAGTTTCCCCTCTGTTCCAGAGGCTTGACGACCTCCATAACGTCCCGTGTCTCAAGTTTGGCGATATGCGTCTTGCCGATGGCCGGAAAAATGTAGGTCTCCAGCCGGTACATGACAGTTCCCTGATGCTTTTCGGAAAACTCTGCCATACGGGTTTCATGCCATTCTCTGGCGATATTCTGGAAGCTGTCGCGTTCCGCGATGGCTCTGGCCTGCCGTAACTGCCGTTTATGGTCTGAGGGATCTATTCCCCTGGACAACATGCGCTTCGCCTCTTCGCGGCGTTCTCTGGCGTCCTTGAGCGATACTGTGGGATATTCCCCGAAACTGAGCAGCTTGCTCTTGCCGTCAAAACGGTAGGCCATTCTCCAGAGCTTGCTTCCGTTGGCGGGAACGAAAAGAAACAGACCGCCGCCGTCGAAATACTTGCGGGGTTTCACGTCGGGTTTCAGACTGCGGATGTGGGTATCGGTAAGAGGCATGGGCACTCCTTGGCTGTCGTTGGACGAAGAGATACCCACATGGATAAAAATATTTTTGATTCCGCGCGGTTATTCATGTAGGTATCGGAAATGTCGTACCACATTTCTACCTACGGATATACCCATAAAATGATTGGATGCAAGCGGGCGAGGCTGGACTTCGGGAAACCATACCGGAAAGCAAAAACAAAGAACGCCAAGATGTTATGCATCTTGGCGTTCTTCATTGTACTCAAATTTGGCGTCCCCAGGCGGATTTGAACCGCTGTTGACGGCGTGAAAGCCGTTACACAACCCCGCGTCACCGTACAATTTCAAGGGGTTACACATGCATAACGGTACAAAAAATACACAGCGGTACACAGCGTGGTACACAGTTTAGGTACACAGTCCTCGTTTTCCTTCCCCTATCAAACGGGCTATTTTGCCTCTTTCTGATCGCCATAACCGAGCGGGCATTTCTCATTTGTTTTGCCATTTGCGGGGTGCGGCAAATACGATCACAAAACCGTCTGACCGCTGATTCAACTCCCCAATCGGGATTTGAACCGCTCCCCATTTTTATCTGGATTTTTGTTGGCGGCTTTTTGAGCCGTTGTTTTCAATTTTGCCCCGGCGAGTAGCACATGCCGGGAAATCGTTGCGGGCATGATCCACGTTGCCCCACGCTGACGCCAGCCCGCCCTACCCGTAAAGGCAAGGGCGGCTTGCCGCGCATCCTCTCCCTTGCCGCAGAGCGGGCAAAGGCTTGGTACTTCCACCCTGGAAAGTGCAAGCCTTTGCAATCGCACCCGCACAGGAAAACCCGTTCCGAGCGGCGGGAGGCTTGCCAGATCGTCATTGAGACAATTCTATCTCACCTTGACCTTGCTTCTCTCTGCCTTGGTACGCCCACTCTTGATGCCGGATTTATCGACATTGATATGCGAACTATAGTCCGTGATTCCGGTATCGGCCAACGCCGTTGTGAGCGGGCTATTGCTTTGCTCAAAGAAGCGGGCTTTATGAAGGTGCAGCAGCCCCGCGCAATCAACGACCAGGGCGACTATGTGGGCCTACGGGCGATCCGCGTTGTCACCAACCTCTTTTTTGAATTTCTTGGCCTTGGGCCGATGCTCCAGCGAGAAAGAGCTAGGGCTACCGCCAAATTGCAGCGCAGAGCCATGAAAGCCCAACGCAAGCTGTCAGACCTCATGCGCCGAATGACAAAAGGGCTTCGCAATTCATTCACATTCAAGCCGCAACGCTCACGCGCAGACCAAGAAAAGCGCGAAGAAGAGACACGGCGCTGGAACATGACGTGTGCGAAGTACATGATTGCTGATCTCACGCCAGACGAGTGCCGAAGGCGAACAAACGCGGAACTCGGTTTGCCAGCCGACTACAGCCCCGGCAGACGTGCATAGCAAAACTTGCGCGTCTGGCTCCATGGGATTTTCCTAAATGTTGACCTGTTCCGGCTCCTTCCATCCCTGAAAAATCGAATTTTGTGACCCGGATTTGCATATGTACGCAAAGTCCCTGTTACCGAAGAAAAATAGGTGTCGCGTAGTTGGGCGTTAGTTGTCGCTCATAAAACCCAAGAGACAAAAAAATTAAAAAAGGAAAAGGATGGAAGCCAATTTATACGGTTTATTTTTCGCTTTGGCCGCCATGAGTCCCATGACCGAAAAGAGGAAAGACACGCGCCTCCGGCGCGGCCAGTGAATGAAACACGATTTTTCCCTACGGGCAACTTTGCAACCCAACTGGAATAGCGTATATTTCCACAATGCCAAAACAATCTATCATAACGACCTCAGAGACAACCAATCTTGTTCAGCAAGTACGGGAAATCGTAATTGCTGCCCGCACCCTTGCCACCCAAAGCGTTGACACTATTCAAGTCGCCATGAATTTTACTATCGGGCAACGTATTGTCGAGCATGAGCAGGGAGGCGATAAGCGGGCTGCCTACGGTAAGCAGACAATGGAGCATTTGGCTCAGTCAATGACTTCTGAATTTGGACGTGGATTTTCCAAGAGAAACTTGGCATTGATGCGCCAATTTTACCTCATGTATTCTCCACGGGTGAAGGCCCTGCCAGCCGAACTCGTGTCATTCCCGCAAATTGCGCAGACGCTGTCTGCACAATTCACTCAGGAAAAGAGCGAGAAGATTGTGCAGACAGCGTCTGCACAATTGCCAGGACTACCCCTAATTAGCTGGTCACATTACGTTTTTCTTATGGGGATTGCCAACCAGGAAGAGCGGATGTTCTATGAAATCGAAGCTGCCCGCCATAGCTGGAATTTGCGCACCCTGAAACGTCAGGTGGACTCTTGCCTGTATGAGAGGCTCGCTCTTAGCCGGGACAAGGAAGGCGTGGAGCGTTTAGCAAGCGAAGGCGATTTGCCGCAGACCCCGCGCCAGTTGATCAAAGACCCGCTGGTGCTGGAGTTCCTTGGCCTGGAGGAAAAAGTTCACTACTCCGAGCATGACCTGGAAAGCGCGATTATTGACAGGCTCGAATCCTTTTTGCTGGAGCTTGGCAAGGGGTTCCTGTTTGAAGCCCGGCAGAAACGCTTCTCTTTCGGTACGGATCATTTTTATGTCGATCTGGTTTTTTTCAATCGCCTGCTGCGCTGCTATGTGCTGATAGACTTGAAAATTGGAAAATTGACGCATCAGGACTTGGGCCAGATGCAAATGTATGTGAACTACTTTGACCGCCATGTGAAGCTGCCAGAGGAAAACCCGACAGTGGGGATTCTCCTTTGCAAGCTCAAGAATGATGCCCTGGTGGAGTTGACGCTGCCGGAGGATGCCAATGTTTACGCCTCGCAGTACCAGCTTTACCTGCCGTCAAAAGAAGAGTTACAGCAAAAATTGTGTGACTGGAGTGCAGATAGCCAGCTTGATGATGGATAAAAGCGTAATATGACCACAGAGCTATTGTGTACTTTTTTCGTTGTTTTATGAGGCTATGCCAACAAAACTAGGACGATGCAGATTTGTCCGAAAAAGGCGTGTGTCAATGATCCGGGCTGAATATGTTCGTTTTCTACAAACGCTCAATGCCGAGGGTATCTCAAATGAGGTGCGTAAAATCGGCAACCTTGTGTTGCAACATTTAGATGTGCTGATCCCCCTCTCAACAGCACAGGGGCAACGCATCAAGGAAATTGTAAAACTAGCGCAAGAAGGTTGGAGTTCAGTCAGTTCGGATATCCAACCTCCTCCGGCACAAACTGAGGTACAAACATTCTCGATCACTCGGTTAGAAAAACTTTCCGTTGGCCCCTTCCGCGGCTTCTCCAAACAGGAAGATTTTGACCTAGCTGGTAAATTTGTATTGATTTATGGCCCCAATGGAACAGGAAAATCTAGCTTTTGTGAAGCGTTAGAATTTGGCCTGTTGGGTACAGTTGCCGAAGCTGAAAGCAAGCGTTTTCGTAACCAGCAAGATTATTTAAAAAACGCTCATACCAAAAACTTTGTGCCTCCAATAATTATTGGGAAAGATAGTCAAGGCAAAGATATTCCTGTTTCAACGAATGAAGCCTTATTTCGTTTTTGCTTCGTGGAAAAGACTCGCATTGATAATTTTTCTCGAATTGCTGCGCAGACCCCCTCCAAGCAGTCTGAATTGATTTCTACACTATTCGGCCTAGATGCCTACGCAGAATTTACCCGTAACTTTACCGATGCTATGGATGGTAAGTATATTGATCTTGAGGGTGCAAAAGCAAAAGACTTGAGCGTAAAGCAACTAACGCTTGCTGGACACCAGCAGCAACTTAGAACAACAATTCCTGAAGAACTTCAACGTATTGAGAATGAAGAAGAAAATCTCGCCAGTGCATACAGAAAAGACTGTACATTTGCTCAAATGATCACCGATCTGCGCGGACCTGATGGAAAATCTGGGCTGATCAAAGAGTTAGAAGATGTTCTGCAAACACCCCTTACATTGAAAAGCAATCTGACTGTTTCCAATCTACATACAATACAGGCATCCGTTGAGACTTCAATTGCAGAATTTAACGTGAAGCAGGGAGAACTATCAAAATCCAGCCAACAGCTTTCATTTAAACAACTTTATGAAGCTGTAACACAATTGAAGATAAATAGCCCAGAAAAATGTCCCGCTTGCCAAACGTTACTTTCTCACGTTGAGGTTAATCCATTTGAGTATGCTGATGCAGAATTAAAAAAACTTGAGCATTTAGGGCAACTTCAAAAGGATTTAGAGAAAATCGAAAGCGACCTTGCTACATCAATAGACAAGATAGCAAGGCTTGTTGATTCATGCTGCATGGCGAATCCTGAAAACAACCCTCTTTCGGAATTTAGGTATGCAAATAAGCAATCAACAACTATTGCCTGGTGGCACTCTCTTCATCAAAAACTAGCAGATGGATTTACTCCGTGGCAATATGCAGAGATTCAGGTTAAACAACTTGAAAATGCAGATAAAGAAATAGCCCAAGCTGCGCTAGTAAGACAACAGAAGCAAGCTGAATTAACACGGTTACGCAAATTTGCCGAGGAAGTTGTAAAACTACAAACGCGTAGAGAGGCCATAAACAACACAAAGAAGCAAGCCGCCGATGCAATCGAAAAATTTGATGCTGAAAACGCCTTGCTGATCGAGGGTGTGGGACACGAAAAAGCGATTGTTGCTCAAAATAAAGCGATAGCTAATGCTTATGCTGCTTTTGTTCAAGAGTTGAATGTCTATAAAAATAGCCTTCCCGCCCAATTGGTTGCAGACTTGGGCGAAACAGTTGTAAAGCTATATAACGCCTTCAATCGTAATGATGAAGATTCTGAACAATTATTTGCCGTACATTTACCGCTTCAACAAAATCAGCGACTCGAAATCTCGTTTAAAAATGATCAAAATACCTTTTACGATGCTTTGCACATTCTGAGCGAGGGCCATATTCGTTGTCTTGGCTTAGCGATACTCGCGGCAAAAAATATTAAAGAAAATTGTCCCCTTCTCATCTTTGATGATCCGGTGAACGCAATTGATGATGATCACAGAGAAGCAATTAGGCGAACCTTGTTTGAGGATTCTTTTTTTAACACTAAGCAAATCATTCTCACTTGCCATGGAGAAGAGTTCTTTAAAGACATTCAGAACTTATTGCCGACAAAGGCAGCAAGTCAGTCTAAAATTGTTTCTTTTTTAACCAAATCTGGGGATTCTCATATACGCGTAGATCACAACTGTTCATCTCGAAATTATATTATTGCAGCTCGTGCTCACTACAGCCGGAGTGAAATCAGAGATGCCTTGGGTAAATCAAGACAAGCATTAGAGTCCCTCACTAAAGGAAAAGTATGGCGCTACATAAGCAAGCATGGAGATGGAAACCTGAGTATTAAAATGCGTTCGGCAACGGCTCCGATTGAACTCAGAAATCTTACAGAGCAGCTCCGAAAACAACTTTCTAAATCAGATTTTTCTGCTGACAATAAAGATGCTGTTTTAAACCCCATAGAAGCTCTACTTGGTGTGTGCGGAGATTCAAGGGAGTGGGTATATCTAAACAAAGGAACACACGAAGAGGCAGATCGGGCAGAGTTCGACCGCCAAACGGTTAATCAAATTATAACTGCATTAGAGCAACTCGATGCAGCTTTTGGATAGTATCATAGGTATAAATGCAGTTGCAAAGCCTGTACTACAATATCATAAACCCAATGGATGTTGAAAGGTAATCTATCTTGATGTGCTGGAAGAGTTGACGCTTCCGGAAGACGCCAACGTTTACGCCTCGCAGACCAGCTATATTTGCCGTCCAAGGAAGAGCTGCAACAAAAAATTCGAGGCTGGAGTGAAGAAGGTCTAATTCCTTTCGAACCCAACGAATGACTATTTATTTTGCAAAAGAATAAACTCATGCCACGCCAGTTGGAAAAGATCCGTCCAATTGTTTTTCCAACGTGAAACATATTCCTGCATTGCTATGTAGTCATTTGTGTTTTTCGGGGCCTTTGTTGAAACTGTACCTTGCCGCTCTGCTTTTTTTGTTTCTTTGAATTCTCTTGCAAAATCCCCAACGCGATCATTCCTGGTTTCTTGAAGAACAAGCCATTTATGGAAAGTTGATGGTAAATCTTCACCAAGATAGTCGCTATCTACGTCTTTCTTAACGCATTTGGATATGATTCCAGTTGCAAAGGTAATTTCTGATTGGCACTTCTGACAAGTGACACTTAATAAGACATTGTCTAAATTTGTAAAATCATCGCAATGCCAGGACACATAGGGCATTGTGTCTGATTCATTGCCATACATGACCGAAGGAACAATCGAAGGCTCTTTGATGGCAACATTACGGTCTGGCAGCAATTCTCCACAAACGGAACAAATTTCTCCCACAATTGCGATAGTAAGCATACCTTCCTCCAAAATTGATTTTTTTTGACCATAGCACATGGTAAGACTTTGTCATTATATTTTATTATTTAGGGGGGTTGGAACGATTGGTAAGGCGTTTTTGCTGCAAAAAAATCATATGTATCCTTATATCCTCCCTGTTTGCCGGTTCCACTGAAATTCTGCTCTCCCCCATATCTGTAAAACTGCACGCATTTGGAAATACTTGTTCTGCAAACGGATACGCTCATACCGTAAACAGAAATCCCCAGACACAAACGCACATTGCCGTATCCAAACGGAACTGTCTGGAAATGTTCGTATAATTTCTCCAAACCTCTCCTAAAATATTCCCCCGCATGCTACTGTTTCTCAGATTTCGAGGACAGGACAGAGGACGTGTACCCACCTTCGGTGGTTCCAGTCCTGTCCTGCCCTGCGGGGCTGCTTATTCGCGGTTCCGCTCAACGCAAAAACAAGAGGCAGTTACCCCATGAAAAAGGCATTCATACTAGCCGCTCTGCTTTGTCTGCACACGTCAGCACTCGCAGCGGAGCCAGGGCTGCCCGCGCCCCTGGTGGAAGCCATAGCCCGGCAGGAATCCGGGTTAAATCCCTTGGCGCTCAATATCGCCGGGAAATCACACTACCCGGCCACGCGGGAAGAAGCCGAGCAGCTTATTCGGAAGGCGATTGCGGCGGGTCAGTCATTTGACGTTGGTAAAATGCAAATCAACAGTTGGTGGATGGAGCGATTAGCCCTCGATCCGTTCTCCCTGCTCGACCCGGCCACAAACGAGCGTTGGGGAAAATGGATACTGGCGGAAGAAATCGCCCGCCACGGCTTGAACTGGAAAGCTGTGGGGAAATACCACTCCCCCGACCCGGAACGCGGCAGACAGTACGCCTGGCTTGTTTATCGTCATTACGCGGGCCAAAGCGCCTCCAAAATTAAGGAGGCTCCCCGTGCCGAGCAAAAAACTCATACTCAGAACGTATTTGACCCCAGAGGAACACGCGCAGATCAGAGCATCGGCCAGCAAAGCGGGCCTGTCCCTTTCTACGTTCAGCAAAAGGGTGTGCCTTGGGTTTTCCGTCTCAAGCCTGGAGCATCAGGAGGCAAGGATTGAGCTACGCCGACTCAAAGGCGACCTGGGCAGACTCGGCGGATTGGTGAAACAGGCATTGGCGAATGGAGCCGACAGGCAGACGGTTCACCGCCTCTTGCATGAACTGGACGCCCGGCAACGCGAGCTCCAACAAGCCATAGCGGTCATACGATGATCAGCAAAAAAGTGGGAATAAGCCCGAAAAACGACAACTACGCCCGCCTTGCCGACTACATTGCCGCCGCTGGACATAAAGATGAAAAAAGCCTCATGCACTGGTGCGCCGGATGCCTTGGGGATGATGATTACCGGGACGGCATTGCCGAGGCCGTGGACGTTCAGGCCATGAATACCCGCAGCAAGCAGAGCAAGACCTACCACCTTGTTATCAGCTTTCGCCCGGAGGACGAAGCGAAACTGACGCCGGAGGTGTTCAGGGCCATTGAGGAACGCTTTGCCGCCACTTTGGGGTACACCGAACATCAGCGGCATTGCGGCGTCCACAAAAACACGGCCAATCTCCATATGCACATAGCCTACAACATGATCCACCCTGAAAAGCATACCCGGCATGAGCCGTTCCGCGATTATTGGAAAAGGGACAAGGTATGCCGGGAACTGGAACAGGAATATGACCTTGTTGTTGATAATGGACGCTCAAAAGATAAACAGCAGTCTTTGGGCGAAAAAGCCGCACTGATTGAAGCCCACACGGGCCAGCAATCCTTTGAGTCTTACGCCAAGGCCCACAGAGATAAAATCTCGCCTGTCCTGGCAGCGGCCCCGGACTGGAAAACGCTCCATGAGGGGCTTGCCCTTTACGGCATGGAGATAAAACCCCACGGAAATGGCCTCGTCATAACTGATCGCCATAGCCAGCGGCATACCGTGAAGGCCAGCGCGGTAGACAGGGGCTTGTCGCTGAAAAAACTGGTGGAGAAGTTGGGGCCATATCTTCCGGCACAGGGTTTGGAAAAAATACCGGAGCGGAGCCGGTATCAAAATGCTCCTTTGCACCGCTCTCCAGAGCGGGGAGCCTTGTTTACGGAATACCGCCAGGGCATCGAAAAGCGAAAGGCCAGCTTGACTACCGTCAAGGATCAAGAAGATGTGGCGATTGCGGCGATCAAAGAAAAATGGGCAGCCAAGCGCAGGGAGTTGGAAAGGCTGAACATTGCCAAAAAGAACCGCCGCAATCTGTTGCAACTGGCCCGGAAGCATGAAGCCGAGGAAACCGCCAGGGCGAAGCTGCCGTTTCAGCATCCCCGTGAGGCCATACGCGGAGAAGTTCCTTTCACGTCATGGAATGGTTTTCTGCAATACAAGGCCGGTCAGGGCAACGAAACCGCTTTAGCCATTTTGCGTTCAAAGCAGGAAATAGCAGCGCCGGAGCGGGAGTCGCAAGCAGCCCCGGCAAAAGATTGGTCACAGCACGGCAAGGAGCAGTTCGCAACGAGCCGTGCGGAAATCCGGGCCGACTACGCCGCCAGGGAGGTGGTCGCCCTGGAGAATGAGAATGTGAGCAGCCAGGGGAAAAAACAGCTTTTGGCGATACTGCGCATGGAGCGGCTTGCCGCAGAAGAAGAAGCGCACATACGCGGCTTCTCCGCAACTGTAGACCGCAAGGGAATCGTCATTTTTTCCCTGCCCGGCGGCGGAAGGATTATGGACAGCGGAAAGGAACTATTCTTTTCGAGCAGCAATGACGCCGCCCGGCATGTGGCTGTCCGATATGCACAAAAAAAGTGGGGAAAGGGGCTGCATGTAGAGGGGAACAAAATTGTGCGGCTGGAAAAAAAGCTGGAGAAGGAGCAGACCCAAAAACAACAGCAGCGTATGGAGCGATAACTACTTTTGCTCCATTTTCTCCGCAACGGGATCAAGTAATTGTCCGGGTGTTATGTCCAGAGCTTTGGCAAGTCGGAGGATCATGGCAAGGCTCGGCTGCCTTGTGCCATTTTCAAGGGCGCTGATGAAAGGTCTGATTACGTCCACTTTTTCGCTCAGTTGTTCTTGGGTCAATTGCTTTTCAAGCCTGTGCGCCCTTAGAACTTCCCCGAATAGTTTATTATTTTGCCGCGTTACTGTCATAGACTAACAGTATAGCTGAGGGGCAAAAATTTGTTTGATAGCTAATGCTATCGTCAGTGCCGATTAACGTGCCCACAGGCGTGGGCACAAAGGTTAGAGGTTTAGAAAAGGACTATTTGCGCTTGAGCAGAGCCAGAAATGTCCGAATGGACTCCTGCACAGCCATAGCAGCCAAGGGAAGCGCTTTGGCATACTCATCCGCGTGTCCGCGTCTATGGACTTCACAAACAGGGAAGAGGATATCGAGCAGTTCTTGAGTCAGCTTTTCAAAGTTTTCCAGTCTGTACTCTTCATTGTTCTCATACATGCCAAACCTCTTTTGGAGTTTTCCGCACACCACAGCGATGCCATCACAGCAAAAATCCGCTTTTGGCAAAAAAGCGGACTGTTGACGCCACAAGCGAAAAACGGCCATCCGTTTCCCTCATAGGCCACGCACAAAGGCATCAATCTCATACACGATGTGGTATGTTGATGTTAGATGCCAAACTGTGCGCAGCAGCTTGAGCGGTTATGAACAGTTTAAAAATTTCTAATTATCTTTTATTTCCTGATAATAACGATTGTTTTTTGACTGCCATGCCGTACAAAAAACCTGTACAGGCCATCAAAAATCCAGTGGTTTTTAAAAGGTTCTCTACAGAGATGATTTCTGCCAATGGCCCGAAGATGAGAATTGCTGCTGGCATACCGCTTGAAGCGATAATTTGAAGAATTGAGAACACTCGTCCAAGGACTTCTGGATCGGTTTCTTTTTGAATGAAAACTGTGACTGTGGTGGTAAATATTGGCATGAAAAAGCCAGCGGCACCAATCAGAGCGAGGAAAATCAGAAAACTTTCTGTTACCCCCATCAGGCCGAAGGATATCCCCAAAAGGGAAATGCAAAGGGCTATCGCTTTAGGCTTATTGGAAAACTCTCCACGCCAAGTAATAAACAACCCGCCAAAGATGGACATTCCAGACCATGCGATTTCATTGGCCGTCAGTCTCCATACTTCTTCGCCAAAAGTACGGGCAATCATCAAAGGACTCAAAACAGCAGCGGGAGTGACGAGAAAGAAGAAAGCGCCGTAACTTAGGATGAGAAGCCTAAGTTGCGGGTGATGGATGGTGTATAAAAGGCCATAACGCATTTCGCTGATGGCGGAAAAGTCTCTTGTGGACTTTGCCGGTGCTGGAACTTTTATTTGCCACATGACGATAATCGCCAAGGCTGCCGTGACAACATCAATCAGCATCACCCAGGCCAGACTTACCGTTCCAAGGAGAAGTCCACCAACTGCCGGAGAAATGAGCATAAGACCGGCATTTATAGTCTGATTGATGCCCTGGATGCGGCTAAGATGTGTTGAGGGTACTATTTGCGGATAAATAGCAGCAGAAGCCGGAGCCTGTATCCCGCTGCCTAAAGACCGAAAAGCCAGAGCACCTATCAAGAGCCACAGGTTCTCTATTCCGTATAAAAATAGGACGGCCAACCCCAACGTCACCAGAGCGACAAATCCATCTGACAGCATGATCAATGCACGGCGGTTATATCTATCCGCCCATACGCCACCCCATAACAAGAGTAAGACTTGGGGGAGATTGCAAGCGATTGTGGCAACTGTCATCCAGAGCCCGGACGTAGTCTGCAATGTAATATGCCAAACCAAGGCAAAGCCTACAGTTGAAGAACCAAAAAGCGAAAGATTTTGGCTGACTAAGAAAAGAATGGCTTTTTTATGCCAATGATTATCGGCAAAGGCAGATTTTTGAAGCATGAAATTTTCCTGTAATAAGAAAAGCCGCATGGAATTGCTTCCACGCGGCTTTTCAAAAAAGTCACGAAATGAAAAAGTTTCCGAAGTAAAAAAAGAACCGCACCAATCGCATTGTACGATACAGCGACTTACCCCATTACGGGGGAAAGGTATTGGGCGGCTAATTACTTAGAAAACTTTCTTCAACTCGTCTTCTCCAGGAAAATTTTGTGATGTTTAACAAGAACGATGCCCATGGTCAAGAAATTTGGCGCTTTTTTTCTATATGCGATTCCCCTGACACTCCGGCCAGCCAGTGCAGCCCCAGAAATCATAGCCGCCCTTGCCGTCTTTGCCGGGCTTTTTCACTCGATGCACCATAGGTTTGCCGCATTTTTCGCAGACCCGGCCCGTGGCCTTGGCAAACTCCCGTACCTCCCTGGAAAGCTGGTCATGAGCCGAAGCTATGACGGCACGATAATCCGCCTTTCCTTCCGCAATATCGTCAAGGGATTGCTCCATTGTGCGGGTGAAATCATACTCTATGAACGAAAAATGTCCGCAGAGGCCGGAAACGATTTTTTCCCCAAGGGGCGTAGGCACAAGGAAGCGTTTTTCCGTGGTGACATATTTTCGGCTGGAAATGGTGTCTATAATCGCCGCATAGGTGGACGGACGGCCAATGCCGCGTTTTTCCAGTTCGCGGATAAGGCTGGCTTCCGTGAATCTGGCGGCGGGCTTGGTCTTTTTCGTTGTGACCGTTCCTGTCAGCGCCGTGGCCTTTGTGCCGGGTTTCATGGCCGGGACAGGATTGGAAGGCTCTTTCTCTTCCTCGCTTCCTTCGCCCTCCGCATATGGGCCACCTTCCTGATCGGCCAGAACCTTCCAGCCTTGTGAAAGCAGAGTACGACCCTTTGCCTCAAATAGTGCCTGTTTCCCGTCCACGTCCGCGCCGAGCTGGAGCGTCCGAACCGCATAAACCGCATCTTCCAACTGGCAAGCCAGGGAGCGCAGCCGGATAAGGCGATACAAGGCTTTTTCGTCCGCCGTTTCTCCGGCTTCCTCAATTTCAACGTGAGTCGGTCTAACGGCTTCATGTGCTTCCTGCGCTCCCTCTTTGGATTTCCATTTGCGGGGCGTTTCCACCAGCGGCCACCCCTTTGCTTCGCAATACGCCCGGATAGCGTGTACCGCTTCATGCGAGAGATTGGGGCTGTCCGTTCTCATGTAGGTAATTGAACCTTGCTCATAAAGCCGTTGCGCCAGTTGCATTGTCTGTTTCGGAGTAAATTTCAGTGACGAGCTGGCGGCTTGCTGCAATGTGGAAGTCGTGAAGGGAGCCGGAGGCGCGGTACGGCTCTCGGATTCCTTGCAATCCAGCACGTCCAGCGCCCGCAGGGCGGCGGCTTTTTCCGCAACGAATTTATCCAACAGATATTCTTGATCCTCTTGAAGCCAGGGCTTGACCAAAAGCGCGGCCTTCCAGCCGTCAGTGATGTTATCCACATTTTCAAAGGTAAGTTCCGCACCGTAGTGCGTTGTGCTGGAAAAGGCTTTGATTTCCTTTTCCCGATCAACCACCAGACGCACAGCCGGGCTTTGCACCCGGCCAGCGGAAAGTTTTTCGCCGGAGGCATTGGACAGCGGCCCGGAAACCATATAGCCGCAGAAACGATCAAGAACCCGGCGCCCTTCCTGCGCGGCCACCAAAGCCATATCAATGGAACGCGGAGTGGAGAGCGCGGCGCGTATGGCCGTTTCCGTGATTTCCGTATAGGTGACGCGCTTGGCGTTCTTGAGTTTCAGGGCATCTTGCAGATGCCACGCAATAGCTTCCCCCTCTCTATCGGGGTCAGTGGCAAGGAAAACCTCTTCCGCGTTCTTTACCATCCCGGCCAGACGGGACAAAACATCTTTGCCCCTGTCCGTGGGAATATACTGCGGTTTGAAGTCTGGAGCGGCCACACCCATTTCCTTGACGGGCAGATCGCGCACATGGCCGACAGAGGCGGCGACCTTCCAGCCGGGGCCGAGGATTTCCTGTACCTTCTTCACTTTGCCGGGGGATTCGAGAATAAGCAGTTTCGCGCACATGACTTTTCCTTAAAGGCCGTCAGGCGGCGCGGGATTGGGGCGCGAGGCCCGCAGAGTTTTGAACTATCCGAAAACGACTATGGCGCTTGGGAATGGAGCGGGATGTTTTGCGCCTTCGAAACGCACCCGGCCACGAAGAAAATGCACATGCCCGTGCGGGAGGACATAATTATGCCACCATACCGTGTCAGTCCGGGCCGGGAGAAGGCAGACCACCCGCGCACCCTTTTGGGCTTCGGCCACAGCTTTTTCAACCCACTGCCTGATTGCGCGGCCATAGGGCGGGTTCATCCAGCAGACGCCGTACCACCGCTGGAGCAGTCCATTTGTTTCAGGGCTGAAAAAGCGTTGGCATTTGGCATTTTTTACTGTGGCGCACACATCAAGTGAGAACGGGCCATACGATTCTTCACAAATACGGAACAGCGGCCAGGGCGTTGCCCAATCCATTTTATTGCTGGAGAAATGCACGTTCATAAGGACAACCCCCGTGATCTCCCCTGATCGCGGAGCTGTTCCACATCCTTCTGAAGAACGAGGCCCACTTGCCGTTTCACTTCGTCCAAGCCACGCGACTGGTGGAGATCGTTGAAGTCGGTCAGCCCCTTGCCCCGTTCTTCATCTGTGAAGATTGGAGCCACAACCTTACCGCCGACTTCCTGGGCGGCTTTTTGGGCCAGTTCAACGCCTTTGTTCCAGGGTTCGTATCCGTCCGGTGTGCGGCGAGTATGTTTGTGGTCATTGTCCGCGCAGATGGTAATGGCGGCATTGGGGAATTTTTCCCGCAACTTTTTGGCTACCGGCTCCAGATTGCCAGCGTCAAAGGCCACGGCCACGGGCTTTTCCGTTGCCATATGCAGCGTTGCGCCCGTGGCGTAGCCTTCGGCCAGGATGATTTCCCCTTGGGCCAAATCTTTGGAAAGGTCTTTACCGGGTTCGGCAATCAGGTGGAAATTACCGTTTTTCTCCATTCCGTACTTGAAACGCTTTTCACCTTCCGGGGAAATGGTTTGCAGCCCGCGCAATTCCTTGTCCACAGTCATGACGGGAACAAGCAGAGTGCCGTCCACATCTTCACGCACCCCGAAAGGCTGGACGCCCTTGGCCTGTAAATAGGGATTATCGGCAGAGGCCCAATCATGGGCGATCCATTCCGTATGTGCTTCCCGCGCCGTTTTGTGTTGCTGTTCCAGAATCAACCGCTGCCGTTCTTCCCGCTTCCGGGCAATCTCGGCGCGTTGGGCTTCCAACTGCTCTTTGGTCAGAGTGTGGCCCGTGGCAACCCAAGTGTGTTTTTCGCCGGCGCTGAAATTCTGCATCCAGCCGGCAGGACGTTCATCGAGAAAGCCGCAATATGCGCCGTCAAGTTCCCCGCCATTCCTGCCAATGAGCGGCACACGATGTATCTGGCCGTCCATGACTGGAGTTTTGCCGCGCAAATCCAGCCCGGCTTGCTCCAGGGCGTTGGCAAACTCTTCTTGCGGCGGCATGGACGGTTCCGGCACGGGGGATTTTTCCGGCATCCACGGAGCCAGCGGCGTAAGGTCGGTTCCTTCCGGTGCATACCAGAGCTTGTTTTCCTTATCCCACTTCGCGCCGAACTTCTTTGCCCGCTCCTTTTCCTTGTACGGAACGGCGAGGAAGGTTTTTTCCGTGGCCGGATTGGACGGAACGCCCATAGCGGCAATTCCTTCTTCTTTCTCAAGGGATTTTCCGCGCTGGCTTGCCTTTTCCGGCTGCACAACCTGTTCCGGGCCTTCCTGCCGGAG
>ERZ832317.1455-NODE-1455-length-30275-cov-9.810523_pt1 | contig 30275 bp, 23 predicted proteins | sample MGYA00519695_ERZ832317 | MGnify/ENA primary metagenome ERZ832317 (study PRJEB31850, sample SAMEA3708726) | human gut metagenome | biome: human gut; feature: human-associated habitat; material: faeces | place: China | collected 2014 ...
CCGCGCCCCCTGGTCCCAGGGGGCGCGGCCCTCGTGCTCTTTCTGCTCGATTCTCAATGACCGCGATGCTCAAAAAGCAGCGACAATTCGGACCACTTCTTAGTGAGCATCAACACAAGCGGGTCGCGCTTCCACAAGTAGGGGGTCTCGCGTGCCGCGCCGCGCTCGGAGGCGATCTCGGCGGTCGACTTGCCTCTCGTCTCCTGGGGTGCCACCGCGTCGACTTTGTCCTCGTAGGAATGCGTGCAATTGCCGCCCGCCCTTACCTCGCGCCGTTGCCCAGGAGCAAGCTCGTCGACCCAGGCGGCAAGCGAGGTCCTACTCTTCGGGAGGGGCATCGCGCGCATGGTTCGGGCCAGCGACCTGCCGTGCTCGAGGTGGTGGTCCACGGCGGCGCGTACCTGCTCGTCGGAGAAAGAGCGGGGACGGACCTCGCCTGCGTGCAGGTCGCCGCTCTCCTCGAATTCCCTGGACCAGTTGCGTGGGAGCCCCTATTCGGGCAGCCGAGTTCCCTTATCACGCCCGCGGCGCAGTGCCCGCACTTGATGTACAGTTCGACGGCCCTCATCCTGTTTTCGTATGAGTACATCTATTCTCCTGACGTCATCCGTTAGGCATGGACTTTCGATACCCGATGGCCGCTTCTCTTGCTGAATCCGATGGGCTGCGAAGTGTTCCTACTCGATTTATCTTTTGCAGTACACGACGATCGAGGTCGCGACGGCAACGATTTACAAATCCGTATTTGCCGGCGGCATCATGGGGTAGGCCGCTTTGGTGCGCGTTTACGCGTGGATGGGGGCAACGGTATTGGCATATGTCTTGGCCTTTGGCGTCGCTTCAATAGTCGACTCTGCACTCTTGAAACCGCTACAAAGCGCTGCAGAAGCCCCTTTGATTAGGTTCCAGCGTGACTCTCAGTAAGGGAACACGATGGGTTGACGTGTTTATAATGGGGGAGAGCTGATGAGCCCATCGTGTTGAAGCGTATATTTGAGGCGCATGTCGGTCATCTCGCTTTGCCAATGTGCAGCCGTTGGGCTTCCATTACGTGAATTGTTATCATGTTCTGTGATTCAAACTAACTATTGCGGTGAAGATAGGTGGGCCATGTCTGACGTTCTCATCATTACCTCGCGGAATGTCGTTACTTCTGGTGGTGAGTTTAGCTTAATCAAGAATCGCGCTCGTGCTCTAGAGGACAACTGGGGCATAACTTCTGATGTTGTCGCGCTTTGCAACACCCGCCTTAACGTCGCTCCTGGAACCGAGGCTTTTGGTAGCGGAGAGTATGTGCGCTGCGATTTCATGAATCCCATATCGTTGCTATCTGGATACAAACAGCTGATATCTCGTGCAGAAGCCCTGTTGAAAGAGGGGCATTACAGGGCCGCCTTGTTGTCTGGGGTCGGTGTTTTTCGTTATGTCGGACGACTGAAGCGCTGTGTGGAGGGTAAAGGTACCCTGATTTGTGCTGATGTCCATGGTTATTACGGAGACGGAGCTATCCTTTCTCGTGATGAGCCATTTTTGCTCGGATCTTTCCATCGGCTCGCCTCTGCTGTGGAAGAGTTTGAGCAGCGACGTTATTTGAGGCTTTACGATCGCATTTTCACTGTTTCCAGGGCTTATAGGAAGTTTCTTTGTGAAACTGCTGGCTGTAAATACGAGCAATTCTATATTGTTCCCTGCGCGACGGGCTCTGTTCCGAACTATTCTGCCGATGACGTAGCCGCGAATCGCTCTAAGTACCGTCAAAAATATAGCGTGGATCCGGATGAGGCACTACTCGTTTATTCAGGGGGCGCGTCTTCTTGGCAATGTCTGCCTCAAACAGTGCAGCTATATCAACAGATTAAATCTCGAATTCCGGCGCGATTGTTGATCCTTTCGGGCGATACTGCTACGGTAAGGCACGTGGTTGGAAACGTTGACGATTTTTTAATTGATAGTTACCAACCATGTGAGCTACCCGAGGTTTTCTGTGCAGCAGATTATTTCATCATGCTCAGGGAGGATGTTCCTACAAACCATTTTGCGTACCCAAATAAGTTTTTGGAGTATGTGGCGGCGCATCGTCCTGTGATTACGACTCCGTTTGTACTTGACATTGCCGAAGAGATTGAGGCAAATGAGGTCGGCATAATTTACGATGGCGATATGGATCGACTACTCAGCAGAATGAGAGATTTCTCTCTAGATCCTGCATCCTGCGATTGTCTTGTACGACAAGTTTCCTTTGGCGAGACCTTGCGCCCATTTGTTCACGATCTTGGCGTTGGCTTGAACCTATAGTGAGGATTACGTCATTATGTATATTAGTGTTTTTACTCCTACATATAATCGCGCGCACACTCTAAAAAGGCTGTACGAGAGCCTGGCGAAGCAGGAGTCTGATTGTTTCGAGTGGATAGTGGTCGATGATGGGAGTTCTGACGGCACGAGAGAGCTTGTCGAAGATTGGATCGAGGATCCTGCTCACCGCTTCCCTATTCGGTATATCTATCAAGCAAATAGCGGCAAACACGTGGCTTGGAACACCGGTCTATCTGCTGCTGCTGGCGATGTGTTTTTCCCTGTAGATAGTGATGATTATTTGACGGATGACGCCCTGTGTCATATTGCCGCTGCTGCTCCGCTGGCAAAAACCGATTCACGGATCATCGCGATTTCTGGTGTGAGACTATTTCCCGAGACCGGGCTTACTGGTGGTGTTTTGCAGACGATGAAGAGCGAATACCTAGACTACTCTTCAATAGACCGTCGTTCAAAAGGCATAACTGGCGACCTTGCCGAGGCTTTCTTTACAGAGCGGTTGCGCAAGTTCCCCTTCCCTGTATATTCTGATGAGCGTTTTGTTCCTGAGGCTGTTATCTTCAATAGGTTTTCAAATGCTGGATATCTGATTCGCGGCTATGCCTTTCCGCTCTATGTGTGTGAATATCTTCCCGATGGCTATACCAAAAATACTGATAAGTTATTGACGACCAATTGGAAGGGATACACTTTGTATGTGAGAGAACTGATGAGCAGTCGGGTTTCGATCAAAGCAAAGGCCATTCCTTTTTGTGGATACATATATAGGTGCGCTTTGCGCCTGCTGGGCGTTTATAGATAACCACTTGATATCTCTTCCCGGAATTGAGGATTTATGATTTCCAAGCATAGGATTCTTCTAGTATTTGGTACACGGCCCGAGGCAATCAAGATGTGCCCTCTTGTGAAGGAACTGCAAACTAGGGATGAGCTCGATGTTTCGGTATGTGTTACGGGGCAGCATCGTCAGATGCTCGATTCTGTCCTTAATTCTTTTGGCGTAACTCCAGATTTTGATTTACATATTATGAAGCAGGGGCAAACCTTAGCCGACGTCACCGATGGTGTTCTTTCTGGCTTAAGTGCGGTTTTGGATGAGGCAGAACCGGAGGTGGTTCTGGTTCACGGGGACACGACCACTTCCTTTGCCGCGGCACTCGCCTGCTTTTACAAGGGCGTTCGCGTCGGTCATGTCGAGGCGGGTTTGCGCACATATAATATCAACTCGCCTTTTCCTGAGGAATTCAATAGACAAGCGACGAGGATTGTCAGTACATGGCATTTCGCACCGACGGATACTGCGCGGGATAACCTGCTGTCTGAGCGGTGTGATCCTTCGAAAATATTTGTAACCGGAAATACTGGAATTGACGCCTTGAAGACCACGGTTGCTGAACGATACCAGCATCCTGCTCTAGATTGGGCCGATGACAGCCGCCTAATCCTCATTACCGCCCACAGAAGGGAGAACCTCGGAGAGCCGATGCATCAAATGTTCCGAGCGATTCGTCGTATCGTAGATGAGCATGCTGATGTAAAGGTTATCTACCCCATCCATCTAAATCCGGCCGTCCGCGATGCTGCGCATTGTGAGCTGGATGGCTGTGATCGCATACGACTGATCGAGCCCCTCGATGTCATTGATTTCCATAATTTTCTTGCAAGGTCTTATCTCGTCCTTACGGATTCGGGAGGCATTCAAGAGGAGGCTCCTGGTCTCGGAAAGCCCGTTCTGGTTATGCGCGACACCACGGAGCGGCCCGAAGGCGTAGAAGCTGGCACTCTTAAGCTTGTGGGAACGAGTGAGGAGCGGATATACGAATCGTTCAAAGAGCTCCTGGAGAATCAGGATGCCTATAACAAGATGTCTTTTGCCAGTAATCCATATGGAGACGGGCGGGCGAGCAGGCGCATTGCTGACGTCTTAGTAAAAGAGCTCTGTAGTTTCGAATAGCGAGTAGCAAACGGTGGAAAATAAAGAGCTTTCATTAAAAGCAAACATGCTGTGGAATTCCTTCGGATCGCTTGTCAACCTTGGTTCTCAGTGGCTTATTACCATCCTGATAGTTCGTTTGGGGTCAGGTTACGAGGCGGCAGGAGTGTTCTCTCTTGCGATGTCGGTTTACAACATCTTTGCGCCGATTGGGCAATATCGCATGTATACCTATCAGGTAACAGACGTCGACAATGAGAACAGCACGGGTGAATATCTTTCATTTCGACATATCACCAATGCGATTGCCCTGGTTTTGTGTATGGGATATTCGCTTGTTACTTGCGAGCAAAAAGCATTAGGCGCCATCTTTCTCTACGCTGTTTACAAGTCCGTTTGCCTCGTGATCGATGTCTTTCATGCTTGCGATCAACGACATCATCGCATGGATTACATCGGACAATCTCTTGCGTTGCAAGGACTCTTCTCGCTCTGTTCTTTTCTCCTGATCTTTTCCGTGATCGGCTCTCTTGAGCTTTCGATTGTGGCTATGACCATTGCCGTGCTGGCTGTTGGTGTCATATATGATTGGCCACGCGTTAAAACTTTTGGAGAAATTCGAGTTGGTATTTCTGTAAGAAAGGCGTCCCGTTTGGCGGCTCGCTGTTTTCCCATTGTGATGGCCTCGATTGCGGCTTCCGCGGCAACGTCCCTGCCCAGGCAATTCCTCTCAATCGCGAGCGGCGAGGCCACTCTAGGAATATATGCCGCCGCCGCTGCTCCAGTGGCACTAATTCAAACGGGCGCATCTTATATCTACAACCCGCTTCTCGGTTATTTTTCTGAGCGATTTGCGGCGAATGATAGGGCGGGCTTCAGCTCTCTCATGATCAAGGCGACGTTCGGTATCGTTGCCCTTGGGCTAATTTGCTCCATTGGCGTCATTGTTTTAGGGGAGCCTGCGCTGGTTCTATTTTACGGTAGCAAAATGTCCGGCTACGGTTATTTGTTGCTGCCTCTGGTTGCTCTGTCGTTGCTGACGGGCTACATGTGGTTCATAAATGACCTACTCATGGCAGTTAGGAACTTTCGAGGGGCGTTTATTGGCAATGCCGTGGCTTTGGCTGCTTCGCTGTTCTGCTTACCGCTAATTGAGGTTTTTGGCATGGATGGAGTCACTTACGTTTGTCTGGTATCTTGTATTGCAGGCGTTTTGGCAATGATGGGGATGCTTGCGATTCAGCTTAAGGTGCATTGGACCTGTTAGTTCCTGTGTGCAAATTTTAATCGCGTCTAATGCTCGGAACCATTCTTATGATTTTGATTTTCCCGCATGGCGATTTCCTGCGTGAGAGCGATCAGCTTGTTTCTGAGATTCGTGAGCTGTGCTTGTATAGTGAATTCCCTAATTAGTAGCAGGGCGATAACAGCCAGGAACACAAAGTTGGAGGGCGATTGTATTCCTAGCAGGGATGAGACGGCGTAGACCGCACTTGGGAAAAGCGCTGCGAGGAATAGGCAAGCACTGAGGAAGAGCCAGAACAGGGAATCCATCGTGTTGAATTGTGCCTTGCGTAGCTTGCGAACAACAAAAAGCAACACGGTAAATGCACATACAATAAGCAGAATGCGCAGCACGGGATTCATGGTTACCTCCTAAACCAAAGCGAAAAGAGAATGGCCGAGCATGTGTTCGCCATGTATGCGATGGACTTAGAGAAAGTGAGGTAGCTTTCTCCGGCAACCCGGTCTCTCATGTAGACTTGCCTTTCAATCACCGAGGCATCTTTGCGTTTTATGAGGAAGGCGAGGGTCTCAGGCTCGGGCGTCAGGTCTCCTCTGATTGCGAACTGTTCAATCATTGTCCGGTTGTATAAACGCATTCCGGAGGTAGGGTCGTTGATTTTTGCGCCCGTAGTGATGCGAATCAGGGTTGAAATGAGGTTCGAGCCCAACATACGAAGAGACTTCGGCTTCTTCTCAGTCACAAATCTCGATCCAATGACGATGTCGGCCTGAGTTTCGTTCATCGCGTTGACGAGCTCCTCGATAAATGAGGGGGAATGCTGTCCGTCGGCATCAAATTGGATTGCCTGATCGTACCCGTGGCGATATGCGTACTTCATTCCAGTTTGAAAAGCGCCCGTCAAACCAAGATTCGCGGGCAGGTCGATGAGGTTGAATCCATTTTTACGACAGAGTTCAGCTGTGCTGTCTTTTGATCCGTCATTCACGACGACGTAGTCGTATTGTGGAGCGACTTTGGAGAGCTCCTTAACGGTGCTGACTATGCACGCTTCTTCGTTGTATGCGGGGATTATGACGAGAGTGGAAGCCACGCGCCCATTCCTTACATTTGCGGCCGGTTAAACTATCTTGCTTGAACAATGATACGCTATTAAGAGATTATAGAAGACTTTTCATGCATCTTGCGCATGTTGCGATTGCTTGGAGAGGACGTTAGTTTTGTCCTGTATCTGCTTATTCTCAGCTTTGTATTTGCCGAACATGGGCGGAGTTGAGCGTTTTACCGATAGTCTTGCTGCGGAACTTGCTGCAGAGGGTCATTCCGTCATTGTGGTGACTAACAACTCTCATGGTCTATCCAATAGGGAAGTGCTCGATAATGGGGTCGAGGTCATTCGCTTCCCATGCAAGAGTCTCATTGACGGTCGCTATCCCGTGCCGATTAAAGACGCTTGTTATCGTAGTCTTATGGCGGAGTTGGAATCGAGGCATGTTGATGGAGTGCTCGTTAATACGAGGTTTTATCTGCATTCGCTTATTGGCGTTCAATTCGCCAAAAGAATGGGATTGAGGGCTGTTGTTCTCGACCACGGCTCCGCATACCTTACGCTTGGCTCTAGGCCGCTGGATTGGGTTATCGAGCGATACGAAGACGGTATTACCGCCTGGCTCAAGAGACGTGCTGTCGACTTCTACGGTATTTCGAAGAAGAGTGTTGAATGGTTGGGGCATTTTGGAATTGAAGCAAAGGGTGTTATCAGTAATGCGATCGACGCGGAGGCCTATCGGGCCCAGTCTTCAGGGAAGCGGTTTCGCAAGGAGTTGGGGATAGCTCAATCTGCTCTGTTTGTCGCTTTTGTTGGACGCCTGGTCCTTGAGAAGGGCGTAAGGCAGCTTTTGGAGGCGATGGGGGAGCTGCAGAGTGAAGATATCCATCTTGTCATTGCAGGAGAGGGTCCCCTAAGTGCGGAAATTGAAATATGCGGTTTGTCAAACGTTCACATGCTTGGAAGACTGGACGGTGCGGACGTGGCGGCTTTGCTCATGGATTCTGACATTTTGTGCTTGCCCACTCGCTCGGAAGGTTTTTCTACTACACTTCTTGAGGCATCTGCCTGCGGTGTACCCTGTATTGTTCCAGACGTCGGGGGTGCGCAAGAGCTAATTTCGGATCGTGAAAACGGGTTCATTCTCAAAGAGGTCACCGCTCATGAATTGTCGAACGTTCTTCTTGAATCATATGAAAAGATGACCGAATTGCGAAAGATGGGCGCATTGTCTTTGAGTGCCGTAGAGGCTTCATTTTCCTGGAGCAGAACGGCGAAGTCGGCTTTGCGAGCTCTTGAATAACGTGCTTTGACATAATTATATTGTGACCAGTCCGCTTGGTGTCTGTTTTCGATTTGCGCGTTTACGGGCCCTTGGGTTGCGGTAGTGTTTTCTGGAGGTTGAATAAGGTGTGGGTTTCGTTTTTATCCTGTTTGATTGTTGCTTCTTTACTGCTGTACCTTCCAGGTGGCTTGTTGTTATTCCAGCTTAACATGGGGTTAACTAAATCAATCTGCCTGGCACCCGCTATTTCCATTTCGATTTATTCGGTTATCGAGCTCGTTCTTATCGGCTGTAATATTTCGCCATCGACTCCACTTCTATTTTTTCTCACAGGCAGCTTGCTATTGATCTGCATCGTATTTCGAATGGTATTGCGTGTGAAGTTCGCGGCACTCCTAGGTACGGGTTGTGCTTCGAGGTCGAGTTACTCATTCGAATGGCCGATTCTTGCGTATGCTGTAATTGGATGCCTCGCCGTCCTGGTTTTTTTTATTAAACAGCTTGATGGCCCGGATTCCTTTTTCCAAGGCTGGGATAACGTTACACATTTGAACGGCATTCGAGCCCTTATGAATTCCTCATATTGGAACCCGTTGTCATTGAATAGTTTTACCTCCGTCGACGTTTCCCCGTACATTAATAACGCGCCCAACTTTTATCCGTCTGCGCTTCATATTTTGTGCGCACGTGTTGCCTCGATTGTTGGTGTGGTTCCCGCCGTTGCGTTGAATGCGGTGAATGCCGTAGTGATTGGTCTTGTGTATCCATTGGGTTTTTACCAGATGATCTCCACTCTTTCCAATCAGAATAGGCTAGTAGTTATATCGGGCGCCCTGTTGTGCCTTGGAAATGCCGTTGCTCCTTGGGATATGCTTATTTACGGTCCGCTATTTCCGAATCTGTTTTCCTTTTCGCTCATACCCTCGGTGATGGCAAGCTTTATGATGATGTGCGAGGATATTTCTGAGCCACATTGGGTGCGTGCATGTTGTGATGGCTCTGCTGTTCTTTTGGGTGCGCTCTCTGTGTTTTTGGGTCACCCGAACGGCATTTTTAGCCTTATCGTTCTTTTGGCGCCGTATCTGCTGTATTGGGGATGGCGTGAGCTTGAAGAGCGGGGTTGGTCAACTACGACTCGCGTCGTCATTGCCGCGGCGTATCTTCTTTTCGTCATCTCATTTTGGATTGTTTGCTACAACCTTCCAATGTTTGCTTCTGTTGTTGGAGTGTCTTGGCCGGCGATTAACAATAGCTTCTTAGGCGCCGCGGCTGATACGTTGCTGTTCAGTTATGTATGGAGGCCAGTTAATGTCATAGTTTCTGGCCTGATGATTGTAGGTCTACTCACAATTCTGCTAAATCGCAAGTACCTTTGGCTGATTGTATCAATGTTGGCAACTCAGGGCCTATATGCCATTTGCGCCGGAACGGATGGTGGATTAAAGCAGATTCTAACGGGCTTCTGGTACACGGATTATTATAGGGTTGCGGCTCTTGCGGCATTTGCAAGCTCCATCGTTGCCTGCTTTGGCCTGGGTAAGATCATTGAATATTCGGTGCAGCAAATAAATAGAATCCTGAACGGGAAGGGGTACGTTGGACGTTTGTCCGTGCGCTTGCAACGCGTGCTGCCTGGTGGAGTGTTTCTGTTGGCTGGTTACCTTATCTTTAATGGTAGCGTTTCCTTGCCCGTCATGGGCAATATTGAGCTGCCGTTTGGCTATCAGGCGGCCGAAACTGCTCGGCAATATGATAAAGCTCTAATCCATTACGATGTGCTTACGGTTGAAGAGCTTGCTTTTGTAGATGAAAACAGGCATTTGCTCGAAAATGAGTCGACCATCATTAACTCACCCAACGACGGTAGTCTGTTTTTGTATGCAACAGACAATATGAACACTTTCTATCGATCGGGGAGCTGTCCAAGTCCAAGTGAAGAGACTGAAGACAGTCGTCTCATTAGGACTAAGCTTTGCGAGATTGACGCTAATGAACAGGTTAAAAGAGCGGTAAAGCGCATTGGCGCGAAATATGTATTGCAGCTTGATCATGGAGAGCGAGAGGACGAGTGCAGGATTAACTACATAAGCTACTATCCCGAAGACTGGATCGGCATCCAATCAATCGATGGGGATACTCAAGGCTTTACCCTTATTGCCGAGAATCAAGACATGAGGCTATTTCGAATTGATGGTGTGTAGATTTGGGCGTGTTGCAAAACACCAAATTGTGAGCGATGGTTACATTACTGCTTCGGAGGGCTAAATGTCTAAGATTTCTGTCATTATTCCCGCTTACAATGCAGGCCGCTTTCTGCCCGAATGCCTTGACAGTGTGATCGCCCAATCGTTTTCGGACTTTGATGTTGTGGTCTGTGATGACGGGTCATCCGACAACACGGCAGAGATTGTCAGGGGTTACTCCGATCTAGACCCCCGAATCTCCTATGTATATCTTGACCATGTGGGGGCTGGATCCGCTAGAAATAGCGGTATGGAGCGCGTCTCCGGTGAGTACCTGTATTTCCTCGATGCCGATGACATGATTGCTCCAAATGCTCTAGAGGTGTTGTATTCCGCTGCACAATCTCATGCGGCGGATGTTGTGGTTGCGCGTTCACACTACTTGAATGACATTACAAGAGAAGAGTCACCTATTGATTTCACAATGATTGATGTGGCTTGCGATGTTGCACTGACAGGGGATTCACTGCCCTCAAAACCCTTTCAAACCTTTGTTGGTTGGCCGTGGGATAAATTGTTCAGGGCTGAGTTTGTTGATCAGCATGGTTTGACCTATCAGAATTTGAGATCTTCCAACGATGCCTTCTTCGTATACATGGCCCTTTGCAGGGCCAGTTGCATTGTTTGTGTTGATAAGGATCTCTTTACGCATCGAACCAACAACGCTGGCTCTTTGGAGCGCACAAGGTCAAAGAGTTGGAATAATGCAATCGCCGCGATGAAGGCGATTCGCGACGAATTCTCTAAAGATCAGAAGCTCGGTCGATACTGGGATTCATTTGTAAATTGGGTTTCTCATTTCTCGTATTGGAATATGTCGACGCTTGGTGAAGGCTCTTTAACTTCTGAAGTGGTGAACGCTTTTGATGAGTTCCTCTCGAGTATCGATTGTGTGGGCGTTTCGTTCTCAAATATTGAGGATGCGGCTTTCATAGAGCTGTCGCATTGCGATAGATTAGATTCCATTTCTAGTTACATACAGCTGCGCAAGCGCAACGAAGATCTTTTTAATCACCTTTATTCTGAAAAGCGGGAGCTAATGACGGAAATCGAGTGTCAGAAGAAGACTCTCAAGGGAATGTCTGACAGGCTATCCTCAATTGAGTGTTCTAGGTCGTACAGGCTGGCGAGACGTATTTCACGATTGTTTGGTACTATCAGACGCTCTCGTTCTGAGTGAAATCTTCCAGCTAAAATGCAAGGCGCCTCCGATTCGGAGGCGCCCCTTGCTCATTATTTGGCGATTGCAGCCAGGGTACGTTTCAAAGCGGAAACAAGGCCGTCTTCATGCGCGTATGCGCAGAATAGGGAGAATTTGCCATCGCTTCGCGCGTCGTCGAGCCTCTGATTTCTGTCGAGTTGACGCTTGCATATCTCAAGATAATGTTCGGGGCTTACAAGTAGGGCACGAAGCCGCTCGAGTTCTTCCTCATGGAAAAGGTTTTCATCTATTTCATTTGCTGCGTAAGCCGCCTTGTATTCTTCTGCATAGCGCTGCAGGAAGGGGAGCTTGAATTCGGGGGCAAGGCGGCTAAGTGCAAACTCGCAGTTATGGGTCTTCTTGTAATGAAAAACACCAATGAACTTGCAGTAAAGTTCCGGTTTGCTACGAAGCCAGTTTTCGATCCACCTGTATTCGTCAAGCATTACAAAGACCTTGTCGGTCTGATTGATCGAGGAGGCGGCGTTGTCCACGCGGTAGCAATAGAACCCTTCGTTGACGACCATGATTTTCTTTGCCCAGCAGTAACTTTGGAACCAAAAACCGTTATCTTGGAAGCCGGCTCCAGGACTCTCATTAAATCGGATGTCATGCCCTTCGATCCAGGATCTCTTGAAGATGCCAGTCCAGTTCTCCATGCGAATGTTGAAGAGATCCAGGTTCTCTTGGGGGTTTAGCACGGTGTCATAATACTCGGACTTAAAGCAGATGGGCTCACGCTTCAGATGATCGATTCCGTCTTTATCGGTGGTGAGGCGGAAATAGTCCGATCGAACAAAATCGAGGTCGTGCTCTTTTGCGCTCTTGTAGAGGGTTTCATACATCGTGGGCTTGAGGTAATCATCCGGTTCGAGAATGCCGATGTATTCGCCGGTACTGGCTGAGATTCCGACATTCATGGTCTGGCCGTATCCGGCGTTCGGCTTGTCGATAATTTTGATTCTAGGATCGTTTGAGGCGTACTCCTGCATGATGTCGAGGGAGCGATCTTTCGAGCCGTCGTTGACGCAAATGACCTCAATCGAATCGAGCGTTTGTCCAAGAACACTATCGAGTGCTTGTTTTAAAAAGGGCTCTGCGTTGTAGATGGGCATGACAACCGAAACGGATGGCATATCTGTCATGTGGAATCTCCTTACCTAGGATTATTCTGGGTCGGAATTGCGATAAAGGCTTCTCCGCGTGAAAGCTCGGGTCCTTCGTCAGACTGTTTACCCCCAGTAATCTTTTCCTTGACAGCTGAACAATAGGCATACGCGGTGGAGCAAAAACCTTCGGCGTAGAGTCTCTGCAGCAAGTGGATGACTTTAGCCAGAATACGGTGACCAAAGGAGTCAACGTTACCGGGATTCGTCTGATCAGCCATATTTAGCAAATCGCGATATCGATTATAAACATTTGGATCGAGGGAGAAGAACGCGGGGGAGCGCCCTTCGATTTCGAGCTCGGTGAACTTTCCGCTTGAGAGTGCGTCTAGTTGGATTGATTTCGCCTTGGGGTCACCCATGGTTTCGATGTTCCAAACCATGTAGCCGAATGCCCAGTTGAGGAATCCCCAGGATAGCTTCTGATAAAGTTCAGGGTCTTTTTGTAACTCGCTTTTGAGAAGGCATGTGCTGGTATAGAAAGCCAGCGGGTCTTTTGCCCTGGATCCAGAGACGGATTCCTTGCGATTGTCACGATGGTCGATGAGTTCCTTATCGATGATACCGATGCGGTTCGCCTTGGTCAGGGCAAGAAAAACGAAGTACAGATCCTCGCTGTTTGAGAGGGCGGGATAACGAAGCCCATGCTGTTCGATGAACGCACGGTTGAACATTTTGTCCCAGGGCCAACCCATGAACGCGGTAAAAATATAGTCGGGCATATTCCGGTAATTGAACGGCTCCGACTTGGGGATCTGTGCTTCGTTGAGCATCCACCATGAATCGAGTTTAGCCCTGGTCTCGTTGTCGAACCTGCTTGACTTGCATGCGACGATATCGGCGTTTAGACGAATGGCTTTGTTGTATAGGAGCTCGAGCATATCGGAATGATAGATATCATCCGCATCGAGCATCATGACATATTTGCCAGTCGCTTTATCCAGCCCGTTGTTGCGAGTTGCTCCAGGCCCCGCATTGTGTTGCGAGTAAATGGATATTCGGGAATCGCGAGAGGCGTACTCGTTGAGCAGGGTCATGGAGCCGTCGGTTGAGCCGTCGTCGATGCAAATGAGCTCGAAATCCGTATAAGACTGAGAGAGAATGGAATCTATTGTCGCTTCAAGGTAGTGCTCCATGTTGTACACCGGCAGCACGATAGAAATCTGAGGCATTGCCTTCCTTCCAGTACTCGATTGATAAACAGTTTAATCGCGTTGCCATAGGTCTCGGCTATATACCTTTGTTTCTACATCCAGCAGTTCGTAAGCGAGGCGATTGGCGAGGATGACGTCGCATGTATTTTTGAAATCTTTCAAGGAATGGATGATCGTGCAATCCTGGAACGTCTTGCCGTCGATCGATGGTTCGTAAACAACGACCTCGATGCCGGCCGCCTGAATGCGTTTGACCACGTCGAGCATGGCGTTCTGCCTGAAGTTGTCGGACCCAGCCTTCATAATGAGGCGATATGCACCGACTACCCGCGGCTTCATGGCGATGATCTGCTCCGCTATGAAGTCCTTGCGGGTGGCATTGGAGTCCACAATCGCGCGGATGAGGTTCTGAGGCACGTCCTCGTAGTTCGCCAGCAGTTGCTTCGAATCTTTGGGCAGGCAATATCCGCCATAGCCAAAACTCGGGTTGTTGTAATGGTTGCCAATGCGGGGATCAAGGCAGACGCCCTCGATGATCTGTCGAGAGTCCAGCCCCTTGGATGCGGCATAGGTATCCAGTTCGTTGAAGAACGACACGCGCAAGGCGAGGTAGGTGTTGGCGAATAACTTGATCGCCTCTGCTTCTGTCGAGCCCGTCACGGAAGTGGGGACGTTCGGGTCGAGTGAGCCCTCTCGTAGGAGTTCGGCGAACTGTTCGGCATGCGGAGCATCTTCTTGACGAGTGATGCCTACGATGATGCGAGAGGGATGCAGGTTGTCATGAAGCGCGTGACCCTCGCGAAGGAACTCGGGAGAGAACATGATTCGCAGATCGGGGTAGCGATCCGAGATCGCTACCGTATATCCAACGGGGATGGTCGATTTGATCACAACGTCGGCACTGGTTCCACTTGAGACGATTTGGTCCAAAACGGCTTCAATACTCGAAGTGTCGAACTGGTGAGTCTCGTCGTCATAGTTCGTGGGCGTTGCGATGATGATGCATTCCGCCTTGCCATAGGCGGCCTCCGCTTCTGTTGTAGCGGTGAGCGACTCGGGCATCGATGCGAGGTACGGTTCGATGTCGGGATCTTTGATGGGGGAGGCGCCGTTGTTGATTGATGCGACACGCTGCTCATCGATATCGATGGCGGTGACCTCGTTGTGCTTTGACAGTAAGCAGGCAAGGGAGAGCCCAACGTAGCCTAATCCGGCGATTGCGATGTTCAAGTATCATCAGCTCCATTCGAGCCGTATTCGGTGCAGATAATTATAGTTGCTGGGGCTCCGGCACGAGTTGGCATGGAGCCGAAAAGCTTAATGCGTGAGCCACAGAGTGCGTTTGGATTAGCTATTTGGGAGTTTGTACAAAACGATGGTTGGTCCCGATAGGCATGAGTCCAGTGGAAGAGCAAGGTACTTAATCTTTTCAATTATGTTCATGATCGAAGGCCCTGGTTGATTGATTTGAGTTGATTCCCAAACCTGAAGTCTCTCGCAGGATTCAGCAAGTTTTTTGTAATAGCTGATTGCCGAGGCATGCTCCGGATTTGACTCCGAATATCTTTCATACATGTAGCTTCCGATCATTACGTACTTAATCTTTTCGTCGTTTGGCGTCAGATTTTCAGGCGCATCTGAGAAGCTGTATTGTGAAAAGGCCGGGTCTCGCATTGAAAATGGAGTGTATCCGTCGTAGGCGCAGTTTTCGATAGTTATGTCATTGTCGACACAGTAGTTTTGGGCTGCAACTCGAGTTGGAGTGGCAACGCCAGCCTTACCAAGGACTGCGGAAGAGACAATGAAATTGCCCAGTATGAGTACGCTGAATGCGGAGAAGGCAATCCACGATGCGGTGCGTGCGGATGTTGAATGATTGGAAAATCTGCCGGTTACTTTCCAGCTATTGATGGAGGAAGCAGCTTTCTTAAACCCGGCATGAATTCCGACTCCGCAGATAATCAAGGGGGCGACATACATCGGTAAGCCCCAACGAACCCAATGGAGGGCAAATACGCTGAGCACGAAAAAGAAGAATATGCCTGGGGTCAAGGTAATCCAGTAACGTCTGCTGCGTTTCGCAATGACTAAAATGCCGATTATCAGCGGTAGGAGTAGTTCCCAGCATATATATGCGATGTCATTGGCAGGTCCATGGGGTATCGAGAAAAAGGTGGTTAGATAAAAGCCCATGTTGCCAAGAAGTCCCAAGCCATCCGACCCAAGGTGTGAGGGACGAGCTTCATTTGTGAGGGAGTTTAAAACGGTTGGAAAATCAGTAAAGAGGTTTGGCGAAATCAGAAAGACTGTTATACAGACTACAATTGCGGCAAAGAGGACGTGCTTCATTCCAGTTGCAAAATCCTTTTTTGAGGCCGCATGCCCGAGCACCACGGCTGCCCCATATAAACTCATGAGTACGGCAGGATACTTCGTTGTGATTCCTGCCCCTACAAGAATGCCCATGATGACGGCGATTCGTGCTTGAGGCTTGTCGGTGTATTCAATTGCAAAATAAATGAGGCAGCAGACAATAAATGAAAGCGGGATGTCCGGGGAAGCAATTGCGGAGTGGGCGACAAAGGGCGGGAAAAACGCTATAAGAATTGCGGAGATGATTCCGGATCCTTTGAAAAGACGATTGGAGACGGCATACGCTACAACGATCAGGGCAGTTCCGCACAGTGCGGAGAACAATCGAGCGATAACGTAGAAAGCAGGAATGCCCCCCAATTCACTTGCGCTAACGCCGTGCCTAATTCGTGCGTACAGATCGAACAAGACGGCGCAGAATTTGATTTGGATGTGATCTGGGTGAAAATATGCTTTGCAAATGTACGTATTGTCCCTCAATAGGGAAATTGCTGGCTCTACAACGTTGATTTCATCGCTTAGAAGAAGATTGGGAAAAGCTCCAACAATTATTAGGACTCTGAGAGTCATTCCAATAAAGACAATTAGAGCGATCGGCGCGAAGCGCCCGAACGGGACTGTGCTGGCGTTGATCTTACTTTCAATTAAGTGTTTCACTGCTTTGAAGCTCCATTCGGATCGTGTTGTTCCGTCGTCAAATTATAAAGGTTATAAGATGGCCTAAGTGAATTGTGCTGTGGCTTCAGTGGCGCCCTGATACTATTTCATTTCAAAGAAGAGAGTGATGTACTCCGTGTGCCGAAAGGACTGCTCCTTGATTAAATCAATCATAAAGAAATTCGTGCCGCCCTCAACGTCCATGATGGATGCACGAATTGCTAGGCTGGAGCGAGAAAACGGTGATCTCCGCAGGGAGATCGATGAGTTGCGTTCCGAACTTTATGCGAACCTCTCTTTCATTCATGCCGACATCTGCTCGCACAACTTGCTCGCTCGTAATTCGACTTCGCGCGTTAGGCCTTTTATCTTGAGCGTTGCAACCTATGCTCCGCGCTTTTCAAGCGTTGCTCGGGTTTTTCGCGCGTTGTGTGAACAGGAAATATTGCCGAGTGAGACACATGTCTGGATTCCACGTCGAGATGCCCCAAATGGACTTGCCAGCTTGCCGCATGAGACGCTTAGCGCATTTCTTGAATGGGGGGCACGTGTTCATTGGGTTGAAAATGACCTCGGTCCTCATAATAAATATTTCTGGATTATGCGGGATTCCTCGACGCTGCCCGTGGTGACAATTGACGATGATGCGGTTCTCCCAAAGACTTTATTCAAGACGCTTTGGGATGTGCATGAGCGTTTTCCCGATTGTGTTGTCGCGACTCGGACGCACAGGATCGCTTTTTCTAAATGCGAAGGCGGTCATAAGATTTCTTCGTATCGCGAATGGGATCAAGAACAGAGTGGGTGCGTGTTGAAACCGAGTTACGGTTTGCTGCCAACTGGGCTTGGAGGCGTTCTATATCCTGCGGGAATTATGCCGAAGTATTGTTTCGATGAGGAGGCAATCAAGAAGACGTGCTTATTCGGCGATGATATCTGGCTTAAGATCATGGAACTTTGTGCCGGAGTTCGCGTGGTTGACTGCGGGTGCGGGTTTGTTCAGGAGTTGGTTGACGGATCTCAGGAATGTGCGTTGTTCCATGAAAATCAAGAACGTGAGCGCAACGATGTCTATCTTGATAACATATTCCAGTATTTAGACGGACACGGGGGTTTTGGCGCCACTTCTGCGGAGATAATTCAGCGCATAGTGTCGGCTAGAGAGGATGGGGAATGATGATAAAGCGAAATAAGATCATGGCGTTGATGGCGGGGGTTGCGCTGACTGTTGCCATCGGATCGCCTATCTCTGCGTATGCTACGGTCGAAGGCGATCAGACGCCTTTGACCGACGAGGAAATAGCTTCGTCGATCGCCAATGGCGAGGTCTTGAATGCGGGTTCCGTGCCCATGACGGTCGGAACCGATCGAGACTACGCGGTTAAGACGATTGGTGGCAACAACCGCTATCACACGTCGGCAGTCGAGGCTCGTTCCGCATTCTCTTCAAGCCAGTGGATTATCGTTGCCAGCGGAGCTGGATATGCCGACTCGATTTGCGCCGCGGGCCTTGCGGGCGCTTTGAATTGCCCCATTGTTTTGACGGAGCCCGGAGCGCTTACCGATACCACGGCTGCCGTGATTCGCGATCTCGGTGTCCGCGACGTTATTTTGCTTGGCAGCGAAACCGTTGCCTCGTCTTCGGTTCAAGCCTCTTTGGAGGGTATCGTCGGCCGTGGGCATGTTACGCGGCTGTTTGGCCAAGATCGCTATGAGACGCAGATGGCGGTTTATTCATACGGTGTGAATAAGGGCCTTTGGAATGCAGAGGGCAATGCCGTGGTGGCATCTGCTGCCGGGTTTGCCGATGCACTGTCCATGTCTCCCATTACCTTCGCGCTCAAGGCTCCTGTTTTTTACTGTGATGAATCTGGCAGCCTTCCTGCGGCGCAGGCAAATGCTGTTAAAGATTGGAAGAACTTCCTTCTCACCGGTAGCTCCGTGGTGACTTCCAGCGCATGTGAAAACTACCTGAAGGGGATTGGCCAGGTTAAGCGTCTTGGTGGCAGCGATCGCTATTCGACGAGTCGCGCAATCAATGACTATGCAGTTGCTAATTTGGGGTTCACGTGGGATGGCGCCGCCCTTACGTCAGGCCGTGCGCCTTACGATGCGCTTGGTGGAGGTGCGGTGCAGGGAAGCAAACGCTCGGTTCTCGCGCTTTCCGACGAGGGGAGTCCGAAGGATTCCGTGTCTTCCCCCCTCGGTGGCAAGCCCTCTCGCGTGACGTTCTTTGGCGATCAGGTAATTTATTCGATGGCATATAAGACCAAGATGGCTCTTGCTATGGGGTTCGGTCTCACGGATATCCAGGGATTCCGCGTTTACGTCGATGCCGGTCACGGTTGGAATGACGCCAATACGGGCGTTTTCGATCCGGGCGCAATCGGCGTTAACGGATATCGCGAGGCTGACTTCACGAAAGAGCTTGCCAATCTGGTTGCGGCGAAGCTTCGCGCCAAGGGAATTGACTGCTTCGTTAACGATGATGGCGGCTGGTATAAGCTCAGGAATGCCGAAGCCAACAACTTGAACTGCGGACTGATGGTTTCCATCCACTTCAATAGCGGCCCGGGGCGTGGGTTCGAGTCGTATATTCATTCTGTCAACGCCGCCTCTGGTTCTCAGAGCTTGCAACGCAGCATTCATTCGCGGCTTGCCCCCGCATTGGGCATTACCGATCGAGGTGTGAAGTCGGCTCAGTTCGCGGTTTGCAGCGGTCGGGTCCCTGCTACGCTTCTTGAGATCGCATTCATTAACAATCAGTCCGATATGAATGCGTATATGGCGAAGAAGGACCAGGCTGCGGAGGCAATTGCTTCGGGCATTGCCGCCTTGTAAGAAGATTGGGAGTTCTATGACCGGGTTTTCGCCGCTCAAGTTCAAAATGTTCGGTGTCCTTGCTGGCGTCATGGTTGCTGTTTTTGTTGCAAGCTTTGGTTCGCCGACAGTTGCTTTAGCCCTCGAGCCGCCTGCGAATGCAGTGGGAGAGTTCTCTTTTATGCCTGATGAGGCGTTGACGGACGAAGGTGTGGTGACCTCGGAGTCCGACCAGCCGCTGTCGCTCGTTGCTTCCAATTCGCAGGTCGTTGAGCTTGGTGGTGCCGATCGATATGAGACCGTCGCCAAAGAAGCGCTGTACGCATATTCCAAGTCCGATGTGGTGATCGTTGCGAGTGGCGCAGGTTGGGCGGATTCCATTGCTGCGGCGGGACTCGCCGGAGCAATGGATTGCCCGATACTTTTGACCGCGCCCGCCTACATCCCCGATGTAACTCGAAATGCCATCCAGTCCCTCAGGCCTTCTCGTATCGTACTGTTGGGCAGCGAGGCCGTTGCGGACGCCAATGTGTATTCCGAGCTAAAGAGGCTTGCCGGTTCTTCTGTTGATCGCGTGAGCGGCCCCGATCGCTTTGCGACGCAGATGTCGATTTATCAGTACGGACAGCAGCATGGACTGTGGGCGGGAGATACCGCCGTCGTTGTTTCGGCGACTGGCTATGCGGACGCCCTGTCCGTCTCTCCCGTTAGCTTCAAACTTAAGGCTCCGGTCTTTTTCTGTGACTGGTCCGGTGATCTTCCAACGGCTCAGCGGTCGGCGATTCGCTCGCTCGCCAAGAAAAAATATATCCTGACCGGAAGCACCGCTGTCACATCTTCGACTGTCGAGCGTTGGCTCTCCGGTTTTGGCAGTGTGCGTCGCCTTGGTGGTCCAGATAGGTATTCCACCAGCTTTGAAATCGCCAATTACGCTGTTTCTCAGCTTGGGTTCGTATGGGATGGCCTTGCTTTCGCTTCAGGCCGGGGACCGTATGACTCTTTGGGCGGCGGTGTCGTGCAGGGTCGTTCTAATTCGGTTCTACTGCTTGCCGATTCTGTCGGCGGTTCCACGACCGCGCTCAGTGCAGCTCAGAATGGAGCCAAGGGCGTTTCGCTCGTTAAGTTCTTCGGTAGCCCCGTGGTCGTTCCGACGAATATCCGTGTTGAGATTTGCCGTCACCTGGGCGTGTCTGCTTATGCAAACGTGCGTCAAACGAGTTACCCCATCTCCCTTGATGCGATGATTCGCATTCAGATGAAGCGCGGCGAGCAAGTTTCTTATGATGCCTTCTATGCGGCTATGAACCCCACCAACTTCTCTTACGGCTCGTCTGAGTTTTTTCAATTCGCTTTGCTCAATAAGGGATATTCAGGGCTCTCTGCGTCGAATCTCAACCAGTTTGTCGCAAGCAACTGCAGTTACGCCGAATCTTCCAATGGGGTGAAGAGTACGCTGCGCGACCTCGGGGATGCTTTTATTGAAGCTTCAAGGACATACGGAGTCAACGAAGCGTATCTTCTTTCCCATGCGATTTGGGAGAGTGGATGGGGTTGCTCGTCGCTTGCACGGGGCTGGACGCCCGACGTTGACGGCGAGGTGATCGTGAACGGTGTGAGGTATCCATACTATAAGGGGACGACCTACTACAACTTCTACGGTATCGGAGCCGTGGATTCCAATGCTCTCAACGGCGGTCGTGCAATGGCCGTCAAAGAAGGGTGGACGTCCCCTCGTGAAGCAGTTCTTGGCGCTGCCAAATGGATTTCAGCTAATTATCTGAACAGGCCTAATTATCGTCAGAACACGTTGTATCTGATGAAGTTCGATGTTGAGGGAGCCGTGGGGACGGGATCCGCTTGGCATGAATATTGCACGGGTCTGAACACTTGGGTTCTCGGCATCTCCCGTTTGATGTCATCTGCTTACGGTGTTGCTGGTTATAGCCCGGTGACTGCTCCCGTAACATTTGATGTGCCTATGTATCGGTAAGTTGATTTGATTGGTTGGGTCAGTGAAGTCAGGCGATATTGTTCATATCGGTTTCGAACCTATGCGTGGGCGCATCGCCTGGCTTGACCGCCTGAAGATTGTTGCTGCCTTTGCGGTTGTTATGACCCATATAGCCTCTGTACCCTGGCAGGTTCTTCCCGCGTCATCGACTGCCTGGGCAATATCCAGTGTGTACGAGGTGGCAACCCGGTTCTGCGTCCCGGCGTTCTTCTTTGTTACCGGGGCGCTTCTACTTAATCCAAATAAGCAGATCGCCTCCGATAAACTCTGCAAGTATATCGTTCGCGCTTGCATGCTCGCGTTGATTGTCTCCGCTTTTTATGTGCTGCTTGAGCTCTCGTTCGATGGTTGGCAAGGGTGGAGATATTTCATCTACAAGACCGTGGATGGCCCGTATTTTATCTGGTATCTCTGGGTTTTGGCCGGTGTGTATTTGCTGACGCCCATCCTTCGAGCAATAGCAAGCGATCGAAATCTATTGACATATGCTTGCGCGGTTACCTTTATTTTCATCATTGGTAAAAGTACGGTAATTTCCATGTTCCCAGGCTCATTGGTTGATATTGCCTATGGGAATATCATCATCTTTAACAGGGGGGCCGAAGCCCTCTTCTACTGTCTTTTGGGCGGGTGGTTCATCACTCATAGACTGGCTCGTCGTGTTGAAAATGGTTTGATTGGCGCCGGCTTTGCCTCGCTTGCGATCGCTGTGTACTTGAATTGGAAACAAGCGGTTCTTGTGGGGCCGGACTTGTACTATGTTGCTCGTGACAATGCCCTAATTACTTTGTTTTCTGTTGCGGTATTCATCTGTATATCGAGGTGGGGGAGCGCTCGCCCCCTGTCTCGATTTGAAACGGCTGCTTGCAAATGCGGTATGGCGATATACCTGGCGCATCCGTTCTTTAGACTTGTGTTCGAGCGGCTGCCCATGTTCTCCGGTGCGTTACAGCTCTTGATGGATTTTCCTGCCATTATGATTCCGCTGGTTTCCTTTGTCTGTTATGTCCTCTCCCTGATTGTTGGGCTCTTGTTCCAATGGCTGATTAGGTCTGTCCGCATTCGCCTGCGGCGATAGGTGGGGTAGTCCCGTTGTGCGGTATCATACGCAGCAATGACCCCTGCCAGTAGGTTGGACGATTATGGACGAGCCTTCATCTCCTGCGTATATTTCCCCCGCCCGCATCGACGCGCCGAAGGTATCGGTGCTGGTGCCCATTTGCAACGTCGAGCGTTATCTCGAGGAGTGCCTCGACTCGCTGGTTGCTCAGTCCTTCACGGATTTCGAGGTCCTGTGCATCAACGATGGATCGACGGACGGCTCACTCGCCATCATCCATCGGTATATGGAGGCCGACGCTCGCTTCCGGGTGATCGACAAGCCCAACTCGGGTTACGGCGCTTCCATGAACATGGGGTTGGACAATGCGATCGGCGAGTACATCGCGATTCTCGAGTCCGACGACTTCTTTGAGCCGAACGCGCTGGAGCTGCTTGTCGATGTTGCCGACTGCAATCAATCCGACGTCGTGAAAGGCGATTTCTACCTGTATTGGTCCACGCCGCAAGAGCGCGATGAGCTGTTCCGCATCGTCGACGAACAGGAGGCGGGACGCACGATGCGTCCTATCGACGACCTCGCGATCTTCTTCCGCAAGCCCTCTATCTGGTCGGCCCTCTATCGCTCGAGCTTTCTCAGGGACAATGGGATCGACTTCCTCGAGACGCCGGGTGCGTCCTATCAAGACGCGGGATTCAACTTTAAGGTCTGGGCTTCCGCGGAGCGAGCCACTTTCATTGCGGATCCGGTTCTTCACTATCGCCAGGATAACGAAAAATCCTCCGTCAATTCTGCCGCCAAGGTGTATTGCGTGTGCGACGAGTACGCGTCGATGGCCCGTTTTGTCCACGAGCGGCTCAGTGGGGACGACCGGCTCATGGGTATCCTCGAATGTATGAAGTTCGACAGCTACATGTGGAACTACGACCGTCTGAGCGATGGGCTCCGAGAGGAGTTCGTACTTCGGGCATCGGAGGAGTTCGCCGATGACCTGGACAAGGGCCTCGTCGACTTCGACTTGTTCGATCCTTGGACTGCCGCCGACTTGCGGCTTCTTGCTAACGACCCCGCACTGTTCCGTGAGTTGCATGAGCGCGCGGGCGATGGGGGAGCGCTCAGCACGATTGGCCGCCTGTTCGCCCTCGGCGGCCCGACCCTTGTCTTTAAGACCATTGTCCATAAGCTGGGGCACAAATCCATTCGCCGCTTGAACGCCAAGGGAGGGGCGGCATGAGCCTCGTATCCGTTGTCGTTCCCGTTTATAACGTGGAGGCGTACCTTGGGGATTGCCTCGCGTCGCTTCGCGCCCAAACGCTCGAGGACATTGAGATCCTCTGTGTGAACGACGGTTCGACCGACGGCTCCCTCACCGTTCTTCAAGCGTGTGCGACTCGCGACCCGCGTATCCGGATCATCGATAAGCCCAACGGCGGGCTGTCCTCGGCCCGTAACGCCGGCATCGATGCCGCGCGTTCACCGTACGTCTGCTTTCTGGATTCGGACGATCGCTTTGAGTCCCACGCGTGTGAGGAGATATACCGCGCTTTGCACGATGGCGGTGCCGATGTCTTCACCTTCGCGGCCCGCTGGACGCCCGAGGACGCCGCTCCCGAGTGGATGGTGCTGGCCCTGTCACCACGCGATGAGGTGTACGAGGGATTTTCGCCCGACCTGTTGTTCCACGAGAATTCGCGGCCCTTTGCTTGGAGGACGGCCTGCCGCGCCGAGTTCTTGCGCGGGCAGGGCCTGCGGTTCGACGAGTCGTTGCGTTTTGGAGAGGACCAGGCGTTTCACTTCGCCGTGTACCCTCGTGCGCGAAAGACCGTGTTGAGCTCGCAGCGGCTGTATGAATACCGGCTCGATCGCCCGGGTTCGCTCATGGGGACCATCCAAAACGACATCGTCGCCAAGCTGGATAGGCACCTGGCGATCGTCGAGCGTATCGCCGCCGATTGGCGTGGCGGCGGCTTGCTCGACCTGTGCCCTGCCGAGCTTGTCTCGTTCATGGTCGACTTCGTCGCCTATGATGCCGTGAAGCTCCGCGACGAGGATTATCGTCGCATCGCCGGTGGCCTTGGGGATATATTCAGGTTCTGCTGGTCGCCTGATGCCATGCGCAAGATGGACCTTGAGCCCGCAGTTGCGGACATCGCGATTCGCGCGTGTCTTGAGACTGATATGCTGCGGTCGCGCCGCACGTTCCTTGCGCTGCGGTATTTCATCGCTCGTCACGGTTTGCTCTCTGTCGTCAAGCGCGCGGTTTTGGGAAGACGCTGATGTTGGAAGGGCTTTGACTCTTCCACTTTTGACCTGTGGATCATCGGAGCGGCCTCTGCATTCTCGGCCGTGATGTTCCCGCGACTATCTCGTTTTATTGCCCCATCTAAAACGAGGCCCTGCGCGGATGTGCACAGGGCCTCGTTGCTATCGTGCGTTCTTGTACAGGAGGAACTCATCCGTCTTGCCCACGAGTTCGGCATCGGTGGGAAGCGCATGGGGCGACCCATCCGCGGCGTCCGCGCGGACCAGGAGCGCGGCGGGGGAGTCCGTGGCCGAGAACGCGCTCATGCCGCCGGTGAGCGGGTAGGCGTCGCCGCTGAGCTCGGCTCGGGCGACAACGCCCTGCGGCGCGAATTCGCCAAAGCCGTCCCAGTAGTAGAACTCCGCACCCTGGGGCAGGTCGCCGCCGTCGTATGCAGCTTCCAGGAGGTCTTGCTCGGCGTTGACTTGGACGGTCAGGGAGTTTCGACAGGACACGAATATGCCGAAGACTGTGAAGGCAGTCACGACGGCGAGGAGTGCCGCTGGTGCCAGGTTCGCGAGCGACTTCTTATTCTTAATGAGGCGCATCGCCCGTTCCCACACGTTGGGGGCTGCGTATGCCGCGATGAAGCACAGGACGGGTACGCAGGGAAACACATACCAGACGAGCTTGGTGCTCACGAGGGAGAACAGCACGATGGGCACGACCGTCCAAGCAAGCACGGCGAGCACGAGGCGGGAGTCCTCAGTGCGAGCAAGATCGCGGACGGACTGCTCTCCCTTGTCCTTGAGGGCGCCCGCGCAACTACCGAGGAGAATGAGGACGGAGGCGACGGCCGAGGGTGTGAGTAGCAGAACCTTGATGTAGTACTCCGGTCCGCCATAGTGCTCCTCGAGCGTCGTGCCGGAGCGCGCGAGGAGGTCGTATTCGACCATCGTCTTGAAGAAAACGGATCCGTCCACGGCATAGCGCGCGGCCGCCCATACGGCGATCGGGGCGAACGAGGCGAGGAAGTAGCCTGAGACATGCCGCGCGGAGAAGCGCGGCAGCATGCCCGATACAATCAGGAAGAGCAGCGTGGACGGGAACATCCAAAACGCGTGCCAGCTCTTGGCGAGAAACGCGAGGCCCACGCACAGGCCTGCGGGCAGCACCATCCATTTGGACTCCCGTGCCTGAATGAGAAACAGGAGTTCGAGGACGCATAGCAGGGTGAATATGGCATCTGCGTCGCCCGTGCGCACGAGGTGGGCCTCATACAGGCGCGTGCTTGCGACCATGAGCAGGATGAAGCAGATGGAGGAGGGCAGGCCGGCGTGTTTGCGCAGCCATTGTGCGAGGACGAATGCGGTGGCGATCCAGCAAACCGCGGAGACGAAGCGAAGTCCGAACGACGTGTAGCCGAAGAGCGCGTAGCCGACCATGACGGTCCAATACCCGAGTGGGGGCTTGAGGTTCCACAGGTCCGTCTCGCCCATGTACGTGTTGACCAGGTAGTCCCCGTTGCGCATCATCTCGTATGCGTTCACGGCGTGGCGGGCTTCATCAAAGTCCGCGATGGCGTTGGCTCCCAGGTTGTGGAAGGAGACGAACAGGAGGGCTAGTAGCGAGACGACGTATATCACCAGGTGGATCGTCGCCGGCTGCGGCAAATGCCGAGCGCTTTTGACCATGGGGTTTCAGCCTTTCGGTGTATCGGCGAGGACGCTATGTATGATATGCCGCGCTTTCGTCTATAATCAACCGTGCCGTATCGTTCGGTACGCACATACGCGCCATTAGCTCAGCTGGATAGAGCACCGGACTTCTAATCCGATGGTCGAGGGTTCGAATCCCCCATGGCGCACCCGCAGACTGGAAAAGACCCTGTCGTCGAGTATCGGCAGGGTCTTTTTTCTTTTACGTGGTGGTGAATGGTTGCGCAGGGCAACTCGATTTCTGTGCTCTATCAGGCCTTTTGTGAAATGGTTGAGAAACGTCGCGAAGGCGGTCTTCCTCTGCTTTCAAACTCACTCCCCAATTTTGCTCAAACGTATTACAATGGGTCTGTCGTGTTTATGAGCACGTTCGGTTTTACCGCTCGTGCCACTTTAAAGGAGTCAGTTATGGTTTCTGATAAGGCTACGCTCGTTAACCCGCAGGGTCTCCACATGCGTCCCGCCGGCCTGTTCGCCTCCACCATGGGCAAGTTCGCCTCCGAGGTCACCGTTGTCGCCCCCGACAAGGAGGTCAACGGCAAGTCCCCGATGGCCCTCATGGCCGCCGGCATCCCTTGCGGCACCGAGGTCGAGGTCAAGTGCGACGGCGCTGACGAGAAGGAGGCCCTCGCGGCCGCCATCGAGCTCATCAAGAGCGGTCTGGGCGAGTAGTTCGCGCGTGAGCCTTGTCTTGATGGCAAACATCTAATCTCATAGGTGTAGATTGGCAGGCGTCCTCGCGATACGTGGGCGCCTGTGTTTTTGTTCCCCGTGCGCACGGATGGGGAATAGGAGAGAGGAAACGTAATGTACCAGGGAGTTAACGCTTCTGAGGGCATCGGCATCGGCACCGTCATGGTGGCCGTCGATCCCGACCTGACCTTCGAGCCCCGCGAGGTGTCCGACACCGCCGCCGAGAAGGAGCGCTATCAGGCTGCTCTGGCCGTCTTCTGCGAGAAGACCCAGGCCCAGGCCGACCACATGAAGGTCGCCGTGGGTGAGAACGAGGCCGAGATCATGGCCGGTCACATCATCCTCGCCCAGGATCCGGGCATGACGGACGCGATCTGCGGCGCCATCGATGGCGGCGCTTGCGCCGAGCAGGCCCTGGTGGACGCTTCCACCATGTTCGAGAACATGTTCCTCTCTATGGACGATGAGATGTTCCGTCTCCGCGCCGCCGACATTGCCGACATCCGCACCGGCATCCTTGCCGAGCTGCTGGGTGTCGAGGTCGTCGATCTCTCCGTCCTGCCCGAGAACACCGTCGTCGTCGTGCATGACCTGACTCCGTCCATGACCGCGACCATCGACAAGGAGCATGTCGCCGGCATCGTTACCGAGACCGGTGGGCGCACCTCCCACTCCGCTATCATCGCCCGCGCGCTGGAGATCCCGGCCGTCCTGTCCGTGGCAAACAGCTGCTCTGCGCTGCGCAACGGCATGACCGTCATCGTCGACGGCTCCAAGGGCGTCGTCATCGCCGAGCCTGAGGACTCCGTCATGGCCGATTACCAGGCTAAGGCACAAGCCTTTGCCGAGGAGAAGGCCGCTCTCGAGGCCTTCCGTGGCCAGGAGACCGTCACCGCCGACGGCATCAAGAAGATCCTCGCCTGCAACATCGGCAGCCCCGAGGACGTCGCCAACGCTCTCGAGCACGACGCCGAGGCCATCGGTCTGTTCCGCTCCGAGTTCCTCTTCATGGACGCCGCCGAGCTTCCCTCCGAGGAGGAGCAGTTCCAGGCTTACCGTAAGGTCGCCTCGGCCCTCAAGGGCGCCCCGGTCATCATCCGCACCCTCGATGTGGGCGGCGATAAGGAGATTCCCTACCTTCACATGGAGAAGGAGGAGAACCCCTTCATGGGCTTCCGCGCGGTGCGCTACTGCCTCGAGAACGCCGATCAGTACAAGGTCCAGCTCCGCGCCCTGCTGCGCGCCGGCGCCTTCGGCGACGTCAAGATCATGATCCCGCTCGTCACCTGCGTCGAGGAGGTCCGCGCCGTCAAGGCTCTCGTGGAGGAGTGCAAGGCCGAGCTCGAGGCCGAGGGCTTCCAGTACGATGCCAACATCGAGGTCGGCGTCATGATGGAGACTCCCGCCGCCTCCCTCGTCGCCGATAAGCTGGCCGAGGAGGCCGACTTCTTCTCCATCGGCACTAACGACCTCATCGGCTACACCATGTGCGCCGACCGTGGCAACGACCACATCTCCAACCTGTACCAGGTCTACTATCCTTCCGTCCTCCGCTCGATCAAGAACATCATCGAGAACGGCGTGAAGGCCGGCATCATGGTTGGCATGTGTGGCGAGGCTGCCGCCGATCCGCTGCTTGAGCCGCTGCTGATCTCCTTCGGCCTGGAGGAGTTCTCCATGTCCGCGCCGAGCATCCTGCGTGCCCGCAAGACCATCTCCCAGTGGACCAAGGCCGAGTGCGACGAGCTCGCCGAGAAGGCGCTCGCCTGCTCCACCGCTGCCGAGGTCAAGGAGCTGCTCGAGGCTGCCGCTCGCTAAGCTTTGCTTGCCGACTGCGCGTCCGCTCTCGCGGGTGGGCCGCAGTCGGTATCTTTGTGTGTGACGATAAAACGATTTATCACTAATGGTCTCGAAATTGTTTCTCAATTTGCGCTACGCTGTATAAAGCAGTGTGTCTACTTAGGAGGCTGTATGTTTTACACTCTGACCGCTAATCCCGCTGTCGACATGACGGTCGCCGGTCCGACCCTCGTTCCCGATGAGAACGTCCGCGCCAACTCCGCCAGCTACACCGCCAACGGCAAGGGCCTCGACGTGTCCTTCGCCCTCAAGAAGTTCGGCGTCGACTCCGTCGCCCTGGGCTTCTTCGGTGGCTTCACTGGCAAGTTCATCGTCGAGGAGACCATGAACCTTGGCTGCCTGTGCCGTCCCGTCTGGATCGACGGCGTCACCCGTATCTGCGCCTACATCAACGATGGCGAGCACGAGTACGGCGTCCTCAATCCGGGTGCCCCGCTTACCCCTCAGTATGAGGAGGAGCTCTACAACATCCTCGACACCAGCACCGGCATGGACTGCCTGGTTGTCTCCGGCTCCGTGCCCCCGCGTGCCTCCAAGGACTTCCTGGATCAGGTCATGGATCACGCTCAGGCCCGCGGCGCCGACGTTGTGCTGGACCTCTCCTCCGACAAGCTCAAGAGCCTTGCTTCCAAGAAGCCGCTGCTCATCAAGCCGAATCACCATGAGATGCGCGAGATCTTCGGCGTTCCGGTGAACACCGATGACGAGGTCCGCGTTGCCATGAAGATGGCTCACGACGCGGGCGTTCAGAACGTCCTTCTGACTCGCGGTAGCCGTGGCGATGCCTACTTCTCCAATGGCGAGGATATCTGGTACGCCAAGCGCGAGTTCAACATCAAGCTCGTGTCCTCTGTTTGCGCCGGCGACTGCACGCTGGCGGCGTTCCTGCTCAAGTGGTACAAGGATCGCGATAACGTCGAGGAGGCCATGAAGCTCGCTATGGCCACCGGCGCCAACGTCGCCGAGAGCGTCGGCCTGGGCGACTTTGGTCGTGTCGACGAATACTCCAAGCGCGTCACCGTCCGCAAGCTCGAGCGCAAGTAACGATCGTCCCTTTTGGGATGCGTTTCGCCGCCGGTCCATTCGTGGGCCGGCGGCTTTTTGCGACGGGAGTCTCAATTGGGGACAGGTACAAATTGAGACATTCCGTTCGCGCGGGCGGAGATGCGCCCCAAACTCTGGAGACGCTAGGCCGCCAAGCCAAGCGATTTCCTGTACTGCATCGGACTCATCCAGCCCAATGACTCCT
>ERZ832317.1462-NODE-1462-length-30152-cov-5.033758_pt1 | contig 30152 bp, 36 predicted proteins | sample MGYA00519695_ERZ832317 | MGnify/ENA primary metagenome ERZ832317 (study PRJEB31850, sample SAMEA3708726) | human gut metagenome | biome: human gut; feature: human-associated habitat; material: faeces | place: China | collected 2014 ...
AATGAAGTATAACGAACTCCGTGAAAAGATGCACGGGAAGAAGTATTAACTCTCATAACAAAAAAATGGATGATAAACGAAAACAAATATTGGTAGATTACATATCCTACCTGTATACGACGGGTAGGAGCTATGATAGCATCGGGAAATACATCAAATATGTGACTGATTTTCTTGAAAATTCCGAAGAAATCAATCGTCGTGGTTATTATAAATATAAACATAAAAATGCTGATGCTATGGTGCGCCATTCGTTTATGTGTGAGGCTGTTTGTGATTTATTGTCTTATCTTAAAATCGGATATGGCCGACGGGAAAAGGCTGTAAAACCTTTGGAGAAACTTGAGGTTATTTCAGAGAAGAATAAGAAACTGCTTAATGATTTTATAATATGGTTGACTGATAACAATGATTATTCCTCTCACACAATTGATGTCTATTATACCTCGTTGAGAAAATATTTTGAATACGCCAATGAACTAAATATGGATAATTGCAGACGATTTATAAAAAGCCTTGAAGAGGAAAAACTTTCTCCAGCTACCATTCGATTACGTATTACAGCCATTGAGAAGTTCTCCAAATGGGTGAAGAAACCTATTGAACTGAAACGACCTAGAATGAAACGCAAGTTGGATGTAAACAATGTACCGACAGAAGAGGAATATAATAGGTTACTGGAGTATCTGAAAACAAAACTCAACAAGGATTACTATTTCTTCATTAAGGTATTGGGTACTACAGGAGCTCGGCTCTCGGAGTTTCAGCAATTCACGTGGGAGGATATAGCGGCCGGTGAAGTTGTTTTGAAAGGGAAAGGGAACAAGTATCGGCGTTTCTTTTTCCAAAAGCAATTGCAGAGGGAAGTGAAGGACTATATAAAGGAGACAGGCAAGTCCGGTACTCTTGCTGTTGGGAGATTCGGGCCGTTGACTCAAAGAGGTCTTTCACAGCATCTGAAAGCATGGGGTAAACATTGTGGTATCGATTCGAAAAAAATGCACGCTCACGCCTTCCGGCACTTCTTTGCTAAAATGTTCCTGAAGAAAACCAAAGATGTAATTCAATTAGCAGACCTTCTTGGTCATGGTAGTGTAGATACAACAAGAATTTATTTACAAAAAAGTTATGATGAACAACAAAGAGACTTTAATAAAAATGTTACGTGGTAGTGTAGCCCAGCTCAATGAATTGTCGGATATGACTGAAGGCATAGATGTTTATGACGCTGCCGGATATGTTGATACTGAATTTCTTATGGAAGCGCTTTCCTGTGTTAATACTTTTATGGATGCGAGTAATATGGTTATTACGAAAATATCCTCACTGTTAGCGCCGGACGCTCCGGTTGATGAAAGGAAGAACCAGGCTGATGAAGGTAAGAAATGGAATGTGGAAGAGATACTGAAGCATTGTACTCTTGAGGATAGTGTTCTTAGACTTCCGAAAGTACAATTCAATAAGAAATCCTATGCTGAAGCAAAGAAATGGATAGAAGAAGCTGGCGGCTCATGGCAGGGAGGTAAGATACAGGGATTCACATTTCCTTTTAATCCGGAACGTGTGTTCTCCATCTTGAAAGAAGGTAAGCGATGCGATTTGCAAAAAGATTTTCAGTTCTTTGAAACACCTGCTGATATTGCAGACTGGCTGGTAATGCTTGCCGGTGGAATTCACGAAACAGATACCGTACTTGAACCAAGTGCCGGACGTGGTGCTCTGATAAAAGCGATTCACCGGTCGTGCCCGTCAGTAACAGTTGAATGCTATGAACTGATGCCGGAAAACAGGGAGTTTCTTCATACACTTGATAACGTAATATTGCTTGATGAAGATTTTACGAAAGACAGTGTAGGACATTACACTAAAATTATTGCTAATCCTCCGTTTTCCGGTAATCAGGATATTGACCATGTAAGACTTATGTATGAACGCTTGGAAGAAGGTGGAATTCTTGCAGCTATAACTAGTCAGCATTGGAAATTCGCGTCTGAAAAGAAATGTGTTGAGTTCCGGGAATGGTTGGAAAAAGTACATGGAGAAGTGTTTGAAATCAGCGCAGGCGAGTTTAAAGAGAGTGGAACGACTGTTAGTACAATGGCGGTAGTTATAAAAAAATAATTCATAACTGAATAGAAATGAATAAAACTCAAAAGAAATTGTTGGCAAGGCTTATGGCTGTTACAAACAGCCTTGGCGGAACGCTTGACGGTACTGCTACCTGTGAGCAAAAATACATTGATAGGCAACGTGCTCACAGGCTCTCATACAAGGTCATATATGGTTTATTTGGCGATAATCCTAACAATCCCTATCGTGAAGATGATATAAATAATGCCTATAAAGCTATTGAGGAAATGGAGAAACTGGTACAAAAGGTATATCCTGACCGGAGTGGCTTTTTGAAAAATGAAGAAAAACAATAACCCTCAAAACTGATGAAAAAAAGAATAAGAAATAAAATGATGAATAATCCCGGAAGGTATAAGCTACATCAGTATTTGAAATATGCTCACCAATGGGCGGATACAGTCAGCTATAAATGCCGGTTATATTTGATATTGGATAATGGGAAAATAGTAAAAACCGATTAATAACAATAATTTGATATGAATAAGATAAAATTAGAAATTACTTCTGAAGGATGGGAGACTACCGTAATTATTAACGACAAAGAATTTAAAGAAAAGCATATTGCAACCGTATTTGGCTCGGAAAGAGCTGAAGGGGATTTTGAAAGCGAAGAGGATATACCGGAAGAAGTTTATGATGCTTTGAATAGCTTCTTTCCTTTTGAATGTATGCAGGCATTGCAGAATGTTGAATCATAACTGAATAGAAATGAATAAGATTATAGTCATAAAGAAAGAGAAACCTATCTATCAGTTAGATGGGCTTCCAGGAGTAAAAAGACGTAAGGTTGATGCGTATCTTATCAATGATACAAGTGATATTGAACCAACTCTTGAACTGGGATATGCGTGTACTGCTGCTGGAGATAATGGAGCCATAAATGTTTGGAAGGATGATGCAGGAATAATTCGCGGTGAATTAATGCGGTATTGTGTAACTGTTGAAAAGAAAACGTTCACTAGCTATGTAGAAGTGGAAAAATGTGTTAGCGATTGGCTTGAAAGAATTAACTAATAACAGATATAGAAATGAATTAAATAGCCTTGGACGGGCTTTGTAAAATCCATATTGATATGAAAAAGTATATTGGAACAAAACAGATTGAAGCAGAACCTATGACAAGAGGTGATGCGTGGGGAAAACATCTTCTTAGAGAAAAAACCGTCAACGGAAAATTTTGATGATAAGGGCTATCATGTCCGTTATGAAGATGGATATGAAAGCTGGAGTCCTAAAGATGTCTTTGAGAAGGCTTATCACGTGGCTGATACCCCTCTTGACCGTATGTATATCGAATATAATGAGTTGATGGACAAACATAATAAGTTAGTCCTGTTTCTTGGTCGAAAAGATGCTGTTGAAATAGCTGGTGAAGATCAGGTTGCTTTAATGGAGAGGCAAAAAATACAGATGCACGACTATCTTATTACCTTGAAAGATCGCATTGAATTAATGAAGAAATGAATATTGCCATACGGTGGTTGAATGTCTGCCGTATGGCTCAAATCCATTCAGATATGAACAAGTCAAAAGAATATATTAAAAGTGAGAATTTTGTGGTAGTCAATCCCGACTACCCGGTTATCGCAAAAGAAGATGCTCTTAAAGCTCTTGCAATGGCAGAGGAAGAAATGAAACGGAAAGCCATCGAAGTTCTGTCCTCTGTTTTGGATAACTGGGTGCATGGTGGTGACGCAGACTGTATCATTGCGGAGTTTGAGGAAAGATTAACTATAGGATAAAAACAGAACGGGCGCCTGCGGCATACAATAATATGCGGGGGCGCCCGTTGTCAATGAGAAGCTATCGTGTTTCTTTCCGCAGTCTTTCCCTGACCTGCCGCTCCGTGAATCCGAATGCCGCGGCGAACTGTTTGAATTTCTCCTTCTGCCCGGAGGGGAGAAGGGAGTACAGGCTTGAGAACGGCGTGCCGCCTTCCAGCGCTTTCCTGATTTCTTTCTTTTTCATATAAGTTCCTTTATCTGTTTCTTACAACATTCACAATCACACAGCAGCAACCTGGCCTTGTCGAACATCTTCTGTCCTATATTGCCGGACAAGTAGCATATCTCCTCGCCCCACGGGTCGATCCCCAGTGCCTTTGCCATGTGCGCTTCCAGGTGCTTCCTCTCATGGTCATAGGAGTTCTGGAACTCGGCGGGTGACGATGTGATCCCTATTACCATGACCGTCTGCCTTGTGCTGTAGTTGGAATAGGTGAGTCCGGTGTCCGGTTTGCCGGAGGACAGGTTCCTGTACGCCGTTTCCAGATCATCCCCGCGGCAGCCTATGTCATAGAGTCTGCCAATGATCTCGTCGGTGTAGTAACAGTCCACGGCATAGTAGACCGCCACCTTCCAGCCGTATTCCTCTATGTCAAACCGCTGGCGGATCATAACATCTCGTCCCATTCCACCGGTTCCCCGGCCCTTGTCATTTTTGCATACCACATGCACATGACCATGCCTTCCGGAGCGTCATAGTCATCTATGATATCCTTGACGTAAAGCGCCAGATGGGGCTCGTCGGCGATGGAGGACTTGAAACAGTCCGCCTTTGCCTGGTTGGCCACGTATACATAGTCATATAATGTGTTGTTCTCCACCCTGACCCCGTTCTTGGCCAGAAGTTCGTCCACCTTGTCCTTGGTCATGGGTTCGATCTTCTCGCTTTTTCCGGTTGCCGGGTTCATCCTGCGCATGAGCGACACGGCGAAGTCGCACAGCTTTTTGTTGAAGTGCCAGCCATTGTGCCGGAGGTACGCCGTCAGCTCCTTTGGCCGGTCATCGTATATGTCCAGAGGTTCCTTTGTCCTGTTCATAGTCTTCTTGTTAGCCGGGACGGGGGAATCCTCCGTCCCGGCGGGTTAAACTAACGGTATCTTGAATAGCGTCCTGTTCCGGGCACTCCGCGGCGCTGGCCCATCGAGCCGCCGCCATAACGGTTCCCGTATCCTCCGCCGTATCCGCCACGGTTTCCATAACCGCTACGTTGTCCCATGTCGTCATACTCGTCATAGTCATCGTAGCCGTCGTCGCGCTGTCCCATGCCGCTCCCTTCCGAGAGTTCCTCAATGCACTGCATGAGCTTGCCGCCATACTTGAGCATTTTTTCGGCATAATCGGACATTCTCTCGACCTTGCTGTCTTCTATCTCGATCATCATCATACTTGTTGTTTTTTAGAATTGTTCGTACTGGGCCTTTCCGCCGGTTTAAGCAGTTCGGCCATCATGGCCTTCAGCTCGGATATCTCCTCCCTGAGAGCCTTGTTTTCCGCCTCCTGTCTCTGCCTTTCGGCAAACTCGGGATTCAGTATCTCCATCATCTTGCCGCAGGCGTCCACTATGGCACGGTGGTGGTCTATGCTCCTGAGTATCTCCGCGGACCTGTTCCTCATGGCCGCCACCTCGGAGTTCATCGACTCCCTTGATCCGGATATGACCATGTTCCCGCCTCCGGGGAAATTCGCGTCGGCGATGTCCGCCCCCGCGGGTATCTTCTGGAACGTGACGGTCTGTTCGCCGACCTTGACGGTGATGTCCACCACCATCTTCATCGGCTGGCCGAACATCACCGGCTGTGTCCCGTCCGGGACCGGGTTGGATACTCCCGCAATGGCGCCGACCTCCACATAAGGCGTCCCGTCCTTATGGAGTATGTAAAACTGGCTGTTGACTCTTAAATTCTGGAAAGGCATAATTGTTTCTCTTTAAATGGAGGGATTCCTCCCTCCTTGTTCTTAAACTACTCCGGTCATTATCTGCAGGGTGTTTGTCGTCCTGTCGAACCAGAACTCGAACACTCCCGTACCGGGGATGTCGGCCGCCGTCAGCGCTTCCCCGTTGTACTTGGTCACGGCCTGTGTCACCCCGTTTGTCTCGAACAGGACCGGCAGCGTCCCGGTTGTCCCTGTGGGGACGGCCTGCGCCAGGTCAATGTAGATGGTCCCCCTGTACCATGCGTTCACAAAGGCATGGTTGGGAAAGGAGAACACCACATTGTCGGTATTGACCGTTACTCCCGAGGTTGATATGGCCGCAGAACCCCTGCGGTTTACAAATTGGAAAGGATATACTGCCATAATAGCCTCCTTCCTCAATTAACCCCAAAAGCCATTACCGGCGGCGTAAGGATTGAAGCCGTATCCAAGACCATATTGGGCCGCCACACAGGTGGGGATTCCCACAACCGGGCTGTACGGCACCTTGGCCACTTCGGGCTGGTTGCACTCAATCTTCGCCAGACGGGCGCTCAGATCACCCAGCGCGGCGTTGACAGGCGCGATGGTCTGTGCGGACACCTGTGCGAAATACGCGTTCTGGTGCTCCTGCGAGAGCTGGTTGACGAGCGTGCTGTTCTTTTCGCGCAACGAGTCGATCTTGTCAAGCAGCGCCTGGTTCTGCATGGCGTCCAGCTTGCTGATGATGGCGTTGGTGTTGGCCGTACCGGCGTCACGCAATGCGAGCGTGTTCTGGTTGGCCGTGTTCACCAGTGCGTTTGTCTGGTTGCATACGGACAGCTGGTTCTCGTAGCCCATTTTGGTGATGTTCTCGTTTGTCTGGCAGCAGCACTGGCAGATCTGCGACTGGATGGCGTTGTTGCCCTGCATGATCGCGGTGACGATCTGGTTGGTGTTCATGCCCATCTGGTTGCCGATGTTGCATATCTGCATGCCAAGACTGTTTATGGCGGCCTGTACGGCGTCCGAGGAAGTGTTCAACGCGGTGGCCAGGCTTTGGATGTCGTATCCGTTGCGTTGTACGGCCTGCATGATCACGGCGGTGTTCGCGTCGTTCTGCACGAAGGGGACCACGCCGCCCTGTCCGTTGCCCATCATTCCGCCACGGGCGCCGCCGAAACCTCCCATGCCTCCCCATCCCATCAGGATGAACAGAAGCAGGATGGCGAACAGGTCGTCACCCCAGCCGTTGCCGTTACGGTTGTTGCCGTTTCCCATCAGCGCCAGGATGTTCGGATCCACACCGCGCTGTTGCATAAGCGCCGGAAGCATGGCCAGAATGCCGTTGGTGCCGCCTCCGGAGTTCCCGTTCTCGGGGAACACAAAAGTTCTTGATTCACTCATAGTTGTATTTGTATTTTGTAGTTCCGGTCACTAATCCGACCGTGGTGCAAACATACTCAACTACACGCGCTCCGTCGAGCGTCCTGTTCTGATGTGTTTCCTTATTTGTTCCAGATATATTCCGATCATCGGCGAGGTGATGTTCCGCGCCAGCAGGCGCCGTACTCCCCGCGCCGTGCGGTTGGTCATCCCCGCTATCTGGTCGGGATACAGGCCGGCTTCCGAGAGCAGCCTGACAAGCACATATCTGGCGTCCGTGGACTCCATGTCCCTGAAGTCGCCCAGTATACGTTCCCTCGGCACTTCCGTTTCACGCTCGGTCAGGACGAGCAGGTTGAAGAAAATTTCGCTCTTGCACATGATTATTCAATTTTTATTATTACTTTTGTGCACCCCATCAAAGAAAAAGCACACGCATTTCAAGTCTAAGGATTTTAGCCCTCAGCGTTTGGAGTGCGTGTGCTTCTATGTTTTCTTGATGGGGATCGGAAAACGAGCGTTGAGGGCTTTTTTATTATTAACCCTCCCTTTGTTGCATATTTATTTCATAATCACTACCTTTGTCATACAGGTAAAAGTTTTTTCAAATTGTTCAAATGTTTCAGGGTATGAGGAAATCCAGGATAAACACTCCGGGAAGAAGTTATGTGTTCCGTGTTACGGATGTCGTGCGCATTTATGACGAGCACAGCCGCAGCGGCCTTTCGAACCGTGAGATATTCCGCCGTTACATCTGGCCCAAATACCGGATATGCGAACGTACCTTCTACAATATGATCAAGGCCAGCGCGGACGACCGTGTCATCGCCCGGCAGCGCGAGATGCAGATGACACTTTTCTAAAGTCTCTCAACCGCCCTGAACGTGTATTCCTCCACATCCTCCACCACCTCCGCATGATTATGGTTTGTGTCGCTGGCTGTACGCCGGAACATGTCAAAGCATACCTTCCCGTTGTCCCCCTTGAAATCATGCAGGCAGGCGCTGATCTCCTCCAGCAGGCTGAAACGTTCCAGGGACTGCTGCTGGTATCGGCTTCCCTTCCTTGACGAGCCTTTCCAGGGGGTCACGACATGCAGCCTGACTGTAACCGCCGCCTGCTGTACGGCACCCGATAGCGTCGTCCATTTATACGGCATGAACTCAAGGAACACGGCGGGCATGTCGAAAGGCTCCTCCTCCTCGATGAAGTCGACCTGCTCGTTCCACAGGTCATAGGTCCTGACTGCCGGCACCCCTTGCCTGTCCGGCAGCTGTTCCAGGCGTTCCTGGAGCTGCAAATAGAAAAAACTTCTCATATTTTAATCGTTATCGTTGAACACTTTCTTCAAATTCTCCACGGCTATCTCATCCAGCAGTTTCTCCAGATCTGGATGGCGTCCGATGAACTGACGCCTGGGAATCATGATCCTGCTTCCTGTCTTCTTCAGCGCCATGGCCTTGTAGAACTCCGCATCCCGGGATATCTGCCTGTTCTTCCTGCCGTTCCGTGCCTTCCCGGCCTTTGTCCGGGCTATACCTCCCACGGCCTGCCTGTACTTTATCCAGAAATATCCCTTCATCCTGCGGGTGACGGTGATGCTTCCCCCCTCGTTGTGTATCTTCGCATACGGCACGGACGAGGTGATCTCCACCCCCTTGCCTCCTTCCATTATCCGGGAGCGTATGCTGCGTCTGAGGGTCCCGGACTGTACGAGCAGGCCTCTGGTTTCGTCCGTGTCACCCTTCCGCCTTTTCCACTTCTCGGTGAAGAAGGCCTCGCGCTTGAAATTCATGTCGAACTCATCCTTCGCCTCCACCCTGATGTCATTCAGCGTAAGGCGGATGAAGCGGTTTATCCGTCCCCGCAGCTCCCTCATGGTCTTTTTGGAACCGTTGTCATCCATTGCCGCCTCCTTTCCCGGCCTGTTTCCGGATGATCCGGCAGGCCCTGCACAGTTCATTCCCGTCCCCCTTGCCGTCGCAGTCCGCACAGTCCTTGCGGGTGTACGGGTTATATGCCGGGAATGTGGTCATCCGTTTCCCCGGATTGAATCGCATCATCTCCTGGTACTTTCCCGATGTGGCCTGCGATCCGAGGTTCATGGCCTCCCTCTCGTCGCTTTCCGGATACTTCCCTTTGCGGACCTGTTCTGTCGTGCAGCGGCATCCGAACCCGTTGGGCGGGAGATACCAGTCCCAGAACCTGCTGGAGAGGGGAAGGGTGATCCCGTCCAGGGGACGGTGGCCCTTGCGGACCCTCTCGTCTCCGGCGGTACGGTACTGCAGGTTGTAATCCTCCCCGTCCTTCTCGAAATCCTTCCATTTCGCGGCCATCAGCGCCGATGACCTGGCAAAGTTCCACTCTGTTTTCAGATAGGCCCCGTTATAGGTGTCGTTGATTGTCTGAACGTCGTTTAAAAACCGTTCAAACGGTTTTAATCCGCCGTCTTCATCGAGCAGGGAGGGAAACGCCTCGTTCAGCTCGTGGAAGGTCTTTATTCCGCTGAAGACATAGTCGGACTCCTTCAGCCTTTGCACGCTCACCTCGTCCAGCGGCACCTCCCTGACGGAAAGGTCCACGGCATTGTCAAGCAGCGCGGCGGTCTTCTTGATGAATTCCCTGACCTCCTCGTCCTCCAGCATCTCCGGGCTGAACCCCTTCTGTCTGTACAGCCATGCCATGAGCGGCAGGAAGGCCTCCTCCACCTGCGAGGTGTCGGCCTGCCGTGTGTCGTTGTCGTCTTTTTCCAGGGCCAGCGTGCTGTTTCCGTACAGCAGCGCGGCCCTCTCATGCAGCCCCGCATAGTCGGCGGGGCCTAGTCGAAAAAAGGTTTTACCAGCTGCTCCTTCCTGTCCTTTCTTGTTATTACGGGAATCTGGTACTTGTTTACGATATATTTGGGGTCCACCTCGTAGTGGTTCATCACCATGGTCTCGTATGCCACCTGCTGCTCGGGCGTGTAGGTCACGCTGTCATCCCAGTCAAAACGGTACCCCTTGACCGGAAACCCGTGTTTTACCATGCGGGGGATCAGCTGCCAGTTCACCAGGTCCTTTATCATGTCGGCATCCTTGTTGATCAGGTTGTCCAGCATGTTCTCGTGAACCTTGGACTGTGAGAGCGACGCCCCGTTGTCTACGGTCATGGTCTGCGTGAGCACCGCCTTGCTTATCTCGCTGTTGCAGCGTTCTATGCGCCTGTCGTACACATTGTACGCGTCCCCCCGTGTGGATTCCTTGATGTCGATGGTCGTCCCTTCCGGGAACAGCCCGTATGACGCGGCCCCCATGTTCCTGAGCAGCCTTTCCAGCCTATCGAATTCCTTGGGGTCACGGCTGGTGGTCGTTCCGATACGTAAGGGGATGCCGAATATCTCCCCGAACATGTCCCAGAAGCTGGACATGTTCTTTTTCGGGATGGTATGCAGGGCGCATTTGAGGTACAGCCCCAGGTCATGCGTGCCTCCGGCTTCCGTCACCCACCATGACACGGGTCCGTTGCGGTAGTCATACCCCGACTGCCATGTGTCGTTCTCGCTGGTGATGATCACCCCGTGTTCAGGCACGACATGGGTGCGCGGTATCAGGCTGACGCTGCTGAACACCGGCTTGTCCTCCACGGTGATGACGGGTCCCAGCTCGATGAGGGAGTTCCCGTAATATATGCTCTCAAGGCTGAGCCGCATCCACTGCTTGAACCACGGCGTTTCGAACAGCTCCCTGAGATCCTCGTTCTCGGCGCCTGACCTGTCGACGATCCTGAACCCCTTGTTCATGACGAACCCGGTACGCTGTTCCACGCATCCGGCAAGGTGCCCGTCCACATCCACGTCCGTATAGATGTTGTACAGCCGGTTCCGCCTGGGCTGCTCCACATTGATGGCCTGCTGCCATGCGTACCGCCATGACCTCAGGTCGTTGCGTGTGAGGTTCTCCGTCTGCAGCTGGAGGCTGACCGTGATGTCTCGGACCTTTTTCCGGTCCGCCCGGCGCGCAAGGTCCATATTGCCGATGCGCACCCCCTTGTTTCTTCCTTTTCCCATAATTACCAGATATAGTTGTTCCTGATCCCCTCACCTGTGCGGATCGGGTTGTAGTAGTCTTCCTGTCCGTCGGGCCCGGTGACGGTGGGGAGGTCAAGCATCACATCGGAGGCCTGCACCGCCTCCAGCCATTCCACCTGTTTGTCATACTGCGTGCTGTACTTCTCAAGGCTCATGCGGGCCGGCAGGCCCAGCGCCATCCTGTACAGCGCGATATCCGTCAGGCACCCCACCAGCGCCATGTTCCTTTCGTCCCCCTCTCTGGAGAATGCGGCATCCACGTCGTACCGTCCTCTCAAGTACCCGGCGGCAAAATCCATGGCGAACCTTTCGGCAAGCAGGCGGTTCTCCTCCTTGCTCTGCTGCACGATCTTCAGGGCTTCCTCCCCGATATTGATATAGTCCTGTTCCGTTATATACATAATGGTATGTTTTGTTTGATTGTCACCATCCTTCCTTGGGCGCCTGCCTCATTCCGATACGGGGCGGCATGGTATCCTGGCGCACCTGTTTCTGCAGCTTGTATATCGCCCCCTCGTCCGCGTCCGGGGAGTCGTCATGCGCCCGGCTTCCCTGCTCGAAGGAGAGCGTCTGGTCAATGGAGGTCCGCATGTCGGCGTCGTCCTTCAGCCTGATGTTGTACCAGACGAGCCCTCTTTCCCACAAGGGTGATATGGCCTCGATCCGTGCGAACTTGTCGGGTTTCTTGCGCGTGTCCGGCATGATGGGAAGCTGGTATCCCCTTATGTCCCCCTCCCTCTGGAACTCGTCAAGTATGGTGTCCTGCATGAAGTTCGCCTCCATATAGAAGATGGCGGCGCAGTCCTCCGGCAGGGATTCGTACAGGTCATAGAGCCAGCGTACCATCTCGCCTACGCCGCACTGCCGGCAGAACGCGCGTATGCAGTGCAGCTCCCTGTGCGATGCCGTTTTCATCCCCCTTTTGGGCCGCCCCCACATCTTGCACGCCTTGTAGTCGTTCTTTCCGCCGCTCTTCCACGAAGGGTCGACATATACCACGATGCTTTCGTAGTATTTCAGCCTGAGCATCGGCTTGTACCTTATCCATCTTTCCTGGAATACCGCCCCTTCGGTGACGGGGTTGTTCATGTATTCCTTCTGGAAGGAGCGGTATCCCATGAACTCCTCCAGTCCGTGGAGGTATTCCGCCGTGTATCTCTCGGGCCATGACGGGTTCCCGTCCCTGTCGAAAGCGTTGACGGAGCTGGTGTGCACGGTCCTGCTGTCAATGATCTTCTGCAGCACGCTGTTCTTTCCGATCAGGTTGCCCACCATGACAAACCGTCCTCCCTTTCCCCCGAAACATCCGAAGAGCGCCTCCTTGATCCACTTGGTCATCTCGCGCACCCGGGCCTCGCTGCGGCACATCTCGTCATCGTCAAGGTCATCCACCACTATGTAGTCGGGACGCATCTCCCGGAAACGAAGGCCTCGCGGCGACTGTCCCCGTCCCCGGCTGAAAAAGGCACACCGGTCCTTTGTCACGAACTCCCCTTCCTGCCAGCATCCGGCGTTGTACTGTTCGCCGAAATCCTCGATGATGTACCGGTTGGACTGCAGTTCCATCTGCAGGTCCCCCAGAAGGGCGTCCGCATTGTCCTCGCTTTTTCCGACCAGCACCATCACATGCAGCTTGCCGTTGAATTTCAGCCACAGGGGTATGCCGATATCCAGATGCACGCTCTTGGCATGGCCGCGCGGCCATTTGAACACGGCGCGGCAGTTGTCGTTATTGTACATATACCGGGCCGCATCGTTATGGAACCCGGCATTGGGACATTCGCAGTAGTGTTTGAGGTAACGCTGGCAGAAATAGCCGTAATCCCTGAGCGCCCGCGCGATGTTGCGTTTCCTCTCCTGGGGGGATTCCATACGGTCCTCCGATGTGATCCTGGCCAGCCGTTCGCTCTGCTGCAGCCAGCGTTTGTACGCGTCCTTCCTTTCCTGTTCCGTCATGGCTTCTTTGTGAAAAAGGGGGTTAGAAAATCATCATGCAGGCCGTGGAGCATCGCCACGACCTTGTCGGGGAGCTCCGGATAATCCTTCCGGTGTTCCATCAGCCAGTCCTCGAACCGGATGAAGGCCTCCACATAATGCACCACATTGGTGCTCCTGTCCATCTTCTCGATGGTGGCGGCCAGCTTGACCAGGTCGTCGGCTATCTTCTTTTTTTTCAGATACTCGTCAGGGTCCTCGATGGCATCATTGATGATGGAGAGGATCTTCTGCGTGACCTCCTCGCGTGTCATTCCGTAACAGGCCTTCAGCTCCCTCCATCCTTCCTGGCTGATCCACCTGCTGAGCGTCTGGCGGGCGATCCCCGTCATCTCGATGATCCTTTCCTGCGGGATTCCCTTGAGGTACAAAGCCTTGGCGGTATCTTTCGACTTATGTCCGGTTCTTGCCATAATGAATTGTTTTTTCTGCAAATATGCACCGCGGAACGTCCCGGAGTCAAGAAAATGCGCGGGCGTTGCACACAATGATGAAAGTGTTGCACACTTTTTTTGAACGCCTTCCCTCCGGATGTAAGTTTGCGGCAAAATCAGACGGAAATGGGCAAAAGAATAAGAATAAGCAACGAAACGCTGAACTGTTACGGAACATGGGTAAGGACGGACGGGGTGGACCTGTCCCAGTACGAGCGGAACCCGGTATTGCTGTGGATGCACGAGAGAGGGTGCGTCATCGGAATGGTGAAGGATATCAGAAGGGAGAACGGCGAGATTACCGGAGAACCCTGGTTTGACGATGTCCGGGAGGAGAGCAGGATGGCCAGGCAGCAATGGGAGAAAGGCACGCTGCGCATGGGATCGCCCAATTTCGACATACTCGAACTCTCCGAAGATCCGGCGCTTCTGAAACCCGGGCAGACCTGCCCCACAGTGACCAGGTCCAAACTGGTGGAGTACAGCATGGTGGATATCGGGGGCAATGATGACAATATCAGCCTGATTTATGAAGGGAAACCGTTGAAACTCAGCAAGGGGGACGGCTCGCACAGTCTTCCCCTCCTGAAAAAAAACAATAACCAAAAAACTACACCTGAAATGAACAATGAAGAAATGAAAGCAGTCGCCCTGATGCTGGGCCTCACGGATGCCGCGACACTGACAGACGTGCAGAAAAAGATCAATCTCCTGTTGGAGTACCAGAAAGCGAACGGAGTGCTGCAGGCCGAGAAGGAGAAGCTGGAGAAAGAGCTTGACGGACTCAGGCTCTCGGGTATAACCGCCCTTGTGGATTCCGCCATCGGGGAGGGAAAGATCAGCGCCGACAGGAAGGATCATTTCATCTCCCTGGGAAAATCGGTCGGTGCGGAGTCCCTCAAACTGACCTTCGAGGCGATGAACCCCGCCCTGCGCCCTTCCGTCATACTGGCCGGAAAATCCGGAGGGCCCGCACATGCGGGAGGCTACGAGAAATGGACGGATGTGCCGGAGGAGGAGCTCAAGCTGATGCGTTCCGATGACCCGCAGCAGTACAGACGCCTGTACAAGAAGCAGTTCGGAGTGGATTGCCCTGAATTTAATTAACTAAAAATTAAAAGCGAATCATGAAAAAGAAATTTATTCTGAAATTTTTGACCGGAACGGCCTTCAATGTCATAATGGGGGTCATCCTTGCGTCAATGGTAGGGATCAGCCCCGCATACGGTGCGGCCTCGGGAATTGTTGTGCCGATGCTCCTTAAGGGATTCATGCCGGCCGGTGCCGCCATGGAGGGTGTGTACACCGAAGTATGGACGGGGGAGCTGGTCAGACAGCTCGGCGCGGGACTGACGGCGTCGTTCCTTGACGGGATACCGGACTATTCCGCAAGAGTGAACAACGAGATCATCCACCTGGTGGACGTGGGCGCCGATCCGGACGTGCTGGTGAACAACACCACCTATCCCATACCCATACAGAATCTGGAGGAGAATGACATCCCCATCGGCCTGGACAAGTTCCAGACAAAGGCCACCCGTGTGACGGATGACCAGCTTTATGCCATCTCCTATGACAAGTTCTCGCTTGATGTCGAGCGTCACAGGAATGCCATCGACCGTATCCGTTACAAGAAGGCGGCGCACGCCCTGGCTCCATACAGCCATACAGGCAAGACTCCGGTGATCCCCACCAGCGGGGAGGCGGACGCCACAGGACGGAAGAAACTGACCTTGAAGGATATCATCGCCTTGAAACGCGCCCTGGACAATGCCGAGGTACCGGAAGACGGGCGCCGTCTCGTGCTGTGTCCGGACCATGTGAACGACCTGCTCGAACAGGACCAGTCGTTCAAGGACAAGTTTTACAATTATACCAGCGGCAAACTCCTGAACATGTACGGTTTCCAGATATACACGTTCATCAACTGTCCGTATTACACCAAGGAGGGAGTCAAGGTTCCGTACAACCAGACTCCGGGTGAAACCGACCTGAAAGGATCCTTCGTGTTCTATGTCCCCCGCATGTTCCGTGCGCAGGGCTCGACCAAGATGTACTATTCGGCTGCGGCCACCAGCCCGCAGACCCAGGAAAGCCTGGTCAACTTCCGCCATTACTACATCGTTCTTCCCAAGAAACAGGAGGCGATCGGAGCCATCTATTCGTGGGACGGTACCACTGTCCAGAAAAAGGACCAAGAGGTTCCGGCCGAGAAACGGTGGGCCCAGGTGAGACGGGAAGCGGTGGCGGCAGCGAAAGCGAAAGCCGCGTCTGAAGGAACGGATTCGGAAACCGAAGAACTCGAGGTATGACCATGACACCAAGAGGACTACGAAACAATAACCCGGGGAACCTCCGCCTGTCAGGTGACAGGTGGAAGGGCCTCCGCCCGGTGCAGACGGACAAGGAGTTCTTCCAGTTCACCGACATGGGATACGGCTACCGTGCCATGCTCATCACCTTGAGGAACTACCGGAAGAAACACGGTTTGAAGACCCTCTCCCTTATGATCGGGCGTTACGCCCCGTCCACGGAGAACGACACCCGCGCCTACCTTTCAAGCGTATGCGGCGAGCTTCAGGTTCCAACCACCTACGAGCCGGATGTGGATGACAAGGGGACGATGTGCCGTCTGGCCGCCGCGATGAGCCGGGTGGAGAACGGCGTGCCTGCCGTCATGGCGGACATAGAGGCCGGCTGGGACATGATCTGAAAAATGATATGCGTATGGACTGGGGCACTGTATTCGAACTTCTCCAGCAGTGGCTGGCCCCCACGGGGTGCATAGCCATGGCAATAGGCTGGTGGCGTGACCGCAGGCTCGTCAAGGTCCGTGCGGTCAAGGAGAACGAGGGCACATACAAGCAGTTGTATGACGACCTCTCCGAGACGACTTTACATTTAAGCGACCAAATACGAAAAGTCAATGAGAAAATTATCGTTCTGGAACAGGCACTGCGTAAATGCTACCAGTGCAAGTATGCTGAGCGCTGTCCTGCTGTTGTCTGGATGCGCAGCAAACAGGGAGAGCCGAACAGCCGTCCGCTCGGGCTCTCTTCAGAGGAGCGTAACCGGGGAAATAATCTTCGGCAAGGCCCCGACGACTCTGACGAGCCTGGCACTGAAACCCGGGCTCCTCCGGACGATAGGCGGCCTTCCGGCCGGCATGGGCGTGACGGAGCAGCATGAGGGGCTGGACCTGAGGGTGGAATCGGACGGGGAAGGCGGCGTGAACGTCACGGCCGTCTCACATGCCCGGCCGGAGATTACCGTAAGGGAGACCTCGGATATGAGGTTGGAGTCAGAGGAGAAGACAACCGAGGAAAAACAGCCGGTTTCCTCTTTTTGGGAGCGGACAAGGACGAAGGTGTTGTGCTGTTTTGTCCTCCTGCTTCTCTTCTGGGGGCTCCGGCGGTTTAAAGACAAATCAAAGAACAATTAAAACATGAATCATTATGCCAGAAACGAATACCGGCGCCATCTATGGCGTGAAAACTCTTAAACATAACGGGAAGGCTCTCGGGCTGATATCCGAGGACGGGCTGCAGCCCGGAGGCGACTCGCCTTCCAAGACCCGCATCTGGGCGGCGCAGAAACGCAACGCGCCGTTCGCGGTGATCAAGTCCACACCGGGCACCAAGACATGGACGTTCACGCTCATCGAGTTGTCCGCGGAGAATATGATACAGGTGATGGGCGGAACGACGGAAGATACCGGAATCTACGTGCCCCCGACGGAGGACAAGGATGTGCAGGGCGTGTTTGACATCGAAACCGTGACCGGCCACACGATCCGGATCTACAACGGGGTGCTCACCTGCAATTTTGCCAACGGGATCAACTTCAGCAACGTGCTGGGCATCGAGTGCGAACTGGAGATACAGGAGGCCGGGGAGAAACCTCCCTACAAAGTGTTCCCTCCCGGACAGGTGCCCCCCGCCGGTGAAATTCCGTCGCAGTCATGACGGAGGACAGGGACACGCGATGCCAGGCGGCGGACATGCTGCTTGACATCGGCATCCGCATTCCGGTGATGCCGCTCAGGCCCTTTAAAAAACGCCCCGGGAAATCCTTCCTTGTCATGCGCCGTCCGCCCGCCGGGGCGGTCATCCGCATAGCAAGGCGGTACCTGGAGCTCGGTGTCACCCCGGAGGAGATCAGGGCGATGGACTATGAAGAAAGGATGCGGTTCGTGGCGGAAAAGGGAAAGGCGGTCAGCCGGATGGTCGCACTGGCCGTATGCACCGGATGGCTCTCGGGGATGCTGCTCTCCGGCCCTGTGGCATGGTACCTCAGATGGAGGGTGCATCCGGCGATGCTCTCCGCCGCCCTCATCGAGCTGCTCAGGGGCATGGACATACAGCCTTTTTGCAATACTATTCCATTGGCGTCCAGGACAGTGGGGCTGCTGGAGCCGATAGGAAGCCGGGAAAGGAAAACGGGTTAACGGGCCGGCAGGAAGGCCCCCATAGCGTTTTCGGAATCATCGCGCAGGCGATGGAACGGTTCGGCAGGTCGAAACGGCACATCCTGTGGAAGATCAGCTACGCCGAGCTGATGCTGATGAACACGGATGTCAGCCGGTATGTGACCAAGGAGGAGCTCCTGGAAAGGGAGCGCAAACGTAGGCCGGACAAATTCACCACTGAATATTTTCAAACAAAACTCGGAGGATAGGAATGGAACCTGTAAGACTGGAGATACTGCTTGACGACAAGACCCTGAAGGGGATGCGCTCGGTGGAGGGCAACCTTTCCGGGATAGGCCTGTACGCGAAACAGGTCATCGCACAGCTGGAGCAGGAACTTGCGACTCTGCAGGAACGGTTCAGACAGGCCATGGCCGCAGGTACGAATACCGACGCCCAGATGGCGGACATCCAGGCGCTGCAGGGAGTTGTCAGACAACTGAAGACGGAGCTGCAGGGGCTGGAGGAGCAGAAGAAAAAAACAGGCTCCACCCCTCTCATGGGAAATGATCCCGCCCCGAAACTCAATAATGTGAGGATGAGCATGCAGCAGATCGCCCGGGAGCTCCCCTCGCTGGCAATGGGTCCCCAGATGTTCTTCCTTGCCATTTCCAACAACATTCCCATGTTCACCGACGCCCTGGCATCAGCCCGCAAGGAGTATGAGGCGCTGACCGATGCCGGAAAGAAAGCCACCCCGGTGTGGAAGCAGGTGCTCTCCTCACTGTTCTCGTGGCAGACGGCGATGTCTGCCCTGATCACCCTGTCTGTCGTATATGGGAAGGAGATCGGCGGATGGGTGAAGAGCTTGTTCGGCGTGAAGGATGCCGCCCTGTCCGCGGCGAAAGCCCAGGAAAAGGTGGATGAATCCTTCAGAAGCAGCAGCCGTGATGTGGCGGAACAGGTCACTCTCGTCATGTCCTTGTCCGAAAGATGGAAGGAACTGGGAGACAACATGGCGGATAAGAAACAGTTCATCACCGAAAACAAGAAAGAGTTCGGGAAACTCGGTGTTGAGGTGGGCAACGTGAATGATGCCGAGAACCTGCTGGTGGACAATACGGACGTGTTCATCGGGGCGATGATCCTCAGGGCAGAGGCGACCGCAGCGTTCAAACTGGCCACGGAGCAGATGGAGAAGGCCTTGAAAAAACAGAACGAGATAGAGGAAAGGCGGAAGAAAGGCCCGACTTTCTGGGACAAGTTCAGGGCCAATTTCTTCTCTTCCGCGTCCGGATCAGCCACTTATACCCGTCAGGCGGACGCTCCCACGGCCGAACAGCTCAGCGAAAATGCTACCTCCGCCCTGGAAGAGGAGCAGAAGGCGGCAGAGGATACGGCCAAATCCTATATGGACCTGTTCCTTGCAAGGACAAAGGAATGGAAGGAGAGGCTTAAATCGGCAGGCATAAAGGAAGATGACGGAGGGAAAAACAAAGATACGGGCAAATCGGCCCGGGATTATCAGGACGAGCTCGCCGACGCCCGTATCAGGGCGCAGCAGAAACTTGAGGCGGCACGCATATCGGTCATGCAGGAAGGTATAAGGAAACGCCAGGCCCTTGCAAGGCAGGAGCTTGACGAGTCGCTCGCACAGATTGACAAGGAAGAGCGTGACACCCTCAAGAAAATGGACGAGGCCGAGAAGAAACGGGGTGTGAAGTCCACGCCCGAGGAAAGGCAGGCCGTAAGGGACAATGCGTCTCAGCAGCGTCTTGTCGCCTACCAGCAATATGCGAAGGAATTCTATACCGCCGACAAGGAATGGCAGGAGAAGGACCTGCAATCCTGGATTGACTATAACAAGGAATACGGGACATACCAACAGAAACGTCTGGCCATCATGCGGGAATATACCCTTAAATCCTCGAAAGAGGGGCTGAACGGGAATGACAAAAGGATGCTGGCCCGACAGCGCGACGAGGCACTGTCCGAACTTGATTTCAACGAACTGAAGAACACCATCAACTGGGATGTCATCTTCGGCAATCTGGACAAGGTGACAAAAAAGGAGCTGCAGAAGGTAAAGCGGCAAATAGTCAGTTTCCGCAACAGCCCGGAATTCAAAAAAAACGCCACTCCGGAACAGATACAGGTCATCGAGGAAGCCATCGGGAAGATCGACAGCGAGGTCATTGAGAAAGGAGGTCTGTTCGGCAACCTGACCGAATCCATACGGGAATACTCCGAAGCGGTTGATGAACTGACAGCCGCGCAACGGGATTATGACGAGGCCGTGCGGCAATACGGGGCGGACAGTGCGGAGGCGGAGGTCGCTAGAAAGAAAAGGAACAAGGCGGAAGCCGGAGAGCGCAATGCCGGGAACAATCTGGAAGCCTCGAAGGATAAGGCGGTGAGAAACATCACCGCCGTGGCCGATGCGATGAACACGCTGGGCGAAGCGGACATGAGCCTGTCATCCTTCGGAAGCGCGGTCGGGTCTCTGGTGGATACGCTGTCCGCATCCGGAAGCAAGATTGGCGGCATCATTGCGGCCATACTGGCTATCCTTGAGCAGATCGGGCAGAAAGGTCTGGAGGGTTTTGTCGGCAACATTCTCGAATCCGTCATGCACGCCGCAGGAGGATTATGGGACAGCATCGGACGTCTGTTCGGTGTCAAAGGACTTGGAGGCATCTTCAAGGGGGCCGACTATTCCGGCTATAATGAGATGGTCGACCAGTACAACCGCCTGAACGAGATATGGGACGAACTGATCGACAAGAAGAAGGAATATATAGAGACCAGCTACGGCACCGAGGCACAGAAGGTCGGAGAGGAAGCACTAGCCCTCCAGCAGACCGCCATTGATTCTTACCGGATACTAGGCAGGGAACGTCTGAATTCGGGAGCCAGCACGGGATCGCACTCGATTGGGGTGCGGCAGCGCAAATGGATGTCCTCGGAGGACTGGGCGGCAGCCGGCGCGGCCCTGGGAGAAGACTTCTACAGGTACGGGATCGGGGAAGGACGTATGACCGGGCTGTTCGACCTATCTGTGGAGCAGTTGGAGAAACTGAAATCGGAAGCTCCCACATTCTGGGCCAAGCTGGATGATGATGTCAGAAATTATCTGGACAAGATCATTGACGGCTCGGAAAAACTGGGTGACATACAGATCCAGATAAAGGAACAGCTCACGCAGATATCTTTTGACAACGTGCGTGACGCCTTTTATGACACACTGCTTGATATGGAAAGCGGGGCGGAGGACTTCTCGGAGGATTTCAGTGGGTACCTGCAGAAGGCTATCCTCAAGACAAGTATGTCGAAAGTCTACGACAAGAGGCTTCAGGAATGGTATGACAAGTTTGCCAACTACAATAAAGAAGGGGGGATAGATACCGGGGAATACAAGGATCTCCAGCAGGAATGGAATGACATTGTGAAGGATGCCCTGGAGGAGCGCGACTCGCTGAAGGATATCTTCGGATGGACATCATCGTCCTCCTCCTCCCAGTCCGGTCGGGCCGGAACCGTCACCTCCATGACCGAGGAGACGGCCGGAAGGCTGGAGGGGATCGGCAACGCGGCCCTTGACCGTATCATCAGCATTGACAACAACCTTACGAGGCATCTCGAGGGGATGGCGACATCCCTGGGCAAAATTGCGGGGAATTCGGAGTACCTCAGACACCTCGAGACGATAAACGAGAACATCGCGGAGCTCCGGCGCGGTGTGAAACTGAAAACATAGGACTATGGAAGTGGAGGAAGGACTGCTGAAAATAAACGGGACGGACATGGCGTCCCTGGGATGTTTCCTGTACGAGGAAAACGCGGGGGACCATACCAATTACGACTCGCTGATGAAGCCGCCGAAGATGAAGGAGTACACATCCGTCAGCTACCGGGAGCTTGACGGCGAGGAGCTGCCCGAAACCCTGCTTCCCCGCTACGAGGCGAGGGACATCACGCTGAAGATGGCGGTGGTTGCGGATACACGGGCCGGGTGGTTCAATAACTACAACGCCGTGCTTGCCTTGCTGAAGTCCGGATGGCTGACGCTGGATGTCCCGGAGATAGGCCGGGTGATGAAGGTCTATCTGAAGGAATATACCCGGTACAGCCAGTTCACGACAATCAGAAGTACCGGCCAGCAGATAGCCGGATTCACGGTCACGCTGCGCGAGCCGAAACCTTTTTCAAACAGTGATTAAAAACGATTTAAAAGCATCATAAATGGAACTTGCGATCTACAACAGGCAGGGAACCCTGAAAAGGAAGGTCAGTCCCGACTCATCGTCCCGGTGGACCGAAGAAGTGGGAACAGAATTCGTGGTGACGGTGAACTTCACCACCTGGGAGTTCTTCGTCCTGTCGGTCGGCGACTATGTGGAGATATCGGGAAAACGGTTCTCCATAAAGAAGGAGTACCGGCCGAAAAAGACCGACACACAGAAATACACCTACAATATCAGCTTCTACGGCCGCGAGCACGACATGCAGGACCTGTTGTTCTGCCGTCTGAACCAGGGGGAGGACGACCTTGAGTCCGTCTTCGCCTATGACGGCACGCCGATGGAAATGCTGGAAAAGCTGGTGGCGAACATGAACCGCAACACCGACGGTGTGACGTGGCGTGCAGGCCAGGCCGTCACCGGCGACCGGAAGACCATCAACTTCAACGGCCTGTTCTGCTGGGATGCGGCAGGCGAGATAGCCGGTGCCTGGGAAACCGAGTGGTGGCTGGACGGGGAATACCTGAACATAGGGAAATGCGAACACGGCGAACGGGTCACGCTCGGCTATATGAAGGGATTGAAGACGGGACTGACCCAGAATGAGAATTCCAATTCGATCAAATGGTTCACACGGCTGATCCCCGTAGGCTCAACCAAAAATATTGACCCGTCAAAATACGGCTACACCCATCTGCAACTGCCGTCACGGGACAAGTATATCGACCTGAACACTCAATTGGGCCTGAAGGAGCATCGCGAGGAAGCGGCCTTTCAGGATATATTCCCGCACCGTCTGGGTACGGTATCCTCGGTAAGGTCCGAGGAGCAGACCAATACGGACGGGGAGGAATACACCGTCTATTATGTCAAGGACAAGGATCTCCCCTTCAATCCGGATGAATACATGATCGGCGGCGAGGTGATACACATCACCTTCGAAAGCGGCGACCTCTCCGGAAGGGAGTTCGAGTGCAACTGGCATAACGGCACACAGGAGTTCGAGATCATCAACACCTACCCGGACGAGAACACCCAGATACCGGGAGGCAACATCATACCTCAGGCCGGTGATACGTATATCCTGACGAATATCCGCATGCCGGATGAGTATTACCCGATAGCGGAAGAACAGTACAAGCAGGCGGTTGACAGCTTCCTGACAGAATACAGCAAGGACATATCCATCTATTCCGGCGACACGGATTACATCCATGTGGATAAAAACAGTGTGCCGTTATCGCTCGGGCAAAGGGTGAGACTGGAGGACGCGCAGTATTTTGAGGCCGGGTATCTTGACACCCGCATCACAAGGATAGAGAGGAAGCTGGGCAATCTTTCCGAGGCTTCCATTGACTGCTCGTCGGCGGTCAGCACCTCATGGAAGTCATCCGTGGACTCGACGCTGAACAATCTGGAATACACGCTGGCGCAGGAGCTGGCGCAGACGTTTATCCGACTTCTGAAAATGGGAGATACGGAAGCCCCCAGTGACTATACGGCTTACTCCTCCCTGAGATCACGTAATGAATTTATCAGCAAGAGAAACCCTGACGCCGCCAATGAGCTGATCACTTTTTTGAAGGGTTTACTTATAGGTAAGAACGGTAGTGGAATTACTGTATTGGAAGATGGTACCTCTCAAGCCGTCGTTGACCGGCTTTATGTAAAGATTAAGGCTGTCTTTGACGAGCTTGAGGTCAAGAAGAAGACGCATGTTGGTGGTGAGCAGATCTTATCTCCGGCCGGAATGAAGTGTGTCCGTGTGGAGGAACTTGATGAGAGCTATCGCTGCTTTTTTTTGTCGGAAGTCGATGGAGTGACAATCAATAACGAATTTACAGTCGGTACATTAGCATTAGCCCAAGAATTTAACATTAAAGAAGGAACATCTCACAATGTATCCAATCGCTACTACTGGCGTGAGGTGACAGGTGTAGGATCTGACTATATTGATTTGAGCAAAACCAATGCCGACAAGGACAGTGATATTCCGGTTGCTGGTGATGATATTATTGGTTTGGGACACTTGACGGATATCACTCGTCAGGCAGCTATAATCCTTTCTTCTGTTAATGAAACTTCGCCTTCCATTATTTTCTATCAAGGTATCAACTCTTTCTCTCTTGCCGGGAAAGAAGTCATCGGGCTGGGCTTTGACAAGTCCACCGGACACGCCTATATCAATGTGTATGGTGATGCCTATATCGGTGCCAAGGATGAGAGCACTTACATCCGTTATACACAAAAAGGCGGTGTTGATATCAAGGGTATGTTCCACATCGAAAAAGGCTCCACCGGATGGAAGAATATGGAAGGCTTGCCGGATGAGATACAGGCGGCCGCAGATCTTGCCCAAGAGGCCAAGGATGCGATAGACAATGCGGCTGTCGGCTCGGTCAATCTGTTGCGCAATTCCGGGTTTACCGGAGATTATGAGACAGAGGACCTGTCTGCCGCTACCGAGCTATCGGCGGATACTGAACTTTTTAGCAAGCAACTGGAATATTGGACGGGAGTGGCTACCGTATCTGCGGACAGTGATGCCGGCTCCGGGTACTCTGCTGCAATCGGTAGTTTGTCCCAGTCCGTATCATTAATCAAAGGAGAAAGTTATGTTATCAGTTATAAAGCAAAGGGTACGTCTGTGTCTGTTTCGTGCGGTTCTTTCAGTGTTTCTCAGCCTCTCACATCCTCTTATCAGAGATATACCCATAAGATCACCTTCAATGGCAGTGGTATATTTCTTATCAGTGGTACCGCAACCGTTTGTGACCTTCAACTAGAAAGAGGGACCATTGCCACAGACTGGAAGCCTTCAATTCTTGATAACGACAAGTCCATGGCCGGATTTCAGGCGATTAACTATATCGCGAGCGCAATCAAGGATGGATCTGTGGATATCCTTGGTGGTTTGATACTGGCTAATATGATCCAATTAGGCAACTACAAGGATGGCAAGTTACAGAAGGTCACAGCCGGAGTTAGCGGTATATACAATGACGATGATGATGTGGCATTCTGGGCAGGTGGCACGCTGCAACAGGCTATATTAACCGTAATGAGGTTTCGTAATGATCCGAATTATCAACCCACCGATGAAGAATGGGCGAATATGGCGAACTTCGTTGCCACTCATGGTGGCGATACGTTCCTGCGCGGCTATATTTATGCCTTGGGTGGTAAGTTCAGAGGTGTGGTTGAAGCCTTGGGCGGATTTTTCCGCGGAAAAGTAGAAACATCTGTTGACGGGAAACGCATTGTTATTGATCCGGATAAAAATACTCTTGAAATGTACACGACTGAAGGACATGCCACCTTGATATTAAGGTTCGACACATCATCGGACGGATGGGAATATGGTGATTTGATTTTGCGGAAATATGTAGGGGACCAATTGATACAAGAAACGACTGTATATCCGGAACGTATCAGAATACAGAATCATGTGGAAAATACGGATATCATTCTTAATCCCAATAACGTATCCTTCTATGGTTCTAAAGGCGAAACGCTGTTGGTTGGGATGAAACCGGTATATGACGGGGTGAGTGTGTCTAAGTATGTGGCCAATATTGAATGCAGTAATTGGCCGTCTAAAGATAACGTCAGTTCCGGGCAGGTATATGTGGAATATGAGACAGTAGAAGGAGTCGTGACAAACGGGACTTTAAAAGTAAAGAAGTGATATGGAACTGAATACTATTAACAAAACGGGAACTTGGAGTGAGGCGGCAGACCGTCTTAACAACAACTTTAGTAAGACTTCTACCGAACTAGAAAAGGTCAAGCAGAACGGTATCCGCAACAAGGGATTATTTTCTACTCTTAAATTGCTGGAAGAGGCTGTTCCATCTCCTGTTGTGGGTGACTGGGCTATTGTGGGGGATACCATACCGGGCCCTATATATGAATGCAAGATAAAGGGGAAATGGAGTCCTACAGGCACGACAGGAGGTGGCGGAAGTGTTGACTTATCCAGCTACCTGACAGCCGAGGAGATAGACGATGTAACATCAATATTATAGTTATGAGAATCAATTATCAATCTGATTTTAAAATCATAGAAAAGAACTTGAACGGGGATGTGAATACTCCTTTCCGGTTCACTTACTTCAATCCGTTCAAGGGAAAGTTCATAGCCTCCTTTGACGGGCATGAGTATGTGGGTTGCAGCCTCATGGAAGATGGCAGTCTGCTTGTCGCTTTTGACAACCCCTGTTTTTCTCCCGGTATGCTGAAGGTAAAACGTGAATACTTCATATCCGATTCCGACTTTAAGGATGGCATCTGCAATCTTGTTTCCGTTGAAGATACAGGAATCGTACTGACTACCGGGAAAACCGATGAAAGCACGGTGGAAATAACATCTTATCCCGATTATGCCGCATATAATTCGATCCAGGCGTTCCCATTGTCGGATAATGAATATGAAGATGTGCTGAGTGATTTTGTACCTCCTTTGCCACCGGAAGAGGAAGAAGAAACAGTTACTAATCTAGAAATATAGGAGATTTATTATGGCAAAAATATATAAGCTGACCAAAGGTAGCCAAACCATTTACCCGGCAACCACAACCGATGCGGTGGTCAACCCCAATACACGCAAGAGTCTTACAGCGGAACTAGCTGAAATAGTTAACACAACAGGAAAAAAACTTTTGCAATGGGTGTCTTTTGACGCCGAAAAACTGATAAAACCGGACGGCAGTATAAGCAATATGTCAAATAGCAACTATTGTGTGGCCACATATCAGGTAACAAGTAACTCACAAGTGAGAATCTGTTTAAATTTGAAATACAATATTAATGGATCATGTGTGTTTGTCCTAAAAAAAGACGATACTATTGTATATACACAGTTAGCAGGTGAGTCAAAGGTTTTCCAATACGAAATATATACAGGAGAATGCAATACACTTCTCTTACAAATGAATAGTCAAGCGAATACATTGGCTTATATATCAGAAACTCCTCCAATTATAGGATTGGTAAATGATCAAGTTATCGAGGATGGTTCGATTACCACTCCCAAACTTGCTAACAATTCCGTAACAGCGGAAAAATTGGACGAATCTATCACACAAGAGATAACAAATCTTATAGAGTTCAGAAAGTATCAGCAGGGAGGATATAACGTAGCAAATACCTCAGGGGAATATGATAGAAAAATGGCTGAAACCTTGTATTCTATAATACAAGCCCAGCCAACTGCGGATATATATGTTGTAGATAACTATTATGGTGGCTATAATAACTGGAGCTCTCCGGGTAGAACTTATGCACAAGAACTTAAGGCTATGGCTGATTGGTTTTCACTTGGATTTATAAGTTTGAAAGATGCAGGAATTCGTGAACGAGTTGATAAGGACGCTCGTGTATTTACTATCGACGGATTACACGCATATACAGAAATAGGGGCCAAACGTATATACAACCGTATTATGGGACAGCTTCTCCAGAGGTATAATTGTGACAAGTCAGAATTGACCCAAAAAACATTTTTATTATTAGGAGATTCTACATCAATAATAGGAGAACCAACATCTTGGGCTAAACTTTTAACAGAAGAATTCCCCGGAAATGTAACCGTTAGGGCTGTAGCAGGTACGGGATGGATTGATAATAATGAAGGAGGTGGAAGAAATGTCCTCGAGCAATTTAATGTTGATTCTGTGACACAATATGACATTATCATTATTACTTCAGGATTTAATGAATATCATCATTTTCAGTTAGATTATGCATCGACTATAAAATATTTGTCCGTATATTATAATCAATTGGGTTAGGCGGACAATTCTGATAGTAGAGTAACCCGGAAAGTTATCAGTAACACTCAAAACATATATTTATGATACGAGACCTAATCATCAGAATAATGAACTATCTGTCCGTTGAAGTACATCCGGATGCGGAATGGTACTAGAATATTTATCTATTGTATGGGATAGAGAGTAGAACGTGGATTGAACGGCTGCTGTGCTTTTTGCTGGCGGCTGTTCTTTTTTTATCTAAATGTTAAATATTACACAATGCAAGAAAATATATTGTGATTTGTTTTGCTATTACATCACAATATAGTATATTTGCATTGTGATAATAAAACAATGAATAATTAAAAGACAATAGAAGATTATGAAAGCGATAGTAGAAAATCCACTGATAAATTGTGAACCAGAAGTTTTACACCTTTTCGTTCAAATAATCAATGAAATCACTTCTTGTATGTCAGAAGACGAGTTAAAGGGCTGTATGAACTCTTTAAAAGTACAATACCCTTACTTTAAACTGTTTTTCGATTATGATTTCGGACATAATCATATGTGGGTGAAAGAATCAGATTCCATGGAAACATTGATATTTGTTGAGTTCTAATCCGATCAATAACAATAAAAACAACATAATTATGAACAGTTATAATATCTACGATGAAAATCATGAGGCAACGATATTGTATCACGCTATTGCACGTGATGAGGAACAAGTAATGGATCTTGCTAAAGAAACAGGAATTGATATGGATGGGTTGAGTATAGAGCTGGAACGGTCTAATGTAAAGGATCAGTTGGGAAAACCGTTGTCAGCAAGAATAGAGGATGCGTTAATATATTAATTATGGCAAGAAGACGATCTATTACCCTAGATCAAGAGTCTAGGGTATTGTCCTTGTACAAAGTGGGGATGGCTATCAAGGAGATAATGAAGGAAACAGATATAAAGTCTGAGCAAACGATATATAGGATATTGGACAGCAATGGTGTGCCAAGACGTCCCAAGGTTAGAGGTGTAAGAAAAATATTTGTCACGATAGAGGAAGATGTAGCTGCTATCTTGGATAAGGAGCAATCAGTATCATTATATGTCAATGAGGCTATAAGATACTATCATGATAACCGACGTTAATTGTCGGTTATTTTTTTTATTAAAACTACATTTAACTCGGATTTAAATCACATTTTGAATTGTGTTAACAAGTGTGATTTTGGAACAAAATGTTTTGCAAAAGTGGAACATTTTGTTTTGCGGCTTATAATGGCATCCAATCCTCAAATAGTTCATCATTATGCAAAGGGAGAGTTTGAGGCTCTTCAATCATTAATGATGAATAATTTCAAGTGGAATTTTTATTTGTTGTGGATAATTGGATTACCTCTTTTTCTTGAATTGGATTATGTGTTGGAGGCATGGCTTGGCATTGTTCCTCAATCTACATTACTTTTTACTAGTATTATAATAAGTCGATGTCTGATTAAAAGTTTTGAGAAACCATTAGTGTCAACTATATTTGCTACTGGACGTACTAAATATATGATGATAGGTGTTTCGATAACCATATTTATCGAATTATTGATTGTTTATTTGGTTTTGTATTTAGGTGCGGAAGCTTATTGGGCTTTTTTTCTAGAAGCAGGAGCAGTATTTGTTTATGTTATTTTTTATATGATCTATCTTAGAATTATAGGACTTTTCTCATTTCAGAGGTTTATGAAGCAGGTTCTATTTCCGCTTTTGTTGATATCAATACTCTCATTGCCGTTTACTTACTTAGTATATCAATTTCCAGGAAGAAGTTTTTGTCATTTAATTTTAACTTGCTTGACTTCTGTCATTATAACTTGTACTTGCATCTTTTTTATAGGATTAAATAAATTGGAACGACAACAAGTAATTTCTAAAATACGCGGATATGCAAAATAGAGGTAAGTGCTTATTAGTATTGTATTCATTTTCAATACTAATAATATATTTAGTTTATAATAAAACAGATGGATGTGTATTGTAATTATTACCTTTGATAATCAAGGTAAT
>ERZ832317.1481-NODE-1481-length-29902-cov-5.198378_pt1 | contig 29902 bp, 25 predicted proteins | sample MGYA00519695_ERZ832317 | MGnify/ENA primary metagenome ERZ832317 (study PRJEB31850, sample SAMEA3708726) | human gut metagenome | biome: human gut; feature: human-associated habitat; material: faeces | place: China | collected 2014 ...
TAAAGAAGTTGTGAAAGTTAATACATTGGATAAAGACAAATACAGACAGATTCAGCAGCATTTGATCGATGCCCTGGATCAGGCAGTGGAAGTTCATGTCAAAGGAAAAGGAAAGAATAAGACCGACCTATACGTAGCGATGCATGAGATGGATGACCCATCCAAAGAAACGAATTTTGAAAACTGCCTTGCAGATGTCAATATTCCAGTTGGAGAAGTGTTTACCTCACCAAAATTAACAGGGACCAATGGAGTACTGCATGTTGGAGAAGTCTATTTAAATGATCTGAAATTCATTGACCTTGAAATTACTTTTAAAGATGGAATGATTTCTGAATATACATGCAAAAACTTTAAAACAGAGGAAGAAAATAAGGCATTTATCAAAGAGAATCTCTTATATAACAGAGATACGCTCCCAATGGGCGAGTTTGCAATCGGAACAAACACAACAGCATATGTGATGGCGAAGACATATGATATCTTATATCAGCTTCCAATCCTGATCGTTGAGAAGATGGGACCTCATTTTGCAGTGGGAGATACTTGCTACAGTCATTGTGAAGAAACTGAAGTTCACAATCCAGACGGCAAAGAAATCGTTGCAAAATATAATGAATGCTCCAAAGAAGGCGAGTATTTCCAGTGTCACACAGATATTACGATTCCATATGAAGAACTGGATTCTATTTGTGCGATCACCCTTGGCGGAGATGAGATTTTACTGATCAAAGATGGTAAATTTGTACTTTCTGGTACAGAAACATTAAATGAACCATTGACGGAAATCGGTTAAATCAGTACAATGATAAGAAAGATAAAATCCTGAAAGGGAAGTTTTTGTTAATTTCATAAGATAAGGAGAAAGAACATGGCAAAAGTAGCAATTGTAATGGGCAGCGATTCTGATATGCCTATCATGAAAAAAGCAGCAGAGTTTTTAGATCAGATGGGGATCGATTTTGAGATGACGATCATTTCCGCACACAGAGAACCAGATATTTTCTTTGAGTGGGCAAAAGGTGCGAAGGACCGTGGAGTGAAAGTGATCATTGCAGGTGCTGGAAAGGCAGCACATCTTCCAGGTATGTGTGCAGCTTTATTCCCAATGCCAGTTATCGGTATTCCGATGAAGACTTCCGACCTCGGTGGTGTTGATTCTTTATATTCTATCGTACAGATGCCATCTGGAATACCAGTAGCGACTGTAGCGATCAATGGAGGACTTAATGCAGGAATCCTTGCAGCGAAGATCCTTGCAACATCAGACGAGAAATTACTTGAGAAATTAGAAGCTTACAGCGAAGAGATGAAACAGTCAGTTGTAGAGAAAGCAGAAAAACTTGACAAAGTTGGATACAAAGATTATGAATAAGAAGATTCTTGCAGCGTTTTTATGCGTATGTATGGTTGTAGTTACAGGAAGTTTTCCAGTAAGTGCAGCAAAAACAAAGAAGACATACAAGATTGCAATTGATGCAGGACATCAGGGAAAGGGAAACAGTAAGACAGAACCTATCGGACCGGGCGCGAAGATGCGTAAACCCAAAGTAGCATACGGAACGCAGGGAGTCAAAACGAAAGTACCAGAATCCAAATTAACTCTGCAGATTGCATTAAAGCTTGAGAAAGAGTTAAAGAAACGCGGTTATGATGTGTATATGATAAGAAGAAAACAGAATGTAAACATTAGCAATAAGCAAAGAGCGATCCGTGCAAATAAAAGTGGTGCTGATATCTGCATCAGACTACATGCGGATGCAGCATCAGCGAATGTTCGTGGTGTTTCTGTGCTATACCCATCACAGCAGAATCCTTATGTAGCAAAATTAAGCAAGAAGAGTAAAAAACTCTCAAAGAATATACTGGACAGTTATTGTAAGTCAACCAAATTCAAGAAACGTGGTTTATCAAAACGTGACGATCTTACAGGAACAAACTGGAGTAAGATTCCAGTGGCACTGATAGAGATGGGATTTATGACAAATAAGACCGAAGATAAACAGATGCAGAAGAAGCAGACACAGAAGAAGATGGTAGACGGCATTGCAAATGGTATTGATCAATATTTTAAATAATCAGGAGGAGAAGTAACAATGGATTACAAGAAAGCAGGCGTGGATATTGAAGCAGGATACAAATCTGTAGAACTGATGAAAGAACACGTAAAGAGAACCATGAGAGAAGAGGTACTTGGTGGATTAGGAGGATTTTCCGGAGCATTTTCTTTAAAGAAGATCAAAGATATGGATGATCCAGTCTTACTTTCAGGAACTGATGGATGTGGAACAAAAGTAAAACTTGCAATGATCCTTGATAAACATGATACGATCGGTATCGATGCAGTTGCTATGTGTGTAAATGATATTGCATGTGCAGGAGGAGAACCTCTGTTCTTCTTAGACTATATTGCCTGCGGTAAAAACTATCCTGAAAAGATCGCTGAGATCGTAAGCGGTGTAGCAGAAGGATGTGTACAGTCAGATGCAGCCTTGATCGGTGGAGAGACAGCAGAACATCCAGGACTTATGCCAGAAGAAGACTATGACCTTGCAGGATTTGCAGTTGGTGTATGTGACAGAAAAGACCTGATCACAGGAGAAAACTTAAAAGATGGAGATGTCTTGATCGGTATGGCATCTACAGGAGTTCACAGCAATGGATTCTCTTTAGTAAGAAAAGTATTTGATATGAGTAAAGAATCTTTAGATACTTATTATGATGATCTTGGAACTACTCTTGGAGAGGCACTTCTTGCTCCGACAAGAATCTATGTAAAAGCACTTAAAAGCATCAAAAATGCAGGTGTTACAGTAAAAGCATGCAGCCATATCACAGGTGGCGGATTCTATGAGAACATTCCGCGTATGCTCAAAGAAGGAACTCATGCAGTTGTAGAAAAAGACAGCTACCCGATTCCACCAATCTTTGCAAAACTTGCAAAAGAGGGCGAAATCGAAGAGCAGATGATGTACAACACATTCAACATGGGACTTGGAATGGTTCTCGCTGTTGATCCGGCAGACGTTGATAAGACAATGGATGCAATTCGTGAAGCAGGAGATCAGCCATATGTAGTCGGCAAGATCGAGGCTGGCGAAAAGGGAGTGACTTTATGTTAAGAGTCTTAAGTATGGTGTCAGGAGGCGGAACAAACCTTCAGGCAATCATCGACAGCGTAAAGAATGGAATGATCACGAACACAGAACTTGTGGGCGTGATCAGCAATAATAAGAATGCCTATGCACTGACACGTGCCAAAGAAAATGGAATCGATGCGAAATGCATTTCTCCGAAGGACTACGAGTCAAGAGAAGTGTTTAATCAGGAACTTTTAAAGGCTGTAGATGCATATGAACCGGATTTGATCGTGCTGGCAGGTTATCTTGTGGTAATCCCGCCGGAGATGATCAAGAAGTATAAGAATCGGATCATCAACATTCATCCATCTCTGATCCCGTCTTTCTGTGGAACAGGTTATTATGGATTGAAAGTGCACGAGGCAGCTTTGGCGCGTGGTGTGAAAGTAGTTGGCGCAACAGTACATTTTGTAGATGAAGGAACTGATACAGGCCCGATCATCTTGCAGAAGGCTGTAGAAGTACACAATGGAGATACTCCGGAAGTGCTTCAGCGCAGAGTGATGGAACAGGCTGAATGGAAGATCCTTCCACGTGCGATTGATCTGATCGCAAACGGAAAGGTTGAAGTAGAAGGGCATCGTACAATCGTTACCGAGTAAGGAGGCAAAGACTATGAACGTATTGATCGTAGGAAGCGGCGGAAGAGAGCATGCAATCGCAGCAAGCGTGGCAAAGAGTCCAAGAGCAGACAAAATCTTTTGTGCTCCGGGAAATGCCGGAATCGCTGAGTATGCGCAGTGTGTACCGATCGGCGCTATGGAATTTGATAAATTAAGAGATTTCGCAAAAGAGAATGCGATTGATCTTTGTATCGTAGGAATGGATGATCCGCTGGTAGGCGGTCTTGTAGATGTTCTTGAAGAAGCAGGAATCCGCACATTCGGACCGAAGAAGAATGCAGCAATCCTTGAGGGATCGAAAGCATTTTCCAAAGACCTGATGAAGAAATACAACATTCCGACAGCTGCTTATGAGAACTTTACAGATCCAAAAGCAGCAATTGCTTATCTTGAGACAGCGAAGTTTCCGATTGTTCTGAAAGCTGATGGACTTGCACTTGGAAAAGGTGTTTTGATCTGTAAGGATTTTGAAGAAGCAAAAGCTGGCGTGAAAGAAATCATGCTGGATAAGAAGTTCGGTACAGCCGGAAATGAGATGGTCATTGAAGAATTCATGACAGGTCGTGAGGTTTCCGTACTTTCCTTCGTTGATGGAAAGACAATTAAGACAATGACAAGTGCGCAGGATCATAAACGTGCAGGAGATGGAGATACAGGGCTTAATACAGGCGGAATGGGAACATTTTCTCCTAGCCCGTTCTATACAAAAGAAGTAGAAGAATTCTGTGAGAAATATGTTTATCAGGCAACGGTAGACGCAATGGCAGCAGAAGGACGTCCGTTCAAGGGAGTTATCTTCTTTGGATTGATGCTGACAGAAGACGGACCGAAGGTTCTTGAATACAACGCTCGTTTCGGAGATCCGGAAGCTCAGGTTGTACTTCCTCGTATGAAGAATGATATTCTTGAAGTTATGGAAGCATGTATCGACGGAACACTGGATCAGGTTGATCTTCAGTTTGAAGACAATGCAGCAGTCTGTGTCGTACTCGCATCCGAAGGATATCCGGTAAGTTACGAGAAAGGCTTCCCAATCACAGGACTGGAAGAGTTCAAGAAGCACGAAGGATATTACTGCTTCCATGCAGGAACAAAATTCAACGGAGATCAGATCGTGACAAACGGCGGACGTGTTCTTGGCGTGACAGCAAAAGGAAAAGATCTGAAAGAAGCCCGTGCGAATGCATATGCAGCAACAGAGTGGGTAAACTTCAAGAATAAATATATGAGACGTGATATCGGTAAAGCAATCGATGAAGCATAAATAAAGGGTCGCAGACCGGGTTGCAATAAAACGATATAAGAAGTAATGAAGGAAACCGGCAGGGAGAAAAAATCCAAACTGTCGGTTTCTTTGTGATTTTATCACAGAAAAATAAAAAATATGTGCTATACTAGGGTTGTAACAAAGGAAAAAGGTAACTGTTCAGTTACAGATAAAAGATATAACATTTATAAGGAGGATATAAAGATGGCAGTAGTAAAACTTACAACAGACAATTTTGAGCAGGAAGTGATCCAGGCGCAGCAGCCGGTACTCGTTGATTTTTACGCAGACTGGTGTGGACCATGTAAGATGATGGCTCCAATCGTAGAAGCTCTTTCAGAAGAACTCAGTGATGTAAAGGTATGCCACATCAACATCGATGAGAATATCGACATTGCACAGAAATACAGAGTGATGAGCATTCCGACTTTCATCGCATTTAAAGGTGGTGAAGAGAGCGGAAGACAGATTGGTGCGATTCCTAAGACAGCACTGGTTGACCTTGTGAAATAAATTTGCGATAATAGAAGAAAGGAAAAACCCAGACGGGCTGCCGGGCACAGAGAAGGCTGAGAGATATGGCTCATTCCTGTGAACGACAGCCTGTCTTTTGCTTAGATATTAAGAAGAAAGGCGGGAGTCAGAGCATGTCATTGCAGTTTATTTTCGGGAATTCCGGAAGCGGAAAGTCCCATTATTTATATCAGCAGATTGTTGAGGAGTCAATCCGTCATCCGGAGAAGAATTATCTTGTTCTGGTTCCGGAGCAGTTTACAATGCAGACGCAGAAGGACCTGTGTATGGCACATCCGCGTGGCGGTATTATGAATATTGATGTCTTAAGTTTTGGACGTCTGGCTCACCGTGTCTTTGAAGAGACAGGAAAGGAAAGACAGCCGATCCTTGACGATGAGGGAAAGAATCTGGTGCTCCGCAAGATTGCAGGAAATTACGAAGATGAGCTGACCGTCCTTAAGGGAAATCTTAAGAAGCAGGGATATATCAGCGAAGTGAAGTCCGTGATATCAGAATTCACACAGTATGGAATTGATTTTGAACAGCTTGATTCTTTCATGGAAGGACTGAATCCGGAAAGTTATCTGTATTATAAGTTAAAGGATATCCGTAAAGTATATGAAGGATTTGAGGATTATCTGCGTGATAAATATATTACAAAGGAAGAATTGCTTGATGTGTTGAGTCAGAATGTGGCGGAAGCGAAAATGCTTAAAGACAGTGTGATCGCAATGGATGGATTTACCGGATTTACGCCGGTGCAGAACCGGCTGATCGGGGAACTTCTGAAAGTGTGCGACAAGATTATGCTGACAGTTGAGATTGATCGGAGGGAAGATCCGTTTGTCTATAAGCATCCGTATCAGCTCTTTGCGCTGAGCAAGCAAATGGTTACTTCACTGACGGAAGTGGCGCAGGAAGTGAAAGTGGAGATTGATGAGCCGGTCTGGCTATGCAAGAATCCGCCGTATCGGTTCAAAGAGAATCCGGAGATGGCGTTTTTGGAAGAGGAACTATTCCGTTATTCCAGAAGAAAATACAGTGGGAAAAAGATGCAGTCAATCTCTCTTCACGAAGTTCACACACCACAGGAAGAGGCACAGTATGTGGCAGAGGAAATCCGGCGTCTGGTGAGAGAAGAAGGATACAGATATCGGGAAATCGCAGTGATTGCTTCTGATCTGAATACATATGCTGATTCGTTGGAGAAGGCATGCGAACGTTATGAGATTCCGGTTTTTATGGATCATAAGAAGAGTATTTTGTTGAATTCTTTTGTAGAGTATTTAAGAAGTCTGCTGGTGATGGTTGAACAGAACTATACTTACGAAAGCGTTTTTCGTTATCTGCGGACCGGCCTGTGTGGGTTCACAAGAGATGAAGTGGACCGTCTGGAAAATTATTGTCTTGCGCTGGATTTGAAAGGATTCAAGAAATGGGATCAGGTCTGGGTGAGAAAGACACCGATGACGAAAAAAGAAGAATTGGAAGAACTGAATCAGCTGCGCGTGCGTTTTGTGGAAAAACTGACACCGTTGCATACGGTTCTGAAGAAGAGAAGAAAGACGGTAAAAGAGATTACACTCGCAGTTTATGAATATCTGGTTCAGGAGAAGATCCAGGAGCAGCTTGCAGAATTGGAGCAGAAATTCCAGGAAGAGGGAGAGCTGGCTTTGGCGAAGGAATATGCACAGATTTACCGTATTGTTCTGGAGCTATTCGATAAATTCGTTGAACTTCTGGGGGAGGAAGAGATTCCATTGAAGGAATACTGTGAACTTCTTGATGCAGGACTTGAAGAGGCGAAAGTTGGTGTGATTCCTCCAAGTCTGGATCAGGTTGTGATCGGAGATGTGGAAAGAACACGTATCAAAAATATCCGCGCATTATTTTTTGTCGGAGCAAATGATACGCTCCTTCCGGGAAATGCAGGAGCAAGAGGTCTGCTTTCCGAGCGAGACAGAAAACAGTTCCAGGAGAAGAAGATGAATCTTTCTCCGGGACCGAAGGAGAAGTTATATATTCAGAAATTTTATCTCTATATGAATCTGACGAAACCGTCAGAACTTCTGTATCTGTCCTGGGCGAAAGTATCCGGGGAAGGAAAATCACTGCGTCCGGCTTATCTGATTCAAGATCTGATGCGTCTGTTCCCGGTACTTATTCCGGTAGAGGAAGACAGAAAAGGATTGCTTGATCATGAGATGATGAGAAGGAACGGACTTTTGCAGATTGCAGAAGGTTTAAGAGAGAGGGAGCATGGACTGAATGATTCCTGGAAAGAACTGTACAGATGGTTTGTGAAAGATGAACAGAGTCAGGAAACTCTGAAGCGGATTATAGAAGCTGGTTTCTATCGAAAGGATGAACCGAGCCTTGGAAGCAGAGTGGCAAAAGAGCTCTTTTTGGATCCGAAGCGTGTCAGCGTAACAAGACTGGAACGTTTTGCTTCCTGTGCATATGCACATTTCCTGAATTACGGACTTCGTCTGTCAGAACGGGAGAAATATGGGTTCGAAGCAATGGATCTGGGAAACATTGCACATCAGGCACTGGAGCGATTTGCACACAAAGTAGAAGAGGAAGGTCTGGACTGGGTTACGATGCCGGAAGAGAAGCGGGAGCAGCTGATTGATGAAAGTGTAGAAGAAAGTATTCTGGATTATGGAAATACAGTTCTATTCTCGTCTGCACGTAATGAGTATATGATCCACAGAATCAAGCAATTGATCAACCGGTCCGTCTGGGCACTGACACAGCAGATGGCGGCAGGCGATTTTGTGCCGAGTGGTTGTGAGTTTAAGTTCGGAAGCGGAAAGATTGACCGAATTGACACATGTGAAGATGAAAATGCAGTCTATGTGAAGGTAACGGATTACAAAACAGGAAGGAAAGCATTTGATATCACAGCATTCTATCACGGTCTGCAGATGCAGCTTCCGGTTTATCTGAATGAGGCACTGGAGATCGAACGGCAGAAACATCCGGAGAAGGAAGTACTTCCGGCCGGTATTTTTTATTACAGGATCCAGGATCCGATTGTGAAGAAAGAAGAGACAAAAGCGGAAGTTGAGCAAAGCATTCTAAAAGAGCTGAAGCTGGATGGACTGATCAATGCAGATGAAAATGTAGTTGAGCATCTGGAACGGAATCTGAGTGGAACTTCAACATTCTATCCGCTGCGGATGAATAAGAACAGAACGCTCAGTTCGGCATCAAAAGCTTTATCAAAGGAGAACTTTGATACGGTTCTTGCGTATACAAAGGAGAAAGAAAAAGAACTGAAAGACGTGATGTATCAGGGTGAGGTCGCAGCACTTCCATATGTACTTGATGAGATGACAGGCTGTGATTACTGTGGGTGCAGGGATATCTGCGGATTTGACCAGAGAATTGAAGGCTGTGAGTACAGAAGATTAAGAAAATATACCTTGGAAGAAGCGTTGAACTCTATGAAAGAGCGTCTTGGTATTTTGGGAGAGAAAGGGGAGGCAGGAGAATGAGCGTAAAATGGACAGAAGAACAACAGAAAGTAATCGACTTGCGTGACCGCAACATTCTCGTATCTGCAGCAGCGGGATCGGGAAAGACAGCTGTACTTGTTGAACGAATTATCTCAAGAATTACGGACGAGAGTGATCCCGCGGATGTAGACCGTCTCCTTGTTGTGACTTATACGGAAGCAGCGGCGGCAGAGATGAAAGAACGGATCGGTGCAGCAATTGAGAAGAAGCTGGAAGAACAGCCGGGAAATGTGAATCTGGAGCAGCAGTCCACATTGATCCACAATGCGTCGATCATGACGATCCACAGTTTCTGCCTGTCGGTGATCCGGGATCATTTTCATGTGATCGGGATTGATCCGGCCTTTCGAATTGCAGAAGAAGGAGAATTGCGTCTTCTGATGCAGGATGTCTTAGAGGAGCTGATCGAGAATTTTTATGCAGAGGGATCCGAGACATTCTTAAACTTTGTTGACCAGTACGGGACAGGAAGAAATGATCAGAAGATCGAGGAACTTATCCTCCAACTTTATGAATATTCCAGAAGTTATCCACAGCCGGAAAAGTGGTTGAAGGAATGTGTGGATAATTATGAGATTGATCCGGAGAAGATGGAAGAAGCAGATGTTGTGCAGGAAGCAAAGGCAAGAGTAAGGCAAAATCTCACAGATGTGAAAGGGTTTGTTCAACAGGCGATAGAAGTATGCGAACTTCCAGCCGGTCCGTATATGTATGGTGAAATGTTAGATTCTGATCTCGTACAGATTGAGCAATTGGAAAGAGCAGAGACATTTTGTCAGCAAGAGCAGATCGTCAGTAATTTCACATGGAAGCGTCTGTCAGGAAAGAAGGATCCGACAGTCGATCCAGAACTGAAAGAGAAAGCACAGGGACTTAGAAAACAGGCTAAGAAGCTGATAGAAGATCTGAAAGCAAATTATTTCTACGCGCCTGTTGATGAGTGGATCAAGGATATGCAAGAGGCGCAGATAGCGATGAAGATGTTAGTTATGCTGGTACAGGCTTTTGCAGAGACATTTTCGGAGAAAAAGAGACAGAGAAATCTGTTGGACTTCAGTGATATGGAACAGTTTGCACTTCGGATTCTGACGGAAGAAAAGGAAGGAAAACTGGTTCCGTCAGCAGTGGCACAGGAGTATCAGGAACGCTTTGAAGAAGTTATGATCGATGAGTATCAGGATAGTAATCTTGTGCAGGAGACGATTCTTACAAGTGTATCAAGAGAGTCTGTCGGACAGAATAATCTCTTCATGGTCGGGGATGTAAAGCAGAGTATTTACCGATTTCGTCTGTCGCGCCCGGAGCTTTTTATGGGAAAGTATAACAGCTACAGTACGCAGGAGAGTAGCAGGCAGAGAATTGATCTTGACAGGAACTTCCGAAGCAGGGGAGAAGTACTTGACAGTACAAATTATATTTTCAGGAAACTGATGCGGAAGGAATTCGGGGAAATCATTTATGATGATAAGGCGGCACTGCATTTGGGAGCCTCGTTTCCTGAATTACCGGATAAAAATGTGTTTACGGATCAGACGGAACTGCTTCTTTACGATCAGACGGGGCTTCGGAGCAGTGAAGCGAGAGAAGAAGAGGCACGGATGATCGCACAGAGAATGAAAGAACTTCTAAACACGGGTGTTGTGCTTGATAAGGAGACGGGAGAATACCGCCCGGTTCATTATCGGGATATGGTGATTCTGACAAGAAGTTTACAGGGGTGGGCAGAAGTTTTCGCGTCCATACTGGCCGAGGAGGGAATTCCGGCATATTCTGTGAGCAGAGAAGGATATTTCGAGACATATGAGGTCAGTGTTCTTCTGGATTATCTGAAAGTTCTTGATAATGCAAGACAGGATCTGCCATTGACAGCAGTTTTGACTTCACCGTTTGCCGGTCTGACGGCAGCAGAGCTGTCCGTGATTCGTCTTGCGTATCCGAATCAGTTGTTTTACGAGGCAGTAGAAGGATTTTTCAGTCTGAGTTTGGAAGAAATTCCGGAAACTGTGGACAAAAAGCAGGCAATACAAGTACAGGAAAAATTGAGAAAGTTTTTCGAGGTATTGGATCGTTTCAGAGAAATTCTTCCGTATACGGCAATCCATGATCTTCTTGCGAAAATAATTGATAAAACCGGCTATGGGTTATTTATCAGTGCTATGCCGGGGGGCGCACAGAGGCAAGCCAATGTAGAAATGCTTGTTGAGAAAGCAAGAGCATTTGAAGGGACGAGTTATAAAGGTCTGTTTAATTTCGTACGCTATATCGAGCAACTGAAAAAATATGATGTTGATTATGGTGAAGCAAGTATCATAGACGAGCAGGATGACACGGTCCGTATTATGAGTATTCATAAAAGTAAAGGTCTGGAGTTTCCAATCGTTTTTGTAGCCGGAACAGGAAAGCAATTCAATACACAGGATCTAAAAGGAAGTATTGTGATCCATCCGAGAAACGGAGTTGGAATTGACGTTGTAGATCTTGAGATGAGGACAAAGGCACCGACCTTTTTGAAGAAAATGATCCAGGAGAAGACAAAGCTTGAGAATCTTGCAGAAGAACTCCGTGTGCTTTATGTAGCGATGACAAGAGCGAAGGAAAAGCTGATTCTGACAGGCAGTCTGAAAATGGGCGAAGACGGACTGGAACCATATGTGAACCATATGACAGACAGGAAATCTCCATTGAGCCTTTATCAGTTAGAGAGCGCAAACCGTTATCTGGACTGGATTCTTCCGGCACTTCTTCAGGCAGAAGATCTCAAGAGAGAAGATGGTTTATGTGGGATTCTCAAAACAGAAAGCGAAGAGGTTCAGCATTTGCCGATTCAAGTCCGGATTTTTGATGCAGGAGAGATGGAGTTTACAGAAGATGCACAGCGACAGGCGGAAATAGTTGCAAGAGAAGTGCTTGAACACTGGGATACATCGAAGGTTTATCTTCCGGGAGCAGAAGAAAAGCTGGAACAGCAGATGAATTTCCTGTATACATATAAAGAAGAAGGAAAAATGAAGCTGAAATTTACAGTTTCAGAGTTGAAGAAGCGTGAGTCTTTGCGGGAAGAAGCAGGAGAAGAATTGATTCAGGAGCCGGAGATTGTGCCACTACTTCCACATTTCATGGAAGAACAGGATGAAGGACTGACAGGAGCTTCAAGGGGAAGTGCTTATCATAAATTTCTCGAGCTTCATGATTTTTCAAAAGAATATACAGAGAAACTTCTGAAAGAAGAAATCGAACAGTTCTATCAGGCGGGGAGATTGTCGAAAGAGATGGCAGACTGTATCCGCACGAAAGATATTCTTGCGTTTTTAAATAGTGAGAGTGGAAGACGAATGACACAAGCAGCAGGAAATGGGAAGCTCTGGAAGGAACAGCCATTTGTTCTCGGAGTGGCCGCATCAGAAATCTATCCGGAGATCTATCAGGACATTCAGAAGAGAAGTCAGGAAGCGGATGAAAATCGAAAGGAAGAGACCATTCTCATCCAGGGAATTATTGATGTCTGGTTCGAGGAGGAAGACGGGCTTGTACTACTGGACTATAAGACGGATAGAGTTAGAAATGCATCTCAATTGAAAGAACTGTACCATGCACAGCTCGATTACTATGCCCAGGCGCTGGAGCAGCTGTTAGAGAAGCCGGTGAAGGAGAAGATCATCTATTCCTTTGCCTTGAAGGAGGAGATCATCTTATGAAATATTTCTGGTATTACCTGATATTTATCAATTTATTTGCATTTTGTACCTATGGGATTGATAAATGGAAAGCGAAGAAAGGCGCATGGAGGATTCCGGAGAAAACGCTGTTACTCCTTGCACTGATCGGTGGAAGTGCAGGAGCAATCGCAGGTATGATGTGCTTCCGGCATAAGACACGGAAGGCAAAATTTATGATTACAGTGCCTGTGATCTTTGTTGTGGAGGTAATCTTGCTGGTTATCTGGCTTTTGTAAGAAAGAAAAAAAGAAAAATATTCTTTATCACATCATCAATTTGCACAGTTAAAGTGCTGAAATTATTATCAAAGAAACAAGATTTTACAAAATCTTGTTTCTTTTTTTCAACTTCTTTTCGAACGAAAAAAAATCTGTTAATATAACACATAGGAATACTAGAGTTATTGGTTGCAGAATACTGTGAACAGCATGAAAGCAGCTGGGAAAGGAGTTTGACAAGATGCCAAAATTAAATGAAAATTATCAGAATGTAAAAGACAGTTATCTTTTTGCAGAGATCGCAAGAAGAGTAAAAGTATATGAGGAAACACATCCGGAGAAAGCGGCGGATATTATCCGTCTCGGAATCGGTGATGTGACATTGCCATTGACAAAGAGTGTGATCGAGGCACTTCATGAAGCAGTAGATTCTCAGGCCGTATCTGAGACATTCAAAGGATACGGACCGGAGCAGGGATATGCATTTGCACAGGAAGCAATCGCAGATTATTACGCACGCAATGGCGTAGAAGTAAAAGCTACAGATATCTTTATTTCAGATGGCGCAAAGAGTGATACAGGAAATATTACAGAGCTTTTTGCAAAGGATAACGTGGTTCTCGTTCCGGATCCGGTTTACCCTGTTTATGTAGATACAAATACAATGGATGGAAAGAATATTATCTATATGAACGGAACAAAAGAAAACGATTTCCTTCCAATGCCGGATGAAAATGTAAAGGCAGATATCATTTACCTGTGTTCTCCGAACAACCCGACAGGAGCATGCTATAATAAAGAGCAGTTAGAGGCGTGGGTTGCCTATGCACTGAAAAATGATGCTGTGATTCTGTATGATTCCGCATACGAAGCATTTATCACAGATCCTACACTTCCAAGAAGCATCTATGCGATCGAGGGCGCAAAGAAATGTGCGATCGAGTTCTGTTCCCTTTCTAAGACAGCAGGATTCACAGGTACACGTTTCTCCTATACAGTTGTTCCGGAAGAACTTGTGTTTGAGACATCAAATGGAGAAACATTGAGTCTGCACAACATGTGGAACAGAAGACAGTGTACAAAGTTCAACGGAACACCGTATATCATCCAGTATGCGGGAGCTAAGGTATTCACAGAAGAGGGCATGAAAGAGTGTCAGGAGAATATTGGATATTACCGTGAAAATGCACATATGATCGCTGAAACACTTGAGAAGAAAGGAATCTCATTTACAGGCGGCGTGAACTCACCATACATTTGGTTCGAGTGCCCGAAGGGAATGGAGTCCTGGGAGTTCTTTGATTATCTTCTTGAAAATGCACAGATTGTCGGAACACCGGGAGCAGGATTTGGAGAAAATGGAAAGAATTATTTCCGTCTGACATCCTTTGGAAAACATGAGAAGACAAAGGAAGCAATGGAACGTTTTAATACATTATTCTAAGATATAAAGTGAACGGATTACGTGCATAACAGAAGAAAGTTATCATAGTGACGGTTTACAGAAGGAAAAAGAGAAGCTATTCGTGCTTCTCTTTTTATCGTCAGGCAAAACTATCGTCAGGCAAAGCGGGAATCCTGAACAGCAACATTTTGTATTACATTAGAAACAAATCTGGTGTGAGTTTACAAGACCGTACAAGTTTGGTATGATAGAAACGGTATATCAGATTTTGAAATGTAGAAAGGATGGAACGTTAAAATGAAAATTGGTATTGGTAACGATCACTCCGCACTGGAGCTGAAAGCAGAAATCGTAGAATTTCTGAAAGAGAAAGGTCATGAGGTTGTAGATTATGGAACCTATACATCCGAAAGTTGTGACTATCCGGTATATGGAGAGAAAGTGGCCCGTGCAGTTGTAGCAGGAGAAGTAGAGAAGGGAATCCTGATCTGCGGAACAGGACTTGGAATCTCTCTTGCAGCGAATAAAGTAAAAGGAATCCGTGCATGTGTCTGCAGCGAGCCATTTACAGCGAAGATGTCAAGAGCACACAATGATTGTAATGTACTTGCATTTGGAGCTCGTGTGGTAGGTGGAGAACTTGCAAAGATGATCGTAGATACATGGATCAATACAGAATTCGAAGGCGGCCGTCATCAGCGCAGAGTAGATCTGCTGATGGAGATCGAGGAGAAAAACTAAAAGATTTTACGAAAGAGACTTCTGCGTTACATTTTATCAGAGCGTAGGAGTCTTTTAAAAAAGGGGAAGAAAAATGCAGGAATATGATTTATCACAATGGGTTTTATTCTTTTTTCTTTACAGTTTTTTGGGATGGATCTGGGAAAGCTGTTATGTTTCTGTCAGAAAGCACCGCTGGGTGAACCGCGGATTTATGCATGGTCCGATGCTTCCGCTCTATGGTTCCGGAGCAATGGTTGTCCTGATTGTGACGATTCCGGTCAGAGATAACATCCTGCTTGTCTTTCTTATGGGAATGATCGGTGCGACAATCCTGGAGTATTTTACAGGAATTACGATGGAGCGTCTGTTCCACGTAAGGTACTGGGATTATAGAAACCTGAAATTTAATGTCAGAGGATACATTTGTCCACTGGCAAGCTTGTGCTGGGGAGTATTCTCCATTCTTATGGTAAAGGTCGTACATATTCCATTTGAACATATGGTATTGTTGATTCCGGTTACAATAGCCGATATCCTTGCATTTGTTCTGACAATCGCAGCAGCAGTTGACTTCACACAGTCCTTCAACGAGGCTATGGATATGAAACGTATCCTTGTACAGCTTGAAGCCAGCAAAGAACAGATCCAGAAGATGCAGGAGCGCCTGAAAGATGCTTCTGAGGAAATGCAGGACAGACTGAAAGATGCATCAGAAGGTGTTCAGGAACGGCTGAAACGTGCATCTGAAGGGGTACAGGAGAGGCTTGAGGACAGCTATCTGTTGTATGAAGAGCGTAAAGAGATGAAAGCAGCGGAGAAGCAGACAAGAAAAGAATTGTATCTTGCGAAGATAGAAGAACAGCGTAGAGAACGAAAAGAACAGCTTACACAGCTTTCAGAGAAGGTTGAGGCACTGCTTCGTACTGGCCGACTGGAGAATGAAGCACAAGAGTCTGAATCGAAAGGAAACTGGAGAAAAGAACTTGCCCAGATGCGTTCCAATATATTAAGTGAGAGACAGAAATTAGGCTCACGTACAGACAGAAATTATGTAAATGCTATGAGACAGCTGAGAAGAAACCCTACAGCAGTATCAGACAAGTTCAAGAATGCGATGGAAGAATTAAAGAAAAATGCCGAGGTGAAATAAATGACAAAGAAACAGCGTGCGCTTGAAGTGATTGAAAGACTGAAGAAAGAGTATCCGGATGCAGGATGCACGCTTGATTATGATCAGGCATGGAAGCTGCTGGTCAGTGTAAGGCTGGCAGCACAGTGTACAGATGCAAGAGTAAATGTAGTCGTGGAAGGTCTTTATGAGAAATATCCAACAGTAGAAGCACTGGCAGAAGCTCCGGTGGAAGATATTGAAGAGATTGTACGTCCGTGTGGTCTTGGAAAGAGTAAGGCGAGAGATATCAGTGCATGTATGAAGATGCTTCGGGATGAATATGGTGGAAAGGTTCCTGATGATTTTGATGCTTTATTAAAACTTCCGGGAGTCGGAAGAAAGAGCGCGAATCTGATTATGGGAGATGTGTTTGGAAAGCCGGCAATTGTGACAGATACACACTGTATCCGCCTGACAAACCGGATCGGTCTGGTAGATGGAATCAAAGAGCCGAAGAAGGTGGAGATGGCATTGTGGAAGATCATCCCGCCAGAAGAAGGAAGTGACCTTTGCCACCGTCTTGTTTATCATGGAAGAGAGATATGTACTGCGAGAACGAAACCGTATTGCGACAGATGCTGTTTGGCAGATGTTTGTAAAAAGGTCGGAGTATAGTAAAAAGATTGGGGTATAACAGTCAAAATAAAAAGTCTGTGAAAAGAATCTTAAGAGTAGATAGATTCTTTCACAGACTTTCTTTCTATCAGTCTAAGCTAACTCAATAGCACCTGTTCCGCCGGCACAAGCATAGTAAGCTTTCTTATCCTCAGGTTTTACATAGATCTTAAGGTCGGAGCTGTCCATACCTTCAGCTTTGCATTTATCAAGAATCTTCTCTGCAAGTACAGCAGCGTCATATTCGCCGTTCTGATACTGGATGAAAAGATTATATGCCGGAGCAGCATTTACTGGCGCAGTTGTTTCTGTTACAGTCACTTCCGGAACAGGTTCAGCTGTTGGTGCAGCTGTCTCTACTACAGGCTGAGCAGCTGGTGCTGCAGTTGTATGTACTTCATTAATTCTTTTCTGTTTCTTCTTATCTGTTCTCTTGCTCATGGATGTTACCTCTTTTCTCTAATCTGAAAACCGAAGTCCGTGATATCTGTCCTTGCTGGTTATAATGATTCAGTAAAAAGGGGGACAACGGTCACTTTTTCTATTATATAACGAAGAGAGAAATAAGTCAAAAAAGTTGTATTTTTTCTCTGATTCGTATATCATGATAAAGTAAAAAGCCGACAGGGCAGAAAGGAAAATGTTGCCGGCGCAGTACGATGTGATTTGCGATATGCGCAGCAACAGGACAGTTAATATGAATTTTTCACAGCTTGGAAAAATACAGGAATTAAAAGGACATATGGACACATTTCGCAGAAATCATCCGAAGTTTCCAATGTTCTTAGGAGCAGTAGCTCAGAATGCAGTTGAGGAAGGTACGATCATCGAGATTAATGTGACAGCACCGAACGGAGCTCATTACGAGACAAATCTGAAGCTTCGTGCAGAAGATCTGGAATTTATCCGTGCACTGCAGGAGATGGGAAAATAAAAAATGTAAAAAAATTGAAAAAAGTACTTGCATATTCAAAAAGAGTATGATAAGATACTATTCGTGTCAGAGATAAGACACGAAATGCGGGTGTAGTTCAATGGTAGAACACCAGCCTTCCAAGCTGGATACGTGGGTTCGATTCCCATCACCCGCTTTTTTGTTGCCCAAATTTCGGAGGGCAGAATCATAGTTGTACAGAAATAGCGCAAAGCATTTTCCTGCGATTCGGTTTTGATAAACCGGATAAGGAAAGTGCTTTTTTAGAATTATTTTTGTACTATTTTTTCGTCTTGTTAACGTTGTTTCTTATATGGAGTTGTGCTATACTTTAAGAAATATTTTTGGGGTTACACTGAGCAGTAACACATTTTGGGGAAATCACAGAGGAAGAGGTAGAAAGATGAATTTTTTGGAAGAAAGAATTGTAAAAGATGGTATTGTAAAAGAGGGCAATGTTCTCAAGGTTGACAGTTTCCTGAATCATCAGATGGACATTAAACTTTTGAATCAGATGGGTGCAGAATTCAAGAAGAGATTTGCTGACAAGAACATCAACAAGATTCTTACGATCGAAGCTTCCGGTATAGGAATCGCCTGTATCGTAGCAGAACACTTTGATGTACCGGTCGTATTTGCAAAGAAGTCTCAGAGCATCAATTTAGACGGTGAGATGTATGTAGCAGAGGTTGAATCTTTCACACATAAGTGTAAGAATAATGTGATCGTTTCACAGAAATTCCTTTCAGAGGACGATCATGTACTTATTATTGATGATTTTCTTGCGAACGGATGTGCACTACAGGGACTGATCCAGATCGTTCAGTCTTCAGGAGCTACAGTAGAAGGTATCGGAATTGCAATTGAGAAAGGATTCCAGTCAGGCGGAAGAATCATCCGTAACCTTGGATTCCAGCTGGAGTCATTGGCGATTGTGGACGGAATGGACGCTTCTACGGGTCAGATTTTCTTCAGAGAGCAGAATGCAGAGAACTAAGAGACCAATATTTTTGAAAAAGCTATAGTAAGCTTAAGAAAATCTTTTGAAACATATAAAAGCCTCCTTTAGATTTACAGAGTATTCTGTAGATAGATAAAGGAGGTTATTTTTTTAGGAGGAAACAAAATGGAGATCAATCACGTATTAATTGTAGAGGATGATAAAGAAATCAGAGAAGGCGTACAAATTTATCTGCAGAGTCAGGGGTACAAGGTATTTCAGGCAGCGGACGGAATCGAAGGGCTGGAAGTTCTTGAGAGAGAAGAGATCCATTTGGCAATCATTGATATTATGATGCCACGTATGGATGGAATCCGTATGACAATGAAATTGCGCGAAAAATATGATTTTCCTGTAATCATGTTGTCCGCAAAATCAGAAGAGGTTGATAAGATCACCGGACTTAATATCGGAGCGGATGATTATGTGACAAAGCCGTTTACACCGATGGAACTGATGGCTCGTGTGAATTCTCAATTGAGACGTTATCGCAGGTTTCTGGAGAAGCTGGCACCGCAGGAGAATGTACATGTGATCGGAGGACTTGAGATCAACGAGGATACGGTAGAAGTTACAATGGATGGCAATCCGGTGAAATTAACTCCAATCGAGTACAAGATTCTGCTTCTTTTGGCAAAGAATCCCGGAAGAGTCTTTTCATCCGAAGAGATTTACGAAAGAGTATGGCAGGAAAAGGCAATTAATACAGATACGATCATGGTACACGTAAGAAATATTCGGGAGAAGATTGAAATCGATCCGAAGAAACCAAAATATTTAAAGGTGGTGTGGGGTGTTGGATACAAACTTGAAAAGCAACCGTAAGATAAGAACAATTATAACGATAGTAATTCTTAGCTTATTCGCAGCAGGTGTTGTAGAAAGTTATTATGTGGTAAGAAAAAATATCGCATCAACATTTACAGTAGAAGATGATGTTGAAGAGTGTATTGAGCGAATGGACTATTCCCTTGCGACAGGAAATCGCCTTCTCTATAGCGAGGTCACAGATGCGATGGATGCATCGGAACAGATGGAATTAATGTCAGACAGTGCATTCTCTCTTTTTAAAAAATATATGGATTATCAGATCTTTGACAAAGAAGGGAATCCCTTGCTTGCAGAAAATGACGATCAGACAAATGAGGCTTTGAAGTCAGATAATTCTTATGTTCTCAAAATCGAATATAAGTATGGCACATCCGGAACAATGTCAAATGTAACAGTTAGCGGTACGAAACTGTCACCGGAAGAAGCGTACGATGTGGAGAAAGATCTGTCTTATTATTGTATGGATGCAGATCTTGGGGATCAGATTGAAGAGGAAGATCAGACAGATGGAATCAGTATCGTTTATGGGATGACAGATGCAAATTATGATGAATTCATTTCTGCAAATCAGGAGGAAGACGAGTATGTGGATTATAATTATTCCATGTTCTGGAGTTCCGCTGCACTCTTCTTTTTAGGAGCTCTGCTTGCAGCATTACTTCTTCCATGTATTCCAAAAGTTGGAAGATACGAAGGAAAATTATTCCGTATGCCATTCGAACTTGCAGTGATTTTGGGGATTTCTGCATTGGGTATAGGCTATGATGCATTTGCAGGTTTAGTATACTGGTCTTTTGAGAACTATCACCCGTCAGGAAATATTATGTGGAATACAATCAGTATGCTGGGAATCAACTGGGGTATCTGGTTCTGCCTACTGGGAGTTTTCTTCTGTGTGGCAGAGAGTCTTCGACTTATATTTACAGAGGGAAGAAATTACTGGGAAGAACACACAATAGTAGGAATGCTGATCCGTTGGGGAAAGGAAAATCGTGGAGAAGTACATGAAAAGAGACATTTATTGAAGAAAGCATGGAAAGATATGAAAGCATTTTTGCATCATCAATATGAAGCAATTCTTCAGATGGATCTGCGGGATAAAGGAAATAAAGGAATCCTCAGAATCGTGATCCTGAACTTTCTTCTGCTCTTAGTAGTGAAATTATTTTCTTACAGCATAGGACTGATACCATTAATTGTTTATTCTATCATTTTATTCTTTGTAATGAAGAAAGTGCTAAATGGAATCAAGAAGAAATATCAGCTTCTGCTTAAATCAACAAATCAGCTTGCAGAAGGACAGCTAGATCTTCCAATCGAAGGTGATGTCGGAATCTTCCGTCCGATTCAGGATGAATTAAAGAAGATTCAGAGCGGATTCAAGAAGGCGGTGGATGAAGAAGTGAAAAATGAGCGTATGAAGACAGAGCTTGTGACAAATGTCTCTCATGATCTCCGTACTCCGCTGACTGCGATCATCACTTATATTGACCTTTTAAAGAATGAAAAAGACGAAGAAAAGAGAAAAGAATATACAGAAGTACTTGAGAGAAAATCTCTTCGTCTGAAAGCCCTGATTGAGGATCTCTTTGAGATGAGTAAGGCGGCAAGTAAGACAATCCAGATGAATTATATGAAGGTAGATCTTGTAGGACTGATCCGCCAGGCGGAGCTTGAGAACGAGGAAAAGATTAGAGAAGCACATTTGGAATTCCGCTGGAAACTTCCGGAGGACAAAGTAGTTCTCTGGCTGGATAGTGAAAAAACATATCGAATTTTTGAGAACTTGATTGTTAATATTACAAAATACGCAATGCCGCATACGAGAGTTTATATAGAAATGAATGAGCGGCCGGATGACGTGCAGATTTTTATGAAAAATGTTTCCGCAGGGGAATTGAATTTCAATACAGAGGAGATCACGGACCGTTTTGTAAGAGGAGATTCTTCAAGAAATACCGAAGGATCTGGACTTGGCCTGGCAATTGCCAAGAGCTTTGCACAGCTGCAGCATGGAAACTTGAATATTACAACAGAAGCAGACCTGTTCAAGGCGGAGATCATACTTCCTAAATTGGAGATGAGCGAGAAAAAAGAAGATTAGGGACTGGAAAATGTTGTAAAAGAATAGTATTCTTAGAATAGATGGAACTTTACAGAATATGTTAGGAAGAATGATTCAGGAGGAATAAACCATGAGATATGAAATCAAAGGTGATACCATTCCGGTAGTGGTCTGCTATCTGGAGAATGGAGAAAGAATGATTACAGAACGCGGTTCTATGAGTTGGATGTCTCCGAATATGAAAATGGAGACAACTTCCAACGGAGGAATCGGAAAAGCATTTGGAAGAATGTTTTCAGGCGAGGCACTGTTCCAGAACCGTTATACAGCAACGGGAGGTAATGGGATGATCGCATTCGCATCCAGTTTTCCGGGGCAGATTGTAGCGCGCCAGATTGCACCGGGCCAGGAACTGATTGTACAGAAGTCAGGATTTCTCGCTTCAGAAGAAGGTGTTGATCTCTCTATTTTCTTTCAAAAGAAATTCGGAGCAGGATTTTTTGGTGGAGAAGGGTTTATCATGCAGAGACTTTCAGGAAATGGAATAGCATTTCTGGAATTTGACGGACATGTGGTAGAATATGAACTGAGACCGGGACAGCAGATAGTAGTGGATACCGGATATCTTGCAGCAATGGATGCGACCTGCAGTATGGAAATCTAGACAGTACCGGGATTTAAGAATATGGTATTCGGTGGTGAAGGTGTGTTCAATACAGTTGTCACCGGACCTGGACATGTATGGCTTCAGACAATGCCAATCTCCAGCGTGGCGGGAGAACTTCTGAGATATATGCCGGCAGGAAAATAAAGGATGAAAAAGGACAGGACACTTTCGAATGAAATTTGAAATGGTATTTCAGGTAAAACGAAAGTGGCTCTGTCCTTTTTGATGTGTAGATATCAGTAATTTGCATATCACGTAGCATTAATTGTTCGTTTTCTCAAGATTGCGCAGATGCAGATATACGGTATTCTTACTGATTCCCAGCGCTTCGGCAATCGTGACAACGGCATCCTTTAGATTAAAGATTCCCTGCTGGTAAAGTCGGAAAATGATTTCTTTATTCTTATTTGTGCTCGATATTGCTGAATCCATCAACACTTCTTGACGAACGGTTTGAATGGTCTGCTCAAGAAGATCAGAACTGCTCTGGGAAAATGTCTCATGAATCTGACCGGAGACTGTGAGACCGTCAGAATCAGATGGAATCGGAACAGCAAAGTTGCAGAAGAAATCTGCCATTGTTGTATTCATATAAAAGTTGATACAGAGCAGTCCGATAATTCTGTCCTTCTCTCCTTTGACAGGAATTGTAGTTGACTTCAGCGGTTCTCCTTTTACATTTGTGGAAAAATAAATAACACCATGGTCATTTTCTTCATTTCGACGGATCTGCTCGAGCATCTTCAACGCAAGGTCGGTAATCGGTGCACCTTCGGTACGTCCTGTGTGATATCCGTTGATGACCTTGATTGCAGAGTGTTCATAATCTTCCAGACTGTGAAGGACAATTTCATAACCGTTTCCGAGATAGTTGGAAAGTCCATCGAGTGTCTGACAGTATGAGTGCAGAATTTTTTTATCAAGTGAAGTTAATTTTAAATTTCCGATTGGCATAATCATGCGTCCTTTCTGCCTGTATTGAATACAACTCATTTTTTCTTTACAGACAAATAGTTTATTGATGGTTTTATTTTATCATGGATAGACAGGTTTGTGTGAAAAAGAAGTCAATGAAAAATAGTTAAGTGAATGAAATTTTATTGACTAAACGATTTTAACGTTATATAATTTCATTAAGAACTTATAATTTCAATAAATCAGGAGGTAGAATTCAATGAAAACAATTTCAACACCAAAGGCACCAGCTGCAATCGGACCATATTCTCAGGCAAAGGTAGTTAACGGAATGTTATACGCTTCAGGCCAGATCCCGATCAACCCGGCTACAGGTGATGTAGATGCCACAACAATCGAAGGACAGACAGAGCAGGTTATCGCTAACATCGCTGCTGTTCTTGAAGAAGCTGGATCAAGCTTTGACAATGTCGTAAAGACAACATGCTTCCTTGCAGATATCGCTGATTTCGGAGCATTCAACGGAGTATACGAGAAATACTTCACAAGCAAACCGGCTCGTTCATGTGTAGCAGTTAAGGATCTTCCGAAGGCTGTTCTCGTTGAGATTGAGATCTTAGCTGTTGTAGAGTAATTCTTACAGATAGCAAAGAAAATGAAATGACGACACTGCGTTGTGAGGCGAGGTGTGAATAAAAAAGGAGTCCGTGGAAATGCGATATGTCGCATACCATGGACTCCTTTTGTTACTGTTCACACAATGTGCGACCAGCAACCTCCTTTTTACTTATTCAAGGAATCTCCTCGATCTACAACAACGCGATATCCGACAGACTCCATTCTTTGAGCCAGGCAGTTCTTGCACTGTGCCGATTCATCACCGGTGCAGATTTTGTTATCATAAAGCAAATAATCTTTGCGAACCTCTGTTGGAGACAGGTTTGGCATAACTACGTTAGCTCCGGCGAGAATTCCCTGTTCCCTTCCAGTCGGAGAAATCGTACCGAGAGCAGTTGTTGCCGGAAGGAGGACTTTTGGCAGCATAAGACGAATCAATCCAAGCAGATAAAGTGTCAATTCCAACGTTCCGGCAGGTTCATCCGCAAACTGTGTGTCGTGGTGAGGGATAAACGGACCGATTCCAACCATATGCGGATTCAGTTCCTTTAGAAAAAGCATATCATCTGCAAGATTCTCAGTTGTCTGGAAAGGTGCACCGACCATGAATCCGGTTCCAATCTGATAGCCGATCGATTTTAAATCCCATAAGCAGTTCTGCCGGTGAAGTGCACTTAAGGAAGCAGGATGAAGCATACGGTAATGTGCATCATCATAAGTTTCATGACGAAGTAAATAACGGTCAGCGCCGGCATCAAATAAAGTCTGGTATGCATCATGCTCCATCTCTCCAACGGAAAGCGTGATTGCGCAGTCCGGCCAGCTCTTATGTATGTCAGAGACAATGTCAGCCAGACGCGGAACTGTGAACCAGCCATCTTCACCACCTTGAAGAACAAAGGTGCGAAAACCAAGTTCATATCCGGTTTTGCAGCAGTCAAGAATCTCATCTTTAGTGAGACGATAGCGGTGCACGTTTGGATTGCTTCTGCGGATACCGCAGTAATAACAATCGTTACGACAATAGTTAGTGAATTCAATTAGTCCGCGGACATAAACATCATGCCCATAGTGTTTGATCCGAACTTCGCGCGCATTTTCAAATAAATAGTCGGCAAGTTCAGGGGTTCTTCCGTCAATTAGCCGGATCCATTCATTTTTAGAGAGAGTCTGTGTATCTCGTAATTTATTTATCAATTCTTTCAGATCAGAAGTCTGTGATGTTTCATAATTACTCATTCGTTCTTGAAGTCCTCCTTCAGAAAAGTTATTCCCATTATAACACAGGAAGCAGGAACTGTTTACCGAAAAGAACTGTACAAGGTAAAAAAATGTGTTAGAATAACGGTAGTGTACAACATAAATTGCTTCAAGGGAGTGATCAGATATGGCAGAAGTTAGAAAGCACATTGTTTTTCACGGTCGTGTACAGGGGGTTGGATTCCGCTATACAGCGAAATATCTGGCGAATTCACTAAATCTGGTTGGCTGGGTTCAGAACGAATGGGATGGAACCGTTACAATGGAAGTTCAGGGACGTGAATGGCTGATCAATGAACTGCTAAAAGGGCTGAACAGGAATCAGTTTATTACAATCGACTGGATGGACACAGAAGAAATTCCATTAGAGGATGAAAAAAAATTCTGGGTAAGAGACGGATACATGTAGATAAAAGGTTACTGCGATTAGAACAGTAACGATAAAAGAAAAGGAGACTTAAGATCATGAAATTAGGATTTATCGGAACAGGAAATATGGCAGGAGCAATCATGGGCGGAATCATCAAAAAGGGAATGATTGTTCCGGAAGAGATCATCGGTTCAGATATTATGGAAGCAGGACGTGAACGTGCGAAAAAAGAGCATGGAATTCATGTAACAGCAGATAATATAGAAGTAACACAGAAAGCAGAAGTATTAGTTCTTTCTGTAAAACCACAGTTCTATGCACAGACAATTGCTGAGATCAAAGATGCAGTAAGAGAAGACCAGCTGATTATTACAATCGCACCGGGCAAGACTCTCGCATGGCTGGAAGAGCAGTTTGGAAAGAAAGTTAAGATTATAAGAACAATGCCGAATACACCAGCATTAGTTGGAGAAGGAATGACAGCGGCATGCCCGAATGATGCAGTGACAGAAGAAGAAAAGAACTATGCACTGGAGCTTCTTAGCTCTTTTGGTAAAGTAGAAATCGTGCCGGAGCATTTGATCGATGCAGTTGTTGCAGTCAGCGGAAGTTCACCGGCATATGTCTTTATGTTCATCGAGGCAATGGCAGATGGGGCGGTAGCCGAGGGAATGCCTAGACCACAGGCGTATCAGTTCGCAGCACAGGCAGTACTTGGAAGTGCAAAGATGGTACTCGAGACAGGGAAGCATCCGGGAGAACTGAAAGATATGGTGTGTTCACCGGCAGGAACAACGATTGAGGCAGTGCGTGTACTTGAGAAATTTGGACTTAGAAGCGCAGTGATCGAGGCAGAGAAAGTCTGTGCAGATATGTCCAGAAATATGTAAGAAGTGATTGAAACATATTACAGTTTAGCGTAAATGAAAAATGAATTACAGCAATCAGAAAATGTAGAAACAGTTTGTTGGGAAAGGAAAAAATATGGGGATTTATGATATTGGAATCATCGGTGGCGGAACTGCAGGGATGACTGCGGCTATCTATGGCCAGCGTGCAGGAAAGCAGACCATACTCTTCGAGGGAACAACCTTCGGCGGACAGATCACATCTTCTCCGAATGTGGAAAATTATCCTGGAATTGCAAGTGTGAGTGGCAGTGAATTCTCTATGAATCTGATGGATCAGGCAGTAAAGCTGGGAACACAGACCATAATGGAGCAGGTGACAGGTATCCGTGAAGAAGCGGATTATAAAGTGATTGTAACAACGGAAAAAGAATATGAATGTAAAAGCATTATTCTTGCCACGGGTGTGACACACCGCCATCTTGGAGTTCCGGGAGAGGAACGTCTGACAGGTGCAGGAGTTTCATACTGCGCAACTTGTGATGGAATGTTTTTCCGGGGAAGAGAAGTTGCAGTTGTCGGAGGGGGAAGTACAGCACTCCAGGATGCAGAATTTCTGTCAAATTACTGTAGTAAAGTTTATCTGATTCACAGAAGAGACGAATTCCGGGGAGAAGATCAGATTGTAAAACGTCTGCAAGAGAAAGAAAATGTAGAGTTTATCTTAAATACAACTGTTCAGGAAATCTGTGGAGAGCAGATGGTGGAAAGTCTGCGGGTTTTGAATAAAGTAACAGGAGAAGAATCAGAACTTGCTGTTTCCGGAATTTTCGTAGCTGTCGGACAGATTGCACAGAATGAAAAATTTGCTGATGTTGTTCAGTTAGATGAGGGTGGATTTATTGTTGCCGGAGAAGATTGCAAGACATCAGAAGCGGGAATCTATGCAGCAGGAGACTGCCGGACAAAAGAAGTACGTCAGCTTACAACAGCGGCAGCGGACGGTGCAGTAGCTGCACTTGCCGCATGTAAATATATAGCAGATGTTGCTGAAAAATAAGATTATGATGTCTTACGTATGTAATTGTAATTTGTAATTTACAACCAGACAGAAAAGAAAAAACAAGTACCACAATTAGTAGTTGCTGATTGTGGTACTTGTTTGAGTTAGAAATAAATATTCAATATTAATCTACGAACATCTTCATTCCCATCCATTGTTTCATATGTTCAATCATATTTTCATCAGGTTCAATATAAATACAAGTCATTTTCTGATTGATCGGGATCATGATTGCGAAAATCTTTGCATTTGCATTTCTGGATGAAAAATCGCAAGTTGCTTCCGGATGATAAGAGTCCAGTCGGTGAGATCCTTTTGGTGCAATAATCTCGGCATTCTGAATATCCAGGTTCATTTTGGATTTTCTTTTCTCTTTGCTGTAAATTGCATCAATATCCAAATCGTGATTCAGAAGGGAATATTCATACTCCACATTTAAGAGTGGAAATGCAAAATAATAAGCAAGTAAAGCCAAAATTGCTGCAAGTGCAAATGCAAAAAATCCAAGAAACGGAAGTCCTACGATTGCGACCGCAACGATCACTACAATAATAAGAATGCGGATGATAAAATCCATTGGTTTTGACTTTCTGGCTACAATATGTTCACATAATGCGTCATTCATAAGTTATAAGTCCTTTCTTATATAGTATTTAATATATATCAATTACACCGCAGTGCAATTTTTTCCTTTTTCAGCATGAAGATAGTTCATAACCATTGTTGCAATCTTAAATGTCATTGCATCTTCAAACTGTCTCAAATCAAGACCGGTACGCTTTTCAATCTGTTCCAGACGATAGATCAGCGTGTTGCGGTGCATATGGAGCTGGCGTGAAGTCTCAGCAATGTTCAGATTGTTCTGAAGAAAACGGTTAATCGTCAAGAGCGTCTCATCGTCCAACTTGTCAGGAATCTCGTCTAAGAAAACTTCCTGGAGAAAGCTTTCGCACAGAGAAGCAGGAAGTTGATAAATCAGGCGTCCAATCCCCAGTTTATTGTATGGAAAGACAGTCTGTTCCGGATAGAAGAGTTTTCCAACCTTCAGTGCAAGGCTTGCCTCCCGAAAAGCCACGGATAATTCCAAAAGAGAAGGAATCATCTGACTAAAAGAAACCTGAACATGTGCAAGAGCTTCCGCATTCAGTGTATCAACAATCGCATGAGCCAGATGTCTTGCATATTCATCAGCAGAATCTTTGGAATCCTTTGTCTCATGAAATGGATATAATACAGCCAGTCGCTCTTTTGAAACAGGAACGATATAAGCTTTTGTTTGAGAAGGAAACAGATTTTTAAGAATCTCTCCTACAATCTCATCAGGTTCCTTCATTTCGATCAAAAAGAGAATTCGATTTTCTTCCGGCGCAATGTGAAGACGTGCGGCACGCTGCTGTACATCATAGGAAGGAACACCGCCGGTCATCAGTCCCATAAGAAAATCATTTTTATTATATTTTTCCCGGTAGGCAAGGCAGAGACAGCGGATCTGTTCCAGGGCCAGCTGTTCTTGTTCAGAGTCTTCGGCAGTCACTGTAAGTGCGATTCCTGTTAAACGTTTTAGTTCATTGAGTCCTTTTTCAAGTTCGGATGTATTAGCCATTAGTACTTCTCCGTAAATAAAACAAAATAATAATAGATGGAAGAAAGGCTGCACCTTCCGAGAAAAGTACAGCCCCCTCCGTGTTTAGTTTAATTGTAAAGGATTAGTTTGTAATAGTCAACTCTGTGTCTTTGTCAAAGAGATGAATCTTCTCCATATCAAGTGCAAATACTGCGTGATCTCCGGTTCTGAGTGTTGTACGTGGGTTAACACGTGCTGTCATCTGAGTTCCCTCAAGATCAAAGTACAGGAATACTTCTGCTCCAAGCAGCTCGTAAACTTTGATTGTAGACTCAATTACGCTGTCAGGAGAGTTACTGATGAACGCCTGTGAATCATGTACATCTTCCGGACGAATACCAAGAACAACTGTCTTTCCGTCATATCCGCCATCGATCAGTGCCTGCTTCTTAGAAGCCGGTACTTTAAGAACATGTTTTCCAACTGTAAGAGTAACATCATTTCCCTTGATTGTACATTTTGCATCCATGAAGTTCATCTGAGGTGATCCGATGAATCCTGCTACGAACAGGTTGCATGGTGTATTGTAAAGAGCCTGTGGTGTATCTACCTGCTGAACAACTCCGTCTTTCATAACAACGATTCTTGTTCCAAGTGTCATAGCCTCTGTCTGGTCATGTGTTACGTAGATGATTGTAGCACCTAGATTCTCATGAAGCTTGGAAATCTCGATACGCATCTGAACTCTCAGTTTAGCATCCAGGTTGGAAAGTGGCTCATCCATAAGGAATACTTTAGGATTACGAACGATAGCACGTCCCATAGCAACACGCTGTCTCTGTCCACCGG
>ERZ832317.1485-NODE-1485-length-29850-cov-6.635476_pt1 | contig 29850 bp, 17 predicted proteins | sample MGYA00519695_ERZ832317 | MGnify/ENA primary metagenome ERZ832317 (study PRJEB31850, sample SAMEA3708726) | human gut metagenome | biome: human gut; feature: human-associated habitat; material: faeces | place: China | collected 2014 ...
ATCCGGCAAGCGTATTCACCGCAAGATTTCAAGATTGTGAATTTGTATACCATGTTGCACTTGACACGATGACCGCCCCTACGGGTTTACATTTATAAATTATTATTTAAACGGAAAAATACTGCCGTTGCCTGTGGTCGAACCGATTTTGCAATCGGTTCGATTGGCGTTCACTGAACGCCGCTACAATTTTCCACTTTCCATTTTACATTTTCAATTAAAAAAGAATCTCCCGAACACGGCAAATGCCATATTCGGGAGAATTTTTTATTTATTCACATATTCACTTTGTACAAGCTTTAGCCAAAATTATTCGGCATCGGGAAGGCTTGCAAGCTTTTCAAGGTGAGCATACTTATCAGCAGCAACCTTTTCAGCCTTTTCAAAGAGTTTTTCTGCTCTTTCGGGGAATGAACGAGTGAGTGAGTTATAACGAACTTCGCCCATGATGAAGTCACGATATGATGCAGAAGGAGCTTTACCGTCAAGCATGAACGGATTCTTTCCTTCGTCTGCAAGACGAGGATCGTAACGGAAGATGTTCCAGTAACCTGCCTCAACAGCCTTTTTCTCCTCAAGCTGAGCAATGCCCATGCCACCCTTGATACCGTGGTTAATACACGGAGCGTAGCAGATTACGAGTGACGGACCGTTGTAGCTTTCAGCCTCAACCATAGCCTTGAGAACCTGATTGTTGTCAGCACCCATAGCGCACTGTGCAACATAAACATAGCCGTAGCTCATTGCAATAGCGGCGAGGTCTTTCTTCTTAACAGCCTTACCTGCGGCGGCAAACTGTGCAACCGAGCCTACAGGAGTAGCCTTTGAAGCCTGACCGCCTGTGTTAGAATAAACCTCGGTATCGAATACAAGGATATTAACATTTTCGCCTGATGCGATTACATGGTCAAGACCGCCGAAACCGATATCGTAAGCCCAACCGTCACCGCCGAAGATCCACATTGACTTCTTAGCGAGTTCGTCCTTGTCAACGAGTGTTTTCTTAACAAGTTCGCCAACCTTTGCATCCTCTGTGTTCTTTTCGAGTTCAGCGATAAGAGCGTCTGTTGCAGGACGGCTTGAAGTTGAATCTGTTACTGTGTCGAGATAGTTCTGACAAGCTGTCTTGAGGTCAGCGCTGTCTGTATCCTTCTGAATACCCTCAACATACTCGATAAGTCTGTTGCGGATAGCCTTCTGACCGAGAGCCATACCAAGACCGAACTCTGCGTTATCTTCAAAGAGTGAGTTCTGCCAAGCAGGACCGTAACCCTTCTTATTCTTTGTATAAGGTGTTGCAGGAGCAGACGCACCCCAAATTGATGAACAGCCTGTTGCGTTAGCAATGAACATTCTGTCACCGAAAAGCTGTGTAACAAGCTTTGCATACGGTGTTTCACCGCAGCCTGCGCAAGCGCCTGAGAATTCAAGCAACGGCTGTTTGAACTGACTGCCCTTAACTGTAGTGAACTTGAACTTCTCGTGAACTTCAGGCTTATCTTCAAGTGTGAGAGCGTAGTCAAATACTGCCTGCTTAGGACGCTGTGAGTCGATTGACTGCATTGTGAGAGCCTTAGCGCCCTTCTTACCAGGACAAACCTGAGCACAAGCGCCGCAACCCGTACAGTCGAGTGTTGAAACTGTCATTACAAAGTTGAGGTCCTTAAGTCCCATCATCGGGAGGCTCTTTGTACCCTCGGGAGCTTTTGCAAGCTCATCGGCTGTCATGGCAACAGGACGGATTACAGCGTGAGGACATACGATTGCACATCTGTTACACTGAATACAGTTTTCAGGATTCCATTCGGGAACATCAACTGCGATACCTCTCTTTTCATAAGCGGCAGAACCGTTAGGAGCAGTACCGTCAACATGATCCATAAATGTTGAAACAGGGAGCTTGTTACCCTTATACGCATTTACAGGCTTGAGGATTTCGTTTACATACTCAACGAGAGCGCCGTTACCCTCTGCCTTGTCGGCAACTGAATTATCAACAGCGTTAGCCCAATCAGCAGGAATTTCAACCTTCTTGAGGTCTTCCATACCACGGTCGATAGCGGCGTAGTTCATATCTACGATAGCCTGACCTTTCTTCATGTATGACTTCTTAGCGGCAGCCTTCATAAGCTCCTTAGCCTTGTCGGCAGGAATGATATCTGCAATCTTGAAGAATGCTGACTGAAGAACTGTGTTGATACGACCGCCAAGACCGATTTCCTTACCGATCTTGATACCGTCAATTGTGTAGAAGTTGATGTGTCTTTCAGCGAGAATCTTCTTCATCTTACCCGGGAGACGCTCGGAAAGCTCTTCTGTATCCCATGGGCAGTTAAGAAGGAATGAACCGCCTTCTTTAAGGTCATCAACAATATCGTACTTGTCAACATAAGACGGATTGTGACAGGCAACAAAGTCTGCCTTTGAAATGTAGTATGTTGACTTAATAGGAGTTTTACCGAAACGAAGGTGAGAAACTGTAAGACCGCCCGACTTCTTTGAGTCATATGCAAAGTAGCCCTGAGCGTACATATCGGTGTTATCGCCGATAATCTTGATTGAGTTCTTGTTAGCACCGACAGTACCGTCAGCACCAAGACCCCAGAACTTACAGCTGTGTGTACCCTTCGGAGTTGTATCGGGATTTTCAACAATCGGAAGTGAGAGGTTTGTAACATCATCAACAATGCCGATTGTAAATCTTCTCTTAGGTGTTTCGCTTTCAGCGTTTCTGTAAACAGCGATGATGTCGCCGGGTGTTGTATCCTTTGAGCCAAGACCGTATCTGCCTGTGTAAACCTTTACACCTGCAAAGTCCGAACCGTTGATAGCGGCGAGAACATCAAGATAAAGAGGTTCGCCGATTGAACCGGGTTCCTTTGTTCTGTCAAGAACAGAGATTGTCTTAACAGTCTTAGGAAGCTCTCTGAGCATATAGTCGGCAACGAAAGGTCTGTAAAGGTGAACTTTAAGAAGACCGACCTTTTCGCCTGCGGCATTGAGGTAATCAACAACTTCTTCCGTACAGTCGCAGACAGAACCCATAGCAACGATAACATGCTCTGCATCCTCTGCACCGTAGTAGTTGAACGGCTTGTAGTCAGTGCCGATTTTAGCATTAACCTTGTCCATGTACTTAACAACAACTTCGGGAACTGCGTCATAATACTTGTTACAAGCTTCTCTTGCCTGGAAGAAGATATCGTCGTTCTGAGCAGTACCTCTTGTTACAGGATGCTCAGGGTTAAGAGCACGACGACGGAAAGCCTCAACTGCGTCCCAGTTAAGCATATCGGCGAGGTCTGCGTAATCCCACTCCTCAATCTTCTGAATTTCGTGAGAAGTTCTGAAACCGTCAAAGAAATGAAGGAAAGGAACTCTGCCTTCAATAGCTGCAAGGTGAGCAACAGCGGCAAGGTCCATACATTCCTGAGGATTGTTTGAACAAAGCATAGCATAACCTGTCTGACGGCAAGCGTAGATATCTGAGTGGTCACCAAAAATAGAAAGTGCGTGGCTTGTGAGCGCACGGGCTGATACATGAATAACGCCCGGAAGGAGCTCGCCTGCCATCTTGTACATATTCGGAATCATAAGGAGCAGGCCCTGTGATGCTGTGTAAGTTGTGGTCAAAGCACCTGCTGCGAGTGAGCCGTGAACAGCACCTGATGCGCCGCCCTCCGACTGCATTTCCGTTACCTGAACCTGTCTGCCGAAAAGGTTCTTGGCACCCTGTGCCGAGAACTTGTCGGTAAGGTCAGCCATTACGGAAGAAGGTGTAATAGGATAGATAGCCGCAACATCGGTAAACGCATAAGAAACATGAGCTACTGCGCTGTTACCATCCATAGTTTTCATTTTTCTTGCCAATGGAATCGTCCTCCTTTTTAATCAAAGCGGCAAAGGAAATGATGCCGCATAAATTTTCGATACCCGTTAATTACGCACCGTAAATCAACAAGCGGTACGGATACTTTGTATCATCTTAAATTTTATCACTTAAACACCGATTTGTAAAGTGTTTTACACAAGAAATTCAAAGCAGGATATATATTTTTGTTTCGTTTTTTACAAAAAAGTTTTTTATATTTACTTGTTCCTGTCAAAATACTTTGTTGTTGATTTTTTAAAAATCAATAACAAAGGTTTTGGTTATTTGTACAAACGGTCGCAATACTACGCTCGGGCATAATTTGTTTTTTGACATTACAAACTATCTGCACGAATTGGGAACGGCGGCTCGCCGTAATTTTCAATTTATAAATGCTTTATCGCTTCGCTTAAATCCGTACACAAAAAATCTATCATATGACGAGCCGACTGCCGCAAGGGCATTGTCGCCCACATATTTTCCGACCATCCATGTATCGGCAAGGTTGTAAAACTGCTGAAACACATTGCCGAGTATAAGCGGTACTGCAAAAGACCACAGGCCGCCTGTTATACTGCCTGTGGTCAAATCTCTGTTTTTATTTAGTTTTATCACAAAATCATTTCGTTGCAACCGCAGATTCTGCGGTCATATTTTTTTGTTAAATTCACTTCCGCATTTCGGACAGCGAACGGTATGATTGCCTTTTTTGTTGCGAACACGAAGCTGCGCCTTGCACACGGGACACTTGATATAACGGTAGTCCTTGCGGTCACGAATTTTCTTGAAGGTCAGTTTGAACCAACCTGTTACCGCATTATAAATCGGAAGAAATTTTCTGTTTTCGGCACTTCTTGCAACAATGTTGCGTGAGAACATACGAAAACAGATAAGCACGATAATCAAGAGCATTATTCCGTCAATGATGTATCTTGCAACACGGTTCCACACAAAAATATTCACGAACCACAGTATAAGCAACAGCACCCAGAGTGCATTGTTGAGCTTATCCGTGCCGTATCTGCCCTGCATAAAATTGGCGAATCTGTTAAATAATCCTCGCATAAAGTTCATCCTTTCCGCAAAAAGCGGTAATTACAAAAATCATCCTTCCACCATTTTATCACAGGCAGGGCGTACATTCAATAAACATTTGACGATATATGTCACTAAATCAGCCGAGAACGAGCTTTGCCGTGTCAACGCTTTCTTTTGCGTCACGGCAGTAGTAGTCAGCGCCGATTTTCATAGCGTAGTCCTTTGTAAGAACCGCACCGCCGACAAATATTGTACATTTGCTTGAGCCGTCGGGATTCTGAAGTTCCTTACATTCTCTTACAAGCCTTATTGTGTCTTCCATACTCTTGAGGGTTGTTGTCATAAGAGCCGAAAGTCCTATCATTGTAATATTCTGTTCAACGGCAGTATCAACAATAAGCTGAGGATCAACATCACGACCGAGGTCAACAACCGTGTAGCCGTAGTTATCAAGAAGAACCTTTACAATGTTCTTTCCGATATCGTGAATGTCGCCCTTTACGGTTGCCACAATAATTTTGCCCTTGCTTACGGGAGTTCCGCTTGTCTTTGTAAGGTGCTTTTTAATTACATCAAAGCACTCCTGAGCTGTGTTTGCGCTTTGGATAAGCTGTGGAAGGAAGATTTTATTCTTTTCAAAATCTTCACCCACTCTGTCAAGTGCAGGGATGAGCATTTCATTTACAACCTGCATTGCATCGGTTGTTTCAAGAAGCTTTGCGGTTGCGGCTGCACCTTCGTTTTTAAGTCCGTTATAAACAGCCGCAAAAATATCAACATTGCTGTCTGCCTTTTTAACTGGAGCGGCAGGAACAGCATCGTTATATGCGTTGATAAATTCAAGCGAGTTCTTGTCAATGCCGTTAAGCACACGGAATGCTCTTACAGCACCTGTCATCGACTCAACATTTGGGTTGATAATCGGCAAATCAAGTCCCTGTTCCATAGCCATTGTAAGGAAAGTTCTGTTGACAAGCTCACGGTTCGGAAGTCCGAACGAAATGTTTGATACACCGAGACAGGTTTTACAGCCAAGTTCCGTTTTTACTCTGTGCAAGGCCTCAAGAGTCTGACGGCAAGCCGCCTGTTCTGCGGAAACCGTAAGAGTAAGACAGTCGATATATACATCTTTTCTGTCAATGCCGACAGCCTCGGCTCTTTCAACAATTCGTTTTGCAATCTCAAATCTGCCCTCGGCGGTTTTCGGGATACCGTTTTCGTCAAGTGCAAGTCCGACAACAGACGCACCGTACTTTTTGACAAGAGGAAGAACCGTTGCAAGGCTCTGTTCCTCACCGTTTACGGAGTTCAGAATCGGTTTGCCGTTGTAGTAGCGGAGTCCTGCCTCAATAACCTCGGGCTTTGTGGAGTCAATCTGGAGCGGAACATCACACACACTCTGAATAGCCTTGAGAACACGCACCATCATCTTTTTTTCGTCAATTTCGGGATGACCTACATTGACATCAAGAATTTCCGCACCGCCCTGAACCTGACTGAGAGCCTGAGTGAGGATATAGTCAATATTATTTTCAACAAGCGCCTGCTTGAACAGCTTTTTGCCTGTGGGGTTAATTCTTTCGCCGATAATTCTCGGACCGTTGATCTCGACAACCGTCGTTGAACTGCAAACGGTTGTGTCAACGCTCTTTGTCTGAGGCTGATATTCTCTGTCGGCAACCTCTGACTTAATTTTTGCAATATAATCGGGATTCGTTCCGCAGCATCCGCCGATAACCTTAACACCGTATTTGAGGAGTGAACAAACGCACTCGGCAAATTTGTCGGGCATAATGTTGTACTCGTTGCTGTTAGGATCGGGCAAACCTGCGTTAGCCTTGATTACAAGGGGAAGATTTGTGTATTTCGACATCTCGGAAACAACGGGTTCAAGCTCATCCGGACCGAGTGAACAGTTGACACCGAGAGCGTCAACACCGAGTCCCGTAAGAGTGACAGCCGCACAGGCAGGGGATACACCCGTAAATGTTCGTCCGTTTCTCTCAAAGGTCATTGTTGTGAGGATAGGCTTGTCGCAGTTTTCTTTTGCGGCAAGGACTGCGGCTTTAAGTTCATAAAGGTCGGTCATTGTTTCAAAAACTATGACATCGGCATCTTTACCGGCAAGAATCTGCTGTTTGTAATACTCATAAGCCTCGTCAAATTTCATTGAACCGGCAGGTTCAAGCAACTGACCTATCGGACCGATATCAAGGGCAACGAGGGCGTCTGTACCCTCAATGGCTTTTCTTGCAATCTTAACACCGGCGCCGATGATTTCTTCAACGCTGTAACCGCTGTCCTGAAGCTTGTAGGCATTTGCACCGAAGGTGTTTGCGTACACAATGTCAGATCCGGCATCAATATACCTCCTGTGAAAGCTCTCGATAAGCTCGGGGTGAGTAATGTTCAGCACCTCAGGCACATGGTCGTACTTTACACCGCTTTTCTGAATGAGAGTTCCTGTTGCACCGTCAAGCAGAATAAAATTCTTTTGGTTGAGATATTCACTAAAGTTTGAAAAATTCTTAAACACCACAATGTTCCCCATTTCTTCTGAAGCGACATTTGCCTTTCATACTGCAAATTGCACACCCTCGTTTTCTTCGTTCAATCGGATTGTCTGAAATTCCGAGAACCGCCGTAACCGACTTTGACGGCACAAGCAAACAGCTGTCGCCTGTTGTAAGACCTATTTTTCTCGGAGCGTCAAGTATTCTCAGATACTCCTTCTGCATCTCAATAGGATAGTCCCCATAGCCGGGGCTGAAACGGAAGGTCATATACTTTCCGCTGTATTTTTCGGCAAGGATTTCGTCAACCTTTTGACACACCTGTTCAACGGCAACGCTTGCAAAGCTGTCAAGCACAACCGCCCTTGCCATATCGGAAATCTGACTTATACGGATAAGCTTGTCAATTTCCGAACCGATTGTCGCACACATCATAACGGCTGTGTGGCAACCCTCAAGGTGCTTTTTTATATCATTGCCGAGTAAAATATCGTCAAACGGAGCTTTGCGTTCAACATAGAGAAATCTCGGCTCTGCTGTTTTCAGTATTTCTTTTTCGCATTCATCCATCAGCACATCCATGCGGTAATTAAGGCTGATTCCTGCACCGCCGAGGTAGCGTATAGCCTCTTTGCGGTTTAATCTGTCAAGCGTTATCATAAAAGACTTGACACCGCCTCCGTAATTTTTCTTGCAACATACGGGTTGTTCATTGTGTAGAGGTGGACGCCGTCAACACCGTGTGCGATAAGGTCAACAATCTGGTCAACCGCATATGCAATGCCTGCGTCACGCAAAGCCTCGGGCCTTGTATCATACTTCTGCATAATCTTTGCAAATTTTGCAGGAAGGCTTGCACCGCACATTGAAACCATTCTTTCAATCTGACTTTTGCTTGTTACAGGCATAATACCTGCCTCAATCGGAACATTCACGCCTGCAATCTTCGCTCTTTCAAGAAAGCGATAGTAAACGGAGTTGTCAAAGAAAAGCTGTGAAATAAGGTGGCTTGCACCCGACTCAACCTTTTTGCGAAGGTTGTGAATGTCCTCAACCTCATCGGTTGCCTCGCTGTGAACCTCGGGATAACAAGCGCCGGCAATGTCAAAATCACCCTGTGACGCAATGTATCTGCACAAATCGCTTGCATAAGCGAAATCCTTCTGCGGTTCAACACCTTCAACCCTGTCACCACGGAGTGCAAGAATATTCTCAATGCCGTTCTCTTTAAAAAGCGCAAGGTTGCAGTCAATATCAGCCTTTGTGCTGTTAATGCAGGTAAGGTGTGCCACGGATTCAACTCCGAAATCTCTCTTGATTTTTGTTGCGATTTCGCAGGTACGGCTCTTTGAACCGCTGCCGCCTGCGCTGTATGTTACGCTGATGAAGTCAGGCTTTAAAGCCGAAATTTCTTCAAGCTTGCCGTAAACCGATTCAATCGGAGAGGTCTTTTTAGGCGGAAATACTTCAAAAGAAAAAACTGTTTTTCCGCTGTTAAATAAATTGCTTATTTTCATATATAAACACCTCGGTAATGGTTTTGTTAAACTTGATTAATTATAGCATAAATAATTTTTGCATACAATACTGTTTTGGTGGGTTTTGTCGTTTAAGGCTATCATTTTTTTGGAGGTTTGGGTATAATCAAAAATTATGTCAAAGAGTTTTATAATAATTATAATTTTATTAACAAACCAAATTCACCATTATACTGTAGGGGCGTTCATTGGACGCCCGCAAGTAACGACACAATTTTTTTGATAAAAATAAACAATATAAATGAGATACAATTACCTAAATGATGTAGGGGAGAACCGTGTTCTCCCGTTAGCAATGGTACAAATTTGATGTCAAATCACATTATATAAAAATCACAAAGTTACTGATATTTTGTAGCGGCGAACCTCGTTCGCCAATCGTTTTGGTTGTACAACCAAAACGGACACACAATTTTTGTAGTATGAAATGATATGGTAGCTGACAATAGTCTGCATTAAGTCGAACCGATTTTACAATCGTTTCGATTGGCGAACACGGTTCGCCGCTACAGACTATACACCGTTTTCATCAAATCAAAAATTTATGTTCTAACAAATTATTTCATCAAGACGGGCGTCCAATGAACGCCCCTACTGATTAAACAAAAACGGTCGGGAAACAATGATTTGCATTTTGCAAACTGTCTTCCCGACCTCAATTTTCAATTTTCCATTTTCAACTTTCAATTTTAAAAAAATCACAGATGCAAAATCAACTTTGCAACGCCGAAATAGATAAGCAATGAAAGCGAGTCGCAGACTGTTGAAATGAGCGGATTCGCCATAACGGCAGGGTCAAAACCGACCTTGCTTGCCAAAAGAGGCAGACTGCTGCCGACAAGCTTTGCCATAATAATTGTGCCGACAAGCGTAAGCGAAATTACAAGGGCAATCATAAATGCGTTTTCCTGACCGTTGAGATCAAACAAAAGCAGTTTTACAAAGTTTGCCGCCGCAAGGGTAATACCGCAAAGAATTGACACCCTGAATTCTTTCCACAGCACAAGGAAAATGCTCCTGAAATGAATTTCACCGAGCGACAACGCACGGATTACGGAAACCGACGCCTGAGAACCTGCGTTACCGCCCGAACCCGTAATCATCGGGATAAACGATGAGAGAATCAAAACATTTGCAAGCACAGCCTCAAATGATGAGATAATCGCACTTGTAAAGGTTGCCGAAAGCATGAGTATAAGCAGCCACGGCGCTCTCTTTTTGTACAGACCGAAAACGCTTGTTTTCATATACGGTTTGTCAGACGGCAATACGGCTGCCATCTTTTCGATATCCTCGGTAGCCTCTTCCTGAATAACATCAATAGCGTCGTCAATTGTTACGATACCGACAAGTCGGTTTTCGTTATCAACAACAGGAAGAGCAAGGAAGTTATAGTTTGAGAACATCTGGGCAACCTGCTCCTGATCGGCAAGAGTAGTTACCGAGATAACATTTTCCTCCATAATCGACTTTACAAGCTCGTCATCTTCGGCAAGCAAAAGGTCTTTTACGGTGGTAATACCGATAAGCTTGTTGTTGGCATCGGTTACATAGCAGGTGTAGATTGTTTCCTTGTCAACACCTGTTCTTCTGATTCTTTTAATAGCCATTTCAGCCGTCATATCGGGACGAAGCACAATAAACTCGGTTGTCATAATCGAGCCTGCGCTGTCCTCGGGATATTTTAAAAGCTCGTTAATCTGCTTTCTCATATCCTTGTCGGCCTGTCTTAAAATACGCTTTACAACATTGGCAGGCATTTCCTCAATAAGGTCAACGGCATCATCGACAAATAACTCATCGACAACCTCTTTCAGTTCGCTGTCGCTGAAGCCGTGGATAAGGAATTCCTGAGTTTCGTCATCCATTTCGACAAAGGTTTCCGCCGCAAGCTCCTTTGGCAGAATACGAAACAGAATCGGCATTTTTTCATCCTGTAGATTTTCAAAAACCGCCGCAATGTCAAACGGTTTCATCGTAATCAAAATGTCACGCAAAGTGCTGAACTTTTTGTCATCAAGCAACACTTTGATAGTTTCGGTAAGGGTTACGTTAACCTGTTCCATCATCTTTTCCTCCTTTTTAATTCAATTGGAAGTAAAGACGGTGTCACCCTGAGTATTAAATTAAATCAATTCAAATTAAAATAAAAATACAAAGCAAAATCAATAAAACAAAATGAACGCACAAGCGCACATTCTGTTGCAACTTCGCCCGGGTACAGCGCCTTTATTACCGTCTGCGTCCATTAAGTTTTCACCTCATTCGCATTTAAATTCGGGCAAAAGCCCGTACATATTTATTTTATTCTTTTTTATGTCCGATGTCAACGGATTTATCCGCTAAAAATCCACTTTGCAAACATTTTACACTATCCTCTGTAACAGCTTGGTAACTCGGTATAATATTTCTTGCTTTTTGAAGTGTATCAATGTATAATGAATATGCATGATTTAAAATAAAATTTCAAAGATTGGAGATTAACCGTTATGACAGATATGGTTAAAAAATATGTTCCCTATGCGGTAATAATTTTGCTTGTTTATATGCTGTTGCCGCTTGTGTTTATTCCGGGCGCAATGCAGAAGTTTTCACCTGTTGCATATGACTTTGTGTTCCCGATTACAGCAATCGGCTGTTCGGCACACTACTGTTCAAAACACGGACTTGACTTTCTCTTTGCACTCATTGCGCCGATTATTTATCTTCCGAGTATGCTCATCTACAACGGCGGATTTTCTTCTGGCACACTTTCAACAAACCTTATTCTCCTCGTAGTTTATCTTGTTGCCGGAATTTTCGGACTTTTCCTCGGCGACCTTGCTTTCGGTGACAAGCGCCGTCAGAAAGAAAAGGCAGAGCAGGAAGAAGCAGAGGAAATGCTCCTTGAGGCAAAGCGCCGTGAAAAGGAAGAGCTTGAGAACATGACTTCATCAAGCAAAAAATCCGAAAGAAAAGCACCTTACAGACAGGAACGCAGGCCTGCACGCAGACCGTCGCCTGCACCGCAGAAAACCGAAACAGCAGATGACGATGATTTTGATTATGACAAGTACCTTTCCGGTATTGACAGAAAGCAAGATCCGAACGAAAGCGAAATTGACGATATCTTAAACGAATACGGACACTAACGGCGAGCCGCCGTTCCCAGTTCGTGCAGATAGTATTTATAAGGGCGAAAATAAAATACCCGAGCAGAACTCTATAACTAAAAATCTAAAATTAAAGTCGGGAAGACAATTTGCGAAATGCAAAGCATTGTCTTCCCGACTGTTTTTGTTTAATCAGCAGGGGTGTTCATCGGACACCCGTTTTGATTAAATTTTATGTTTAAATAAGATTATGTGATGTTATGGAAGTTGTGTGTAATTGGCGACATATATATAATCTGTCTTATCAAAAAGATTGTACCATTACTTCGTCAATTTGCTTTTATATGAAATTTTTATTTAACTCAACCCAACGATATACTTCTGAATCAAGGTTGCGTCAACAACACTGATTTCGCCGTCATGGTTTACATCGCTGTTAAAAAGCTGAGTCTTGCCGAATTTTACAATACCTGCAACATATTTCTGAACAGATGTTGCATCTACAACCGTAATGTTTCCGTCTGGATATGCATCACCGCAAGTCAGGCAGTTCAATTTGCCACCAATCGTTGTTTTACACTCTGCGCCGTTTTTAAGTCTGCAATATTTATAAGCCATAAGGCCCGTATCCTCGCCAAGCTGTCTTGAAATATAAAACTCCGCATAGCCGTTCTTATCGGGGACAAAAGATGTTACCGCACCTCCGCTGACAAAATATGCGCCCGAGGTTGCATAGCAAGGTTTGCCGCTGCTGTCTGTACCGAAATCCTCATATGTAAAGTCAAAATTCTTGTATGTGCCATCGCTGAGTTTTCCGGTCATTGTGCCATCATCATTAAAGCCATAAGGAAAATAGTCGGAGAGTTTAATCCTTATCTTAACATATTCTCCGCCTGTTGAATCATAATTAAATTTCATACCCGTATTACCAAAATAACGATTATCCGCTGTTATCATATGGCGAGTAAATTCCTGATTTTTCGGGAGATTTACAAACTTCGGTGCATCAATACAGTCCTTAAACATCACGCTGTACTTTTGATAATCCGTTGATATGAACATTGCCCCGAAATTCTTTGCCGTATTTTCGGTATATCCCGTTGTTGTAACAAAAAGCTGATTGTTTGAGATTTTCTGCGTTGTACCTGTAACTTCAAAGTCCTTGCGATCTTCATACTCGCTTACCGCACCTGTCATAAGAACCGAACCGACGGTAAGCACACCGCACATTGCGATTGCGGTTATTTTTTTGACTGTTCTTTTCATTATTTACACCTATTTATATTGTTCAGCTGTCCAAACCGACAATATACTTCTGAATCAAGGTTGCGTCAACAACACTGATTTCACCGTCATGGTTTACATCGCTGTTAAAAAGCTGAAGCTTGTCAAAGTCCTCAATACCTGCAACATATTTCTGAACAAGCGTTGCATCCGCAACAGAAATGTATCCGCCTAAATCCGTATCACCGCAAGTTAAACCGACCAGAGTATCTCCGATTCTTCCGCAATCGCAATGAGCTCCGTCTTTAAGTCTGCAATAGCGGTACGACATTACTTTTGTGTCTTCGCCAAGCTGTCTTGAAACATATATTTCAGCATAGCCGTCCTTATCGGGAGCAAAGGAGGTTACCGTACCTCCGCTTGTTGCATATACACCGGATTCCGCATAGCAATTAACACCGTTGCTGTCAGTTCCGAAATCTTCGTATGTAAAATCAAAATCCTTGTAAGAACCGTCGCTGAGCTCAGAAGTCATTGTTCCGTTTTCATTGAACAGATAGGAAAAATCGGAAAGCTTGATTTTTACCTTAACATATTCACCGCCTGTTTTGTCAAACTGATAGAATGTCTGAACATTACCGAAATAACCGTGCCCCTGTGTCATCATATATTTTACGAATTTTTCGCCCTTTGGAAGATTTAAAAATCTCGGTGCGTTGATACAATCCTTAAACCATATATCGTAATCCTTTTCGTTGGTTGTTCTGAACTTTGCACCGAAATTTTTATCGGTATTTTCAGTGTATCCCGTTGTTGTCACAAAAAGCTGATTGTTTGAAATTTTCTGCGTTGTACCTGTAACTTCAAAATCCTTGTGATTTTCATCTTCGCTTACCGCACCTGTCATAAGAACCGAACCGACAGTAAGCACACCGCACATTGCGATTGCAGTTATTTTTTTAATTGTATTTTTCATTGTTATCCTCCGTGTTTGTAATTTTATCCGCAAATTTGTTCATACTTGTTTAAGTTTATCAATCTATTTTTCTTATGTCAATAATTTTGAAATAAATTTGGCATTTACGGCAATATATGCGTATTTTTCCCAATATTAATTATTACAAATGACAGACAAAATACTCGGGAATTTCTGTTTTTAACACATTAGTTTTAAACAAAAAAACAGACTGTACCGTAATACAGTCTGCTGTAAATTATGACGCACGCTCACAGATTACATAGTAACGGTCAAAACCGCCGTTTCCGTCACTTATGCAGGTAAACATGGTGAGCAAATCTCTGTCCTTCTGCAAATAGCAGTCGCCTGATTCGTTCGGCTTGTTGACTTTGGTTTCAACAACCTTGTAATTGAGTGTATCCCAATAATTTGTTATTGAAACCCTGTCACCGATTTTGAGGTTGCGGAGGTTATCAAAGAATATTCGACCGATATATCCCGTGTGACCTGCAAGGACTGCGTTTGTATTCTTACCGCCGATCGGCAATGAGGTTGCACTCATATGTGCCGCACCGTAGCTCATATTTGAGCTGTTCGCACCGAGGTAAATCGGCAGACGCATATTTATTGTTTCGGCGGTAACATAGCCGTAAATACCGTCGGTTATGCCGTAATCTTCAAGATTGACGGCAGCCTGCGAATAGGTATCGTTGCGGAGCATTTCATACTGGTTCGTTTCAAGTTTTTTGTTGTAGGCAACACTGTCATGGAAAAGTCTGTCAAGGTCAGCCTTGAAAACAACGGGCTGTTTGGAAGTACGCTTGCCTTCTCTGTCAATTTTGTAACCATCTTCGTCAACCTTGCCGTCCTTGACCGCCTGTTCAAAAGAGCCGTCCTCAGCTTCTTCAACACGGGCGTCAAAGCCGTCAGCCTCACCGTTTGAAATCTGTGTTCCGATAAAATTTGATATGGGGGGAAATGCGACAAGACCTATTCCGACAACGAGCATTGCTATTGCCACACCCGTAAGTATTTTTTTAATCATCGGAATCACCACCCGAATCATTCTGATTTTCGTCAGCCGAGTCATCTCTCAGCCGTTTTGCACCGTTTGACTTCTTCTTTTTACGCTTGAGCAGAAATACAACCACAAACACAACAAGTGCAACAAAGCCGACAATTATGCCGATTGCGACTGCATAAGGGATTTTGTAACCGAGGAAGAATATGTAACCGTTGTCAAATTTCGCAAGTGACACACCTGTTTCAACATATTTAGTATCATCGTATGCAACATGCTTGCCACGCACGAGAAGTCTGTGAGTATTAACGCCGTATGGGGTACAGGTGAGGAGCGTTACAAGGTCTTCGCCGTCAACAATCCGCAAGGAATTGATTTCCGAGGGGAGAACAACTTCGATTTGATCAACCTCATATTTCAGCGTTCTGTCGAGGATATGAACATAAAACTCATCGCCGACTTTCATATCGGTGAGGTAATCAAAAAATGTTTCACCCGGATAACCCGAATGGGCAGAAATTACGGAATGTGTGCTGGTACCGCCGACAGGCAGGGAAGTATTTTGAAGATGCCCTGCACCTTTAGAAAGAATCTCTTCGCTTGTGCCATGATAAATCGGCAGATAAACATTGATTTTCGGCACATCAATATAGCCGATAAGACCGTTATCATCAATATTGAGAGTTTTCTCATAATTTGCACCGATTTTCTGAAAAGCCTTTTCGTCGAACGGGTCGGTAATTATCATATTATTTGAAAGGCTGTTATTGTACTTTGTCGCCTCTTCAAACATTTTTTGAGTTTTCTCACTCGGCATCTGAGCAACCCTGTCGGTGTACTCCTTAACCCTGCTTCTACTGACATAGTTATTAATTGCGGAACTGACAAGCGGATAGCTCATTATGCCGATTCCTGCAACGAATATTAAAACTATTAGTAAAATTGACAGCTTTCGTTTCATAAAATTTTCCTTTTCTGCGTGTTTTTGTTCCGTTGTTATTATACTATATTTTACTATTTATCGCAACTGCGTGCCGCAGTCCCAGTTCGTGAAGATAGTTTGTGCAATACCAAAAACATATTCCGCCCGAGCGTAACATTGTGGTGGTTTGCGACATTTATAAAATTTGATTTAACATATAATTTGCACCGTTGGCGACGGGTGGAGGCGGTTTTAGCATATACAAATGCGGTGCGGAACACCGCCACCTTAATTATTCATTATTCATTAAATAAAGCCAAAATAGAACGGGGATGCGTTGCCGCATCCCCTGAAAATTACATATATCATATCACAGATTTTAAGATAAAGATATTCGATTAATTATTTAGCTGCTTTCTTTCTCTTAAGAACAAAGAGAAGAACGCCTGCACAAGCGATAAGTGCTGCACCGCCAACATAGAACATCATTGTACCCATACCACCTGTCTGAGGAACAGTTACAGGGTAATCCTTAACTACTGTAGCACCGTTTCCAACTGTACCAACTGCTGTGTATGCCTTTGCAACAGCTGTTACTTTGAATATAGTAGAGTTGATGTTGTAGCCTGCAGGAGCCTTTGTTTCCTTTACAAAGTAATCAACGCCAGGTGTAAAGTAGAACTCGTGTGTGCCATAGTAGAACTTATCGTTGCCGTTAGTTGTTGTTGTTGCCTTAACAGTTTCACCTTCAACTACGATTGCCTCGGTGCATGCTGAATCCTTATAAAGTGTGAATTCAGCGCCTGCAAGCTTTGTTGATGTTGCGTTACCGTCAACCTTTGTTACATCAAGACCTGCAGTTGCAACATTTACAGTATCATTACCTGGCTTGTATGTGAAGTTGCCTTCATTACCATAGTAAAGACCGTCTGTGTTGGGGAGGTCTGTAGTAACTTTGTCAGCGATATCAGCTTTTACCTTAGCAGAGAATGTTACCTTGACTGTATCATAACTGTAGAACTCGTCACCCTTAAGGAGTGCCTCTGATGCAACGACTGCGAATGTAGCTGTTGCATCAACGCCAGTGGCATCTTTATAAGCATAACCAGGAACTACTTCGAAGTCGCCGTCCTCTGCAGGTGTTTCAACACCATCCTTAACAAAGTAAACCTTTACAGTACTGTCAATGAGTGAAAGAGCGTTGTCCATGTTATCAACAATTGCATATGTGCCAACCTTGTTAGTTGTTGAACCTGCTGTTGAAGCTGTAAGTGTGTACTCAGCGTTCTTCTGTGTACCAACTTTGCTGTCTTCAACTGTCTTTGTAACTGTGATACCTGAAACATTAATCTTTGAAGCAAGGTTTACTGTTTTATAATCGTATTTCCAGTCTGTGCCATCGAAGTAAGGAAGTGAGATGAGTGAACCCTGTACAGACTTAACTGTACCAGGCTTCTTAGAGCAGTATACATAATAGATACCGTCATCAAGGTCTGTAATCTCCTGTGTAGGAACATCTGCTGAACCGTCATATTTGAATGTAACAGTCTTAGCAGCTGTACCTGTCCATGACATACCATCACAAATTGCGATGATTTTCTGGCTCTTGTCTGCTTCTGTTGAGTTGAGAGCGTTTACAAGGGCAGTGTTGCTTGCATAAGCATCTTCAACTGTTACTGTACCGGCACCAGGAGTACCGTCTTCTTTTGTAACCTCAACTGATGCAAGCTTGTAGAATTTGTACTCATAAGTACCAACATAGTCGGCTTTATTACCTGTTGTATCGGCATTAGGGTTGCATGATACTGTAAGTGTTGTAGCAGCGCTTGCTGAGAATGGAATCATGAGAGCAATCATCATTACTGCAAGAACTGCTGCAAAGATTTTCTTTGTAGTTTTCATTTTTCTTTCTCCTTTGTGTTTGATTTAATATATGTAATTATATTCTAACCGAATGGTTAAACGGGTTGGGGTGGCTGCATGGCAGACACCGGCTAACAAAGGTGTCCGTAGCAGTCAAAAAGGTTTTCTATGAAAGAAACATATGATTAAAAAATCACCTGTTCTAACAAGTTAAATCATATTGGGTTACTTTCTGCGTCTTGCTCTGCGTTTTTTACGACCTTTTCCGTAATAGATTGCATAACCAGTGAACATTGTCACCGCAAGTCCTGCAACCGATACACCGAGAACAACATAACCGTTCATACCGTCACCGCTTGCCGAAGGCATTGTAATTGCACCGTCAACATAATCATATGTAACATCGTACTCACCCTCAACAGGAAGTATGAAGTAGGAAAGTGTGTAGTTCGGGGTGTAACCCTCTGACGGTTTGTACTCAAACAGACAGTATGTTTGATATTTTGAAGTACCTGTTATATAATTGTCGGAACTTTCGTTCCATACAACTTTACCGTTTGTTTTTGTAAACTCGCCCTGACCGTCCTTGAAGATTGTCAGATTGTCAAACACAGCCTGACCGTTGCTGTCTGTCTTTTTAGAAACCATATGAGTTTTCATTGAGGCATCATTAATGATTGTATTGATATCATCTGCAGTAAAGATATCCTCACTAGATACCTTCATCACCGCAAATTCCGTATCACTTACATTACCGCCTGTCTGATTCTTCTTGTTTACTGTTGCGCTTCCGTGTGTTGTTTCATTTGCAAACAGGGCTTCATTTTCTTTAACAGAAGTAGGATCGTTGAAGTAACCTGCAAGCTCAGCATCGGTTTTGCCTTCAATATCTGAGTTCTTAACCTTAATGTACTTAGCCGCCGTTACTTCACCGCTTTCAAGCAATTCAATCTCGGCAAGCCAGGTGTTTGTATCCATTTTATAATCGAATGCATTTTCACCCTCGGCAAGAGCCTCGGTAATCTTAAATCTGTAAACACCCGCAGTGACTAATTTGAGGTTTTTGAATTCAACCTTACCGCTTGCGTCAGGTGTTTTCAAATTCGTGGAAATTGTTTTTGCGCTGTTTGTCTTGATAATATTGCCGTCGGCATCCTGTTTTGCTGTATCCATTGATTCAAGACCTGTCAATGTATAAACGAACTTGCTGCCGCTGTAAGCCTGACCGTCAAGAGTTTTATTTACCGAAATGGCAATGTTTGTAGGATTAACCTTATTGACAAAGTTAAGCGCATTTCCTGTTTCGGCAAGTGTACCGTCAAGTGTACCGTCGTCGAAGCTCTGATTGCCTACTTTGTAGGGAACATAACCTATAACTCTTTTCTCTGTAATCTTATAGGTTGCACCTACAGGAATATTGAGAAGCTTAATGCTTTCGCCCTTTTTGATTGTGAACGAACCGTCCAAGGGTGTACGGTAAGCTGTGCTTGAATAATCACTTGCGCCCTTCTCTTTGAGCTGATATTCAAGAGGATAGGTCTTGTAGTCATAGGTTGAACCTTTGCCGTCAAAGTCGAGAGCAATTGCAAATGTAAACTGCTGACTTGTGTCGTAATCGGTTTTACCGTCTTCACCAACAACATTCTTTGAAATTTCAAGAGGTGCTGTCACTATACTGTTGGTATAGTCGAGCTGGAGCTGTGCATAAGCCTTTTTATCAGTGGGATCTACAAGGTTGAATTCCGAGTCCGTAGCTGAACCGCTCTTGATTATTGAACCGACTCTGTTGTTAACAAGTTCCCAGTTCGTTGTGTATTTAAGCTTACTGCTGTCTGTTGACTCGTTAACCTTCATATCGTTGCCGGTCTTGAATGAGTTGTCAAAGTCAGCTATATAATTATCTTTAAGTGTGAAACCGCTGTTTGAAAGAGTTTCACTGCTTGTGCTTTCGTCTGATTTTGTAAGCTCGTAGCTTTTACCGGAGGTATCTTTGCCGTTCTCTTTGATTGTATAATCAAAAGTTTCATTAGCTTTGAGGTCATCTGAAATTTCAGAAACAACATCGCCTGTATCAAGTGCCTTTGTAACCTTGAGGTCATTGTTGGCAGGTGTCATTGTAAAGTTTACTGAGAAGTTAGACTCAGCCTCACCACGCTCCATATAGAATACTACCATATGGTATGTCTTGTTAGGATCAAGCTTAGTACCATTGTTGATTGTCTTTGTAACGGTGCCAAGGTTTGTATGATGTAACGAACCGTCTGCAGAATACTGAGTGCCGTTACACTTCCACATTTTACCGTAAAGATTTGAAAGTGTAAGGTCACCTGAAAGTTTATCGCCACTTACATTCTTCCCCTTACAGAAAATAGCACCTGTGTTGCTTCCAAACTGTGACTGCTTAAACTTGTAGAAACCGTCTGATACTCCATACGGTTGAACATACTTAGTTTCCGAACCCCATGTATAAACGCAGAAGTCTTTATAAGCGGAATCTGTTCCAACCCAAAACTCATCACTCGGAACTGTAACTGTTGTCGATGATGATGAAGTCGATGACGGAGTTGAGTAATCGGCAAATACATCGTCAGCTGTTGCTTTCATTGTATTAAAGTTAATTGAACCGCTTGCCTCTTTATGGTCACCGCCGAGGTCGAGAGCAAGCTCTGCATCAGCACCTGTTGAATCCTCACCGATATAAACCCAAAGGTCATCGTCACCGCTGAAGTTAAAGGTTGCAGGTTTGTTGTCTGCAAGTAAACCGTCCTTCGGAACTCTGAAGTCTATATCAAGTCTGATACCAAAACCATAGTCAAGGTTAGAGTTAGTACCCTTGCCCGTTGATGTATTCTGAGTATTGTTGAACGGGAAAACACCATAACCGTTTTGTCCACCGGCGAATTTTGACAACTCATCATGTACACCAAATTGTTCGCCCGTACCGTAGTTAATTTTTGTAGGTGTAAGGCCGTTCCATGTAAAGTAGATGTTATCGGTTGCATTTTTTGAAGTGAATTCATAAGTAGTAACACCATCAGGGGCAGTAGTTGTACGGAACGGGAAAGATGACTTATAAACATTGGCAACTTTTTTATCATTATATTTAGCGGTTGAAAGTGCCTCAGCATCAAAGTAAGGAGCCTTGACACCATTTGCAACCTGAAGATTGCCCTTACTGTCAAGCCTGTTGTACATAAGACCCTGTAAGGACTGGTTATAATTACCGTCGCCCCATGCCATACCGTTGGCGTTGTTTACTGCATAGTAATAGTTATCATTATAATCGTTGATGTTTGTAAGTCCTCCTGCGTGGGTCTTAAATGTTTCGTAGTGTCCTCCACCCTTATACATATTACCGAAGTAGAGAGGATACTTCCAGTCAGACTTACAGTTTGAAGCAATCTTGCTTATGTAGTTGTTGAAGTTATCAAACTGATACCAATAGTCATACATATTGTCGTTACCCTGACACTGAAGATACCCTTTCTCCTGCTCCATATCAGACCAGTAGTCAAAGTATGTTGCGTCAACGCCTACGATGTCAGGATTATTTGAGAATGAATTTTCAACGACAGCACCATAGTTTACATTGTCTATTTCCGAGAATTTTGTCCAGCCTTCGCCTCTGGCTGTCTTAACATATGTAGCCGTGTTCTTGCTGTAGCCCGAATCATCATATCCCGAACCTGTCGGATATGAAGTTGCGGAAGATGCACCGTTGAGGTTATGTTCGTTCGGATGGAATCTTAAAAGCGCACCCGCCGGAATTTCACCTTTGAACACCACAGAACCGCTTACCTTGGTGTCTATGGTGTCTTTTGTAAGCTCAACTGTTCCTTCATAGGCATCGTTGTAGTCAAAAGTTGCATAAATCTTTGAAAGCGACTTCCAGTCATCGTTTGAAACATAAACTGTTTTATATGTTGCCTTTGACTGTTTGTCGGGAGATTCAACAGAAAGGTATTTACTTTCTTTGAACGAGCCGTCAGTTGTAAGATAAAATTCTGTGTCGCCCGTAGCACCAGAAATGTCGAGGGTCTTGATGAACGGGTTAGTCCACTGACTTTTTGAGGCATCATAAAGAGCATTATCTTTACTGTATGAGTCGTTAATACCGAGGTCGCTTGTTTGTGTTTCGCCCTTGTTGCTGAAGATTACATTTTTATGGGATGACTTAACATCTACATAGTAGTAATCGCTGTCTGAAGATGTCTTAGTCATTGCAGCACCCGGCCACTCTGCGTTGAAGTCAGTATCGTTTACCCAAGAATATGCATAAGCTTCATTATAGGTATTACTGTTATGAAGATAGATACGGCGAAAATCTTTTGCAACAGTCTTATCGGGAAGAGTAAATTTAACCCCGGAAGAAAGCTCAATTCTTGTTGCACCGGATGGTGCAGTGGCTTCAAAAACTCCTGAAGAATTTTTGCTTACAGTACCCGTATCGAGAACCATGCCGTCATCATCAGCAAAACGATATGTAACAGAAGAAAAATCTTTCCATTCCTTATTCTTGGTCAGGTTAATATAAATCTTCTGTCCCGAAGATGTTGCCGCAAATACATTAAGCAACGTACCCGACACGGCACATACCGAAAGCATGATGGTAAGTGCAAGCACAAGGGAAAAGCTTTTCTTTACGGTTCTGCAAAGCTTTTTACCTAATTTCATAATTTTTTCTTCTCCTTCATTGCCGATTACTTTGTTTTGGCAGTCAAAGTACAATTAAACAGAACTGCATAGGACAGTCCAATATATCTGCCAACTAATTATGAAACGCAAATTTTTGAATTTGTTCTTCTTTTTTACTTGTATACAATTATATAATATTTTATTGCATATTTGTAGAGGCAATACAGCCAAACTTTGGGTAATATTTTTGGCTATTTTGCATATCTGCAAGCACGATTTAATATTTTTGACCATAATGTGATTTTATTACTTATTTATCGCCATTTTTTGTGTTTAAGATAAAATATACCCATTATACAACCTTAACAGGCAGTTAAAAAGTCAATTTCGGCACTAAATTTGTTGATTTTTAATTCTTTTTCAAAAATATCAAAAATTTTTATGCAGGTTTACTCCATGCTGTGCGTGCGAAAATATGTATTATTTTGCGATTGTTGCTTTTAAACATAAAAAGCCCCAAAACCTACATTTTACAGAAATTTTCAGATATATTTTTATAATCAGTTTCTATATCCGATAAAATTAATCACCGAATACCTTGAAAATTCGGCACAAATAAAGGGCAGAGTATTGCTCTCTGCCCCTCAAAATGTAATTCACTTAAATCGCAATTATACAAACCGCTTTATGCAAACATATTAAAGATCTCTGCCGCAGCACTTCTTGTACTTTTTACCGCTGCCGCACGGACAGGGATCGTTTCTGCCGATTTTCTTACCCTTACGGATAGTCTTGTTGACAGAATCCGTACCGTCTGCAGAAGTTTCTGTAGGCTGAGCAACCTGCTCACGGTGAAGCGCTTGCTTTACGGCGTCCGACTGTTCAACAGTTCCTTCATCATCGGCTGCAGACTGTGCCGCTGCGGCAGCCCTCTGAGCTGCCCTCTTTGCCGCTGCAATTGCATCCTGTCTTTTCTGAATCTCATAAACACGCTTTGGCATAATGAGCATCATCTTGACAGTATCTTCACGAATGCTTTCAATCATCTCATCAAACATATCGAAGCCTTCAACTCTGTACTCAACAACAGGATCGTGCTGACCGTATGAACGAAGTCTGATACCGCTCTTGAGCTGATCCATATTGTCGATGTGATCCATCCAATGTGTATCAACATTCTTGAGGAGGTAAACACGCTCCATCTCACGGATTGTTTCCTCGGGAAGAAGTTCTTCATTTTCCTTGTAGATTTCAAGAGCATCGTCAACGAGCATCTTCTGAATCTCTTCGGGTTCCATATCTTCAAGATCCTCAAGACTGAAATCGTACTTAGAATCATCTCTGATAAGCCAGCCTGCGTAGTAATCCTTGAGGCTTTGGAAGTTCCAATGTTCTGCAGGACCTTCGGGGAGGTACTGCTTGATTGAAGTTGCGATTGTATCCTCAACCATTTTGAGGATTGTTTCGTGGAGATCCTCACCGTTAAGAACCTGATCACGCTGACCGTAGATGATTTCACGCTGTTTGTTCATAACATCGTCGTACTGGAGAACATCCTTACGAATGCCAAAGTTACGAAGCTCAACCTTTTCCTGTGAGCCTTCGATAATACTTGTGAGCATTTTATTCTCAATAGGCATATCTTCGGCAACATTCATACGCTCCATCATCATTTTCATTCTGTCACCGCCGAACAGACGCATAAGATCGTCCTCGGTTGAGAGGAAGAAACGGCTGACACCCGGGTCACCCTGACGGCCTGCACGGCCACGGAGCTGGTTATCAATACGGCGTGACTCGTGTCTTTCCGTACCCATAATGTAAAGACCGCCGGCCTCTCTTACCTTTTCAGCCTCGCCCTTAATTTCTTCCTTATACTTGTCATTCAGCTCTCTGAATGTATTTCTTGCATTGATGATTTCTTCATCATCGGTTTCCGCATAACCTGTAGCTTCTTCAATAAGCTCCTCTGTAAAGCCCTGCTTACGCATTGCGGCTTTTGCCATATACTCTGCGTTACCGCCGAGGATGATATCGGTACCACGACCTGCCATGTTGGTTGCGATTGTTACCGCACCGAGTTTACCTGCCTGAGCAACAATTTCAGCCTCTTTTTCATGCTGTTTTGCATTGAGGACATTGTGCTTGATGCCTCTCTTTTTGAGCATTTTTGAAAGAAGCTCCGACTTCTCAATTGAAATTGTACCGACAAGGACAGGCTGTCCCTTTTCGTGAGCCTCAACAATTGCATCAATAACAGCGTGGAACTTGCCGTTTTCTGTCTTATAAACCGAATCGGGAAGGTCTTTTCTTAAAACAGGCTTGTTGGTAGGAATTTCAACAACATCAAGCTTGTAGATTTCCTGGAATTCTTCCGACTCTGTCTGAGCAGTACCTGTCATACCAGAAAGCTTTTTGTAAAGACGGAAGTAGTTCTGGAATGTGATTGTAGCAAGAGTCTTGCTTTCACTCTGAACCTTTACGCCCTCTTTAGCCTCAATGGCCTGATGAAGACCTTCGTTAAAACGACGGCCGTACATAAGACGACCTGTAAATTCGTCAACGATGATAACTTCGCCGTCCTTGACAACATAGTCAACATCAAGCTTCATAACGCCGTTGGCCTTGATAGCCTGATTTACATGGTGCTGAATTGTAAGGTTATCGGGATCGGTAAGGTTTTCAATACCGAAAAATTCTTCGGCTTTCTTTACACCGCTCTGTGTGAGGGTTGCTGTTTTCTGCTTTTCATCAACAACATAATCAATGTCGTTTTCCTTGTAATATTCCTCCATATCCTCTTTTGCGTCAAGTTCTGCAAAACGCTGAACTTTAAGAGTTTTTGCAAAAGCGTCAGCCTTTGCATAAAGGTCTGTTGACTTGTCGCCCTTACCCGAAATAATAAGAGGAGTTCTCGCCTCATCAATGAGGATTGAGTCAACCTCATCGACAATTGCAAATGCGTGTGGGCGCTGAACCTTGTTTTCCTTGTAAACTACCATGTTGTCACGGAGGTAGTCAAAACCGAGTTCGTTGTTTGTTCCGTATGTAATGTCTGCGGCATAAGCCTTTTTTCTGCCGTCATTGTCAAGGTCATGACAGATAAGGCCGACCGAAAGGCCGAGGTATCTGTAAAGCTTGCCCATCCACTCCGAGTCACGGCGGGCAAGGTAATCGTTGACTGTTACAATGTGAACACCTTCGCCTGTAAGAGCGTTGAGGTATGCAGGGAGGGTAGCAACCAAGGTTTTACCTTCACCTGTTTTCATCTCGGCGATTCTGCCCTGGTGAAGAACGATACCGCCGATAATCTGAACGGGGAAGTGCTTCATACCAAGCACTCTCCAGCCTGCCTCACGACAGGTTGCAAATGCTTCGGGGAGAATATCGTCTGTTGTTTCGCCGTTGGCAAGTCTTTCTTTAAGAATTGTTGTCTGGTTCTTGAGTTCACTTTCGCTCATAGCCGCATATTTATCTTCGAGTGCAAGCACCTTGTCACAAATTGGTTGCACACGCTTAACTTCACGCTTGCTGTAGTTGCCGAACATAGCCTTTAAAAAATTCATCAGGGTTCTTCCTTTCAATGTACCGAAAAAATCGGTCAAACTGTATTTTCAATAATATAATTTTAATTTACTGCACCGCAGACGCTCCAAGGCTTTTTGCAGCCTGAATCATTGCGGCCTCAACCACGGGACCGGCATATTGGAAACCGAAACCCGAATCCTGTACAACACAGGCAAAGGCGAGAGGGCAGTCCTCATCTTTTGAGTAGCCGACCATCCAGCCGTTAGGATTCTTATCATCGCCGACTTCACCCGTACCTGTTTTGGCACAGACTGTAAGTCCGCCAAAAAGGTTGTCGCCGTAGTAATCCGAAACGGTGTATCTCATAACATCATCAAGCTTTGTCGCCGTATCGGATGAAAAAAGCTCCTGTCCGCTGCTCTTGTAGTTTATGCCGAGTGCGGAGAGTATGGACTCGTCTTTGATAAGGGTAGGGTTTGTAGCCTTACCGCCGTTTGCGATTGCACCGCAGATAATTGCCATCTGCATCGGGTTTACCTTGTCATTATACTGACCTACGCCCGACCAGCCAAGCTGGTTTTCATTGGCATCGCTGACATCATATGAACCTTTTGCGGTTTTAATTCCGTCAACATCAAAGGAGCTGTTAATGCCGATTTTCTCGGCAGTTTTTGTCATTGTGTCACTTCCGAGTTCAACGGCAAGCTTTGCAAAAACAATATTGCAGGAATGTGCCATTGCCTCTTTATATGTCAGCGTTCCGTGAGTTTCCGTACAGGTAACTTCACTTCCGCCTATGTTCTCACTTCCGTTACAAACCCAAGTGCGGTCATAAAGGTCGGGAATATTCTCGATTGCCGCCGCAGATGTAACGATTTTGAAGATTGAACCCGGGGTAAAGGTTGACGAAAGCACATTATCAAGGTAAACGCCCTCGTATTCGCTTTCGTTGTCCTCGGTAATTTCGGGAGGAGCCTGCGGATCGTAAGCCATGGTGCTTATGGAACAGATAACCTCGCCTGTTTTGTAGTTATATATTACACATGCACCTTTTTTGTTATAAGCTGCAAGAACATCATAAGCCGCCGCACAGGTTGCGGAATCGACTGTCAGCTTTATATCGTGAGAGGCACGCAATGATTCCGGCATATTAAGTCCGAAAACAAGGTTATAGCCTATCAGCTGAGAACGATACATACTTTGAACAGCCGTTGAAATGTTAAGGCTGTCATCACCGACAACATGAAGCAGAGATTTTCTTACGCTCTCGCTTTCGTTATAAACTCTTTTACCGTCAACCGTCTGTGCAAGAGCCGTGCCGTTGCGGTCATAAATCGCTCCTGCCTGTGCAAGGCCGCCGTCACCTGCTATATGAGCATTATATGCCTGATCAACCCAATCGTCTGCCCCTGTTACAAGCTCAAAGGCAAGATAGCCGAGTCCGCCGATAAACGCAAGCGCAACTATATATATAAGTGTACTTCTGCGAAGTATTTTTTTCAAACCTTACACCACCCTGTGTATCAAGTGAACAATCGAAAAATTAAAGAAAATGCGGCTTTGCTTGCAAAGCACTATGAATACGGTCGGGAGATAGAGCATTTTATTTTGCTGTTTTTCCTCTCGACAACAATTTTCCATTTTCAATTTTTCATTTTCAATTTACTAAACTTATCTTTTCACCGAATAAGTTCTCTCGTCTGCGGCTTTGATGAATGCAACAAGTCCCCAACAAGACATAATACTTGAACCGCCGGCAGACACAAACGGAAATGTTACGCCTGTGAGCGGAAGGACATCGGTTGCACCGAAAACATTGAGAGAAAGCTGAACGACAAAAAGTCCTGCCGCACAGCACGCTGAAATTGAATAAAAGGTACTTCTGCTTCGGGTTGTAATTGCCCTTGCATAAATAAACATTGCACCTACTGCCACGGCAAGTGTGAACGCAACGATAACTCCCATTTCTTCCGAAACAAGTCCGAAAACAAGGTCACTTTCGGATGCGGCAACCTGCTTTAAAAAACCGTTGCCGATGCCTACGCCGAAAAGTCCGCCGCTTGCCATATAAGTGAGAACTCTTGCCTGCTGATAACCGAGGTTGTCCTGAGTATGTTCCCACACATGACGCCAGCCCGAAAAACGGTCGGCAACATACGGTTTAAACTTGAGGACAAAGGTTACGCCGAAAATTGCGGCGGCAACAGCAAGAATAATCGTCTTGAAATCGCCCGAGCGCATAAACGCTGTGAGCAAAAATGTTACAAAGAAGATAAGCGCAGTACCGAAGTCGCCCATAAGAGCCAAAAGTCCGACGCATACTGCCGAGAAGATAATGTACTCAAGCAGGTTCTTCTTTGTCATCAACACATCAAGCGAACTTGCGCCGATAAAGATGAAAATAATCTTTGCAAGCTCTGACGGCTGAAATGAAAACGAGCCGATATAAATCCAGTTGGCGGCGCCGTTTGTAATCTTACCGAAAACAATTGTTACGCCCAAAAGACCGACCGCACAAATCATTGCCGGAAGTCTGAGTTTATTTACCTTATCGGGATCTTCAATCAGCTTGATGATTATGCAGAAGATAATCATACCTACTGCGGCGGCAACAAGCTGAACATAAGCCGAGCGTTCCGACTGTCTGATAAGCATCATTACGCCTATGCCCGTCAAAAACAGGGCAAGCGATTCAAGCTCGAAATTTACTCTGCGGATTACAAAATAGGAGATAAAGAAGAATCCCCATTCAACAGCCGCAAGAGCGCCGAACAGCACGAGCGGAGCCATTGTATTTGTGCCGTCATTCCAGAACATTGCCTGAACGCACATAAAGAAGTGAAAAAATGTAATAAGAAGCATAAGCTTCCACGATTTCATTGCAGGCTTATCGCTGACCTTTGAGAAAAACCAGCTCGACTGCAACGGCTGTTGGAACTCCTCGCCTCTTTTTACTATAAGGCTTGTACCGCCTATTGTTATTGTATCGTCAATTAGCACCTTTGCTCTGCCTCTTGTTCTTTTGCCGTTGAGCATTGTGCCGCTCTTTGAGTCGGTATCGCTTACATACCAACCGTCTTTACGGCGAAGGAGTACGCAATGATTTCTTGAAACCGTCGGGTCATCAACGGTTACATCACTGCTTTTACTTCTGCCGATTGAATTTTCCCAGAAAAGCACGGGGAGCATCTCGCCCGTTGCAGGGTTCAAAAGTGAAATCAAAGGAGTTTCGGGACGGCGGCGGCGGCGCATTGCGGCAAAGCACTGGTACACAATTATTATTGCATAAACAGGCATAAGAAAACGCAGTGCAACAACACCCATATCGAAAATTATCGAAAGATCCGGCACTTTTTTCAACTCCTTCACAAATCATCTGTCCTAAAAATAAGCATACTTAAAGTTATACAGTTTAAATAATAATCCAATTTCCTCCAAAAGTCAATATTTTCATTCGTGAAGATAGTTTTTTAAGTCAAATACTTTAATGCCCGAGCGTTATTTTCTATATTAAGGTAACTTTGTAGCCGAGTGCCTCGGCAGCCAATTCGTAAAGACAGTTTGTACAAACCAAACTGTAGGGGCGTTCATCGTGTCAAGTGCAACATGGTAACCACCTGTGCAAGGACATGGTATACAAATTCACA
>ERZ832317.1495-NODE-1495-length-29703-cov-9.595959_pt1 | contig 29703 bp, 40 predicted proteins | sample MGYA00519695_ERZ832317 | MGnify/ENA primary metagenome ERZ832317 (study PRJEB31850, sample SAMEA3708726) | human gut metagenome | biome: human gut; feature: human-associated habitat; material: faeces | place: China | collected 2014 ...
CGAAGCCCGCGGCGACTGCCGTATCTCAACTGCCTTTGCTTTGTGCAAGGCAATGCAGATTCCCCTCGATGAGATCTACGAACCTGACCCTAAAAACGAATAAACCCCAACAGAAAACCCGCTTACCTTTCGGTAGGCGGGTTTTCTGCAACTAAGGAGTGTCAAGCCTGAAATGAAAGAAAACGTTCTTCGTTCCCAGTTCCTGCATCTTAATGATACCACAGGATCAATATGACATTCTATGACATCTTCGGCATCTTTAATTTTTTCATTGCGCTTTTGTGCTTCCGGTTGATTTGTCGCCAAGAATAATTCATTTCAACGGCGATTCTTTCAAACGTCATTCCCCTTATGTAGTAATACCAGAGTACATCCTGCTCCGTTTTGTCTTCCAGCGAGCGGATTGCCTCCTCGATCTGATGCTTGCTCTGCTGCAAATTTGCCGTTTCCTGTGCCAGTTCATCTTTGATTGCACACATTTTTTCTACGCATTTTTGCATCTGGTTCCCGCTACCGGGTGTTTTTGGTTCCTGTGAGATGGTGGCTGTGATTTTGGTTGCCCTGGCTTGCCACACCTGCAGCTCCTCTGTAAGATTTGCTATTTTCGCATCGAGCATCCGATACCTCTTCAGGCGCTCGACTTTTTCTTGATATTCCATCGGTGCTACCTCCTTTCAGCGCAATCATCTTTTCCCGCACCAGCTTATCAATCACTCGCCCGATCTCTTTATATCCTGCCATCTGGGCGAGTTGATACAGGTGATATTCTGTCTGCGAGTTTACCAAAACGGATAAACGGCGAAGGTTTTTATTTTTCATGGTTATTCCTCCAGCAAACCGGAGTCAGTCTTTTCCTCTGGCGCTCCCCTCCACTCGAAATTGCTGTAACCCTCATCGCAGGATGTACAGTATTCCAGATAATCGTCGCTCTGCTGATAGACTGGTTTTCCTCCAGCGCAGCAATGGCTACAGAGGATACACATTTCTCCTGTTTCTTCCAACTTTTTCAAATCCGCTACTAAAGCCTCTTTTTCTTTCTGCAGCTGTTCCAGTCTGTCCGCTGCCTCATCCAGCGGCGCTCTCTTGCTCCGGCTGGGCGTTGCGCGCAGGGCTTTGATGATTTCTTGGGTTTTCATCGTGATTCCTCCCATTCTCCCTGATAGTACGGTAGCGGCATCCATGCTTCGATTTTTAGAGATGTACATTCTGGATAATCGCTCACAATCCACCCGTCCTGCACATCGTACTCCGCTATACAGTAAGCTTCCACCAGAGTGATATTTGGACGGGGCTTGCCAGATACGATTGCCAACACCCCACAATCTGGTTCAGGCGGTTTATCTTTTGGATTGTACCATCTTTGGTTGTTTTGCAGCTGTTTGATTACCTCATAAGCCTCAAACATATTGGCTGCATACTTCTTCGGTGTGCTGCTTTTCATCGATAGCTCGATCAGCTTATCTTTCAATGATTCTATCGCGTATTGGTTGTATTTCATATTCCCCATTTCCTCCAGTTTCCCTGATCGTGATACCCCAGCATACCAAGCTCTTGAAATTCTTTAAGCTTCTTGTTTACCTCATCCATCGGGCAATTTTTCATTTCCGCTACCTTTTTTACCAGTTCGTACCAGTTCTGCTTTGGGTTTTCTCGGATGCACAGCGAGATCAACGTTCGTGTTGTTCCTCCAAACCTCATGTCCCAGTTTCCTATCCCCTCTTTCGGAGTTTCCTCTCGAAGGAATATTATGTTTTCTCTCCTAAAATCCAGCGGATTGTCGTTTTTATGCTCTATATATCGGGCATACTCTTTTGTCAAATAATATACCAGCGGCGTTGTACTGTTCTTGCCTATCTTTCTGGTGATTACATTCCCGTTTGGATAAATTGCAATCTCACGAAGTTGTTTTATTTTATCTACATCCTCTTCCGATACCAGCACCTTGTCTATCTCTCCGCTCTTCAAAGGATTTATTGCGAAAACAATCCTATATGGCGTATCTCCCATTGATTCGGATATTGGATTTACAAGATCCCCATAGTAGGCACCCTGTCCTGCTTCTACAACCGGATTATACACCTTCCTTGCAACGCGGATTCTCATTTAATTCCCCTCCCTGTTCAAAACTCTCTCGGCGATCAGGCTGATCTGCTCGTTTGTCAAGCTGCAAAATTCTTCTCCCGCTACTCCCACAAAGAGAATATTCCCCACAAAAATCTCGTTCAGGATTCTTGTGTTGTATGGAAGTCCGATAAGTTTCCCCTCCTCGTTGCAGATGATACAGGCATCGGCAGCCAATGGCACTGCCTGGATATATCCTTCCACTGCTTCCTGTAGAGCGGAAAGCTCGTTTTCGATTTCGATTACTCTTGGTTTTTCTCCCGGCTTTTTGATGATTGCTTTCATGTCTGATCTCCCCCTAAATTTTTTCAAAATCCGCTTGGTAGCTTTCAAGCAAAATTGCAAGCATATTTTTCAGGTCCTCTCTCATAAAATCTGGAACCTCTTCTTCTGTTCTGGGTGTTGCAAGCTGAAGCTTATACCCCTCCACAATGTCGTTGATAATGCACTCACAAATAGTGATTGCCTTCTGCATTTCGATAAGCCTCTCTAATGTCTGCTTTGTCATATTTTTGTACTCCTTTAGATTTTATTATTTTAAAACTGGGTACTTGGGCAGCACATCACAAGCCAGTCTCTGCCCTGGCTTTAGCTGCATATATTCCTGGATTACTTTCATTGCGGGTTCTGCCTCATAGCAAACCACTGCACATCTCCCCATTTCCTTGAGAGCCATCAAAAACCGGTCCTGCTCTTTGGATACTCTGTTTTTGCCGTGTTTCATCTCGATGTGCAATCCGGTATAGGCTCCTCTGGCTGCTGGCAGCTCCAGATCAGGGACACCTGCTCTCACTCCTTGTGCTTTTAGATTGGCTGCTTCGCTTGCGTCTCGTCTACCTCCGTTTGGGACATGATAGATATATTCTAATTCCGACCACCTTCCCTCCATGGTGACGCACCACTGGAGCACTGCTTTCTGTTCATCAGCTTCAGTTCTTCCAACTCTCATCCTCTCATCTTTCCTCCCTTCGCCCTAAAACGTTACATATTTACAAGGCTTGCCAGAGCCGATTCTATCTCAGCTCCTTATTTTTTTGTATTCAATTTTTTCTGGTTCTTTTTGCCGGAATCTTTACATATTTAAAATAGAGGTAACCATACCCTGTTGCCTTGCTTTCGACCAGGACATACCCCTTCGGTGCCCGCGGTGGCTTCTGCTCGGTATACTGGCGCTTGATTTCCTTCGGATTTTCCCGCTCCGGCTGTTTCAGATTTTTGGTCGGCTTCCAGCGGTGTCCGCCCTGCTCGGGTGTCCAGTGGTCAAACAGGTAATTTGCCAGACCGGTGTAGTCCTGCCCGTGATCAACGCCATCATAGTAGTTGTGCTCCTTCAGATGCTCGATGCGCACCACGCTGCCCAGATACCACTGGCGGCGGATCAGCTCCTCCGGCACACCCTCGGACAGCATGTGCAGGTGGATGCGGTGGGTTGCCTTGCCTCTGCCCATATAAACCATGATGCGAGCTTCCGGCGCTGCCCTCTTGAGCCTGCGCACAAAGTTATCCCGGATGCGTTTTGCTTCGTCAAAGGTATGTACTTCGTATTCATTGGAAAAGGTCAGGGTGCTGTACAGCGAAGTCGGGGAAAAGTTGGCATTGACCAACCTTGCGTGTCGACGGCGGGAAATCCCCAGTCTGTGCTGTTCTCTCTCTTCTTCTGTTTTAAATCTCGGTCTCGGAGGTCTGGCATTGCGCACATCCTTGATTCTATCTGGAATGTCATACACTTCCTGTTCGCATACCACCCCAGAAAATGTCCTTTTTTTAACTCTTCGCAACTGCCTTTCCTCCCTTTTTGATTTTGGTGCGAAAAAGCGGCTGCTGCGGAAAATACCGACTTTGCAACCGCTTATTTCATTATTTAAAGACTTCTCCCGGGCTGACCTTGCCCATCAGCAGGAGCTTGTCCATCCCTCGCTCGAATTCAAAGCGCTGTTGGTCGCTCAAAGGGAAGCATCGATGCAACCGGTGTTTTTCCAAATACCTTTGATAGTAATTGGAAACTACTGGCTGATTGAGGTTGTACCGATACCCATACTGGTTTGGCTTTCCTATATAGAGGAGGTCATCTTTGGTGTAGATGTACATTGTATTTTTAAAGTCTTCTTTCCTCCACTGCACGGAATATCCACCCGGCGATATATGGTCTATCACACCGACTGAGCCGAATGGTGGATACAGCTTCGGAAAAAGCTCCGCTTTTTCTCTGCTCTTTTGCAGCACATAGCAGCCGACATCCAGCATTTTACCTTCCTCCCTTGATTCTTTTTGTCAAATATGTTATTCTGTAGTTGCACACGATGAACGGATGCGTCTGCATCCTGCGCCGGAATCAGTTCCCGCTGATTCCGGCGCTTTTTTATGCTCATTTTCATTTTATCCTCTACGTCGACGTTCCTGCTGCTTGCGGCAGATGTTCCTTGTCGCCCGCTCACTTTGACTATCCCGGATTGCCCGGTACTGCGTATAGTATCCTGCTCGCAGAGTCTCATCCGCTCCATCGTATATCGCCAGATAATCACACTCTGCGCACCCACTGCCTTTTTTGGGGCAATCCTTACAAGCGGAACGCTCTACCTTCTGAATATGCGCATTATGCTCACGATGCTTTCCGATTGTGACCCTCATCTTTTTTCGCCTCTTCTCTGTTTTCACGAGCTTCTTGCCAGTAACAGATAATCTCAATCACCCAGCCGGCAATCCCTGCCAAAATTAAGCCGCTGAACACCAGCGCACTTCCTATAAATGCTGTAATTGTAATCACTTTTATTCCTCCACTTCCCCTGTTTCCAGGTTGATTTTGGGTCCTTGTCTTCGGTTCATCCAATCCGCTACTTTGTCCTCGACTTCTCTGAAAGTCTCCAGAAAGGAAGGAGTAAAAATTGATTCGTTTGATGCTCCAATTAGAGCTTGCAGCATCAAGCCTTTTTTTACTGCAATAAACGCTTCGCTGGTACTTATCCAGCGAATATAATAGTTGATTGGCTCGGTAATGTCTGCAAGAGGTGCAAGATATTTCTCGTTAAATATGATGATTCCTTTTTTGTCTTTTAAGAGTTTATAGGTTCCGTCATACAAAACAAGCTCGATTGGAACGGTTTCTGCCTGACTTTCTTCCCTTACAACATCTTCCACCGGAAGGTATTGCGGTATTTCCCTGCATTTAACCATCCAGTCCGCCCGTTTATCTTTCGGTACATCGAAGATAAACAGGATGTTCTCTTCGTCCAGTTCCAGCTCTGCTGGCATCAGATAGTAAGCACTCCCGTTTCCGAGATACTGGTTTCCGTATGTATCAGTACAAATATCAGCTGTCTTTCTGCTCTTGCATAGGGAAGCGATACTTTTTAGCTTCATCTTCTATTCTCCCTTTCATAAGCTTCCAGAGCACCGCTACTGCCTCTGATTTCTCTGCGGCACTGGTTACATTTGGCTATAACGGTTTTATGTCCGTTGTAGTTGCTGTACCAAAACTTTATTTTTCCGCCACATGGACAATCTGTAATGCTGATTTGCTCTTCTTTTGAGCTTTTCATAGCACTTGCTACTGCGGCGATAAAATCTTCTGATTCCTTCATCACTTCAAGGATTTCCTTGTTCACGCCTTTCGCCTCCTACCTGTTTTAAAATAATTCCGCCGAAATCCAGCTCTGGGTATACCAAAGATAAAAAGGAATGGTTGCTATTTTGTAACCCTTGTTCTGGGCAACTCCCTTTCTCCACGAATATCCCGGTTTAAATGTCCCGCAGTCGATGGCTGCTCTCAGACATTCTGGGTTCATGCCCATCAGCTTTGCAACTTCTGGCACCGGAATATCCAAAGGGTATTTTTCCACCAATTCATTCAACTTTTCCATGTTTTCCATGATTGGCTTCGGGATTTGAAATAATGGTGTTGTCATGGCTGTTCTCCTTTCTTTTATTTCTCTCTCCTTCGTGCTATAATCAGCACAGGAAGGGGGTGAATTTATGGGTCAGTGGAAAGAAATTTCATACACTCAACATCTTCGAGAACTTCTGGCAGAGTATGTACAAAATACAATGCCAGCGAACTCAGATTCCTCAGCACCCTGTTCTGTTTCCGATGCTCGCAAAATCGTTCAGAACACAGCAAATATCTTGAATGAGTTTATAGTTAAACTCGAAGAGATTGACCGCATGAGTTAATCTTCCTGGGACTGCTGCCGACCGGTGGCAGTCTCTTTTTTGATTTCCACGATTCCCATTGCTCCTAATGTGCTGTAGCACTCCCCGATGATTTTCCTTGCTTTCTCCAAATCATCCAGCACCTTGTAGAGCTTTTCATCGTCAATGCGGAATCTGATAAATAACCCTTGCTCTGTTTTCAGGTCCACCCTCTACCCCTCCTTCCATTTTTCTTCCAGCGCTTTTCTTTCTTCCTCTTTCGTGCTATAATCGTCATAGAAAGGAGGTGTCTTTATGGACACCGATAAATCTGTTGAAATTCTCAAAGAACCTATTGAAAAATTAACAATTCCCCTGGCATCTCAGGTTGGACAAACTCTTTCTGATGCTTGGGAGCTTGTGTTTGGCGGATTCAGTACATTCGTAGAGAAAAAAAGATTAATTCGCCAAAAGAATGTAGAAAGTTTTAAACAATCTCTTTCCAGAAACATTCAGTCTATTCCTCCTGAATGTTTACAAGAGCCTTCTTTTTCAATCATAGGTCCTGCATTAGAAGCCTCAAAGTTTTATTTTGAAGAGGAAGAAGTTCGAGAGCTTTTTTCTAAGTTAATTTCAAACTCTATGGACAACCGCTATAATGATAAAATTCATGTTTCGTATGTAGAAATCATAAAGCAGATGACTCCATTGGACGCTCAAAATTTAACGCTATTTCAAAAAGCCCCTCGCCTTCCTCTTGCTTCTTTTCGCATGAGAACTACCTCTAATTCATATAGCACGCTACTTCCAGTGGTGTTTTTATCCAATCCAAAAGAATCAAATGTTGAAAAGCAAGCAATTTCTATTTCCGCCCTTGAACGTTTAGGATTGCTTTCCTCGTCTTTTTTAGAGTATCCTAACTCGTTTCCTTACGATACATTTACCAATTCTGAAGAGTATCTGTTTTTTAAGGAAGAGGTTGGGGAATCTTTATACTGTAAGGAAGGAATAGTTTCTCTCACTCCTCTCGGAGCTTCTTTTATTAACGTTTGCTTTCCTCCATTGCCTCAGTTAATTGTTGGATAATATCTTCTATATAGCTGTCTATTATCTTGAAATAATAGGCAGCTATTATTTTTGAAGTAATCCAAGAAACTAGAATGCTCAAAAAGAAAATACGAAAATACTCCACCACTCATCACCCCTCCTTCTGCTCTTCCATCTCCAGCACTTTTTTGATGCTGTTTACAACCCTAGCTGATTTCCGTCTACCTGCAAGTGTGTTGGACAAATAAGCGGCATCTATCCGCAACCCTGTATCCTTGCCTACTTCTTCTGCCAGCCAGGATTGCGTTTGTCCAATATCTACAAGGCGTTTCTTTACTTCTTTACCAAACTCACAAAAATCACTTTTTGTACTCAAAAAGTCCACCTCCAATCACAAATCCTATTGACAAGTACAATAATTTGTATTACTATGAAATTGCTACATAACATAGTTCAGAGTTTTGTATTTGCCGTACTTGTATCATAATACAAAACCTTGTATTAGTCAAGCCATAAAATACAAAATTCTGTATTTTAGTCATTTTTAATAATATAGAGAGGTTTTGTATGTCTACTATTATTGAAACAATCGACCGCCTCTGCGAAGAACGAGGAATTAAAGGGAGTAAGCTGTGTGACGATTTGGGAATCAGCAGAAGTACTCTTACAGAATTACGAAAAGGACGAGCAAAGTCCCTAAACACCAAAAAGGCAACCTTGATTGCAAATTATTTTGAAGTGCCGCTCGAATATCTCTTGGGAGAAACCAGCGACACCACACCCCCAGAAACGCAAAAAGCGCCCACCCTTAACAAAAAGGATGAGCGCGATATAGCCCGGAGGCTGGAGGAAACTTTGAACCTTTTGGAATCCTCCGATGCCTTGATGTTTGATGGGGAACCTCTGGATCAGGAATCAATGGATCTGCTGAAAACCAGCCTGCAAAACCAGTATACACTTGCCAAGCAGATTGCAAAGAAAAAATTTACCCCCAAAAAGTATAGAAATGATAACGAAAAATAGGTGAAGGCACATGGATATAAAACAGTTTGTTCGTTCCCTCGCCGCTGAAAATGGAACTTTTAATCCGTTTGAGATAGCGGAAAATAAAGGCATTGTAATCCAGATGGAGCCGCTTGGAACGATACGCGGATATTATTCCAAAGCTCTCCGAACAAAATTCATCCATATCAACTGTGATTTGGACGAATACCAGCAAAAATTCACCTGTGCCCATGAGCTGGGTCACGCCCTGATGCACCCAGATTTATCAACCCCGTTTTTGAGAGAATCCACTCTTTTTTCGGTGGACAAGCTGGAAGTGGAGGCAAATCGCTTTGCTGCCTGTCTCTGCTATCCACCTAATCTGCTGGCAGAGGAGTACGATGGCTGCACCACTGCTCAGATAGCGGAAATACTTAATCTACCGTTGCCCTTAATAGAATATACACTAAAATAAAAAAAGTCCCACTCAGACCGGTTATCTGAGTGGGACAACAAGAAAATTGCGCGGTTCCGTCACACAACCTTCTCAAATTCTATTATATCAGATTGGCACAAATTGTCAATCTAAGGAGGTTGCTATGATTATATTTATTGCGATTATTGCTGCGGTTGCTATTGCCTACTTCATCCACAGAAAAAGCACAACCGCAAGCGATTCTTCTAATCCTGTCAGTGAACAGCTGCTTTCAGAAAGAATTTCTTCTGTCCAAGATTCTGCTCCCCCTGCTCCAAAACCACAATTAAAGGACTTTTGGGAACCGGATAAACTGTACACCAGACGGGTAAGGGAACGCCTCGATCGGGCAAAAAGCGAAGATATTACCATAGGTTGTCAGCTCTCTGGAACAGCCTACCAGGTTAAATCCTATGACGAAACCTATAAAACCAGTTTGCAGAGCTGTACCTGTGCAGATTTCTCTTATAAGCAAACCCCTTGTAAGCATATGCTCAAACTTGCCTTAGAGATTGGCGCTCTTGATCCTGACGACCAGCTTTTTGGAATTCCCGAAGAAATCGACCAGCGTTACCAATCCCTAAACAAGACTTCCCGAAAATATTTTGTTAGCCTTTGCAGTAGTCATGGATATAAACCATTTGAAAAATTTATTGTAAAGCGCACGATCGAGCTGGAGTCTTTGTTGCAAAATGGGTTGGTGGTAGAAAGTCTTGATCCAGAATTTCTTTTAAAAAACGCATACACCGTCAGCGAGCTTCGCGCAATCCTCCGCGAATATCAAAACGATACCGGAGTAAAAGTTTGCACAAGCAGCGATTCAAAGCAAACTATAATCAATAACATCATTGCTGAGGGTGATCGTTGTCTTTCTCTTTTTACCTCTCACAATGCTGTTCTTGAGTTTGATCCAGAGGTCGCACCATTTACCACCTCCCTCTGTGATAAATACTCAAAATAAAACAAGAAAATCGCCCCCTGTGTTGGCGCACAGAGAGCGATCCGGTTGCTCCACCAGGAGCGTGCATGATGATAAGATACCAATATCATTATAGCACTCTTTTGGTAGGCTGGCAACTGCATACCCAAAAAGGAGTGTTATTTTTATGCCAAGAAAGAAATCCAGCCCCAATCGTCAGGATGGACGATACGAAGTAAAAATCACAATCGGCAAAACCTTACAAGGGAAACTGATACGCAAATCCTTTTACTCCGAAATCAGCAAAGCCGATGCTAAGAAAAAAGCCGATGCCTGGATTATCGAGCAAAAGGTCAGCGAGCTAACCGGGATCAGCTCTGCCCCTGCCCAAACATCCTACACTTTTGAGCGCTGGGCAATGACCTGGCTCAAAAATCACAAGGAAAAAGCTGTCCGCCGGATCACCTACGAGGAAACCTATCAGGCAACCGTTACCCGCTACCTGATTCCGCATTTTGGCAAAGCAAATCTATCAGACATCTTGCCCTCTGACATTGTCGCCTTTTACAACGACATCAATGCTCGTTACTCCAACTCCCTGCTGGAAAAGTGCAAAATTTGCTTAAACGGCATCTTTGAGAGTGCCATAGATGATGGCGTGATTTTTAAAAATCCCGCTAAAAAAGCAAAACTCCCCGCGCTGGAAACGCAGGCAGAATACAGCGAAATCCGCGCGTTGTCCATGGAGGAGGAAAAGTTGGTCCGCGAATTTTGTCTTGAGCATCGATTTGGACTTGAGGTGCTGATTATGCTCGAGCTCGGACTGCGGCGTGGAGAGCTGTGCGCTTTACGTTGGGATGACATTGGATTTGATACCTTATCTGTATCAATCCACAACACAGCATCTTATACCAAATCTGGCGGGCTGGAAGTTGGACTTACTAAAACACGCAATTCCACCCGTATCTTGCCTATCTCGCCGGAGTTTGCCTCTTATCTTTGGCAACATCGCGGATCCGGCTACATCGTAGGTGGGACTACTCCCATCATCCCACATACATGGGGAGAAAAGCATCTAAATAAATTTTGGGATGATTTTTGCAAAGAGCATCCAGGAGCCGCGACCTATACCGCCCGGGAGCTGCGTCATACTTGTGGCACTAGGCTCTACGCAAAAACGAAAGATATTTATGCCGTGTCAAAGTTTTTAGGACACTCATCTGTCGAAATTACTACCCGCTACTATATAAAAACTGACGTCAGCTCCCTGCGAGAATCTTTGCAAATTGGGAACAACTGTCGTCAGAGTGTCGTCAGCGGCTCAAAAGGCACAAATACACACTCAGATATTTTTTCTCCGTTTTCGGAGTCTGCATCCAAAGAATCCTATAATCATGCGGTTTTATAAAAAAACAAAGGGCTACCGGGTATTCCCAGTAGCCCTTTTTCTTGGTGACCTATCGGAGACTCGAACTCCGGACACCCTGATTAAAAGTCAGGTGCTCTACCGACTGAGCTAATAAGTCAAAGTAGCTTTGCACAGTTTTGTTTGCCTGTGCTCTTGCAACGTTGATTATTATAGCACAGCTTATTTTTATTGTCAACACCTTTTTTTAATTTTTTTATAAAAATTGTCTTATTTTCCATCGGGTGGTATAATAGAGGGATAAAGGGCTTTTGATTTTAAATTTTCGCTTTTCAGTGAGGTGCAGCATGGAACCTTCTTTGGATACCAACATACAATTTTTGACCGGCGTGGGTCCCAAGCGAGCCGCGCTCTACCAGAAGCTGGATATCTTTACCGTCCGGGACCTGCTCTATTATTTTCCGCGCTCCTACATCGATCTGTCCTCTCCCTGTGAGATTGCCACTCTGCCCGCCTGGGAAACCTGTGTGGTCAAAGCCCGCGTCGTGGCAAAAAGTGCACCGCAGTATGTCCGCCGCGGCATGACCATCTCCCGCGTGCGGGTGGCAGACGACACCGGCAGCATGGTCATCACCTTTTTTAATGCCAAATACACCGTCGATGCCCTCCATTATGACCAGGAGTATCTGTTCTACGGCAGAACCGGCGCACCCGGAAGGGCAGAGATGACAGCGCCCTCCATCTACCCGGTTCAACAGGCAGGCGGGCTGATTCCGGTCTACCCGCTGACGCAGGGACTTTCCTCCAAGATGATTTCTGCCAATATCGCGCAGGCGTTGCAGATGGCGGACCGGAAAATCCCCGACCCGCTGCCCGCCTTTCTCCGTCAACAGTATCAGCTGTGCCACCTGCACTTTGCTTTGCAGAACATCCATTTTCCCACCGACCGGGAGAGCGCCCAGCTTGCCCGCAATCGTTTGGTATTCGAGGAGCTGCTGATGCTCTCCCTCTCGCTGCATTCGGTGCGCAGTGACACCAGCACCTGCACCGGCTTTGTCTGCGCCAAAACCGATTTGACCCCCTTTTTGGAGCAGCTGCCCTTTCAGCTAACCGGTGCCCAACAGCGTGCCATTGCGCAGGTGTCTGCCGATTTAAGCCGCAACGTGCCGATGAACCGACTGGTACAGGGGGATGTCGGCTCAGGTAAAACGATGGTCGCAGCGGCAGCCGCCTTCCTCGCCTACCAAAACGGGTATATGTCCGCACTGATGGCTCCCACCGAAATTTTGGCGCAGCAGCACTACCAGGGACTTTCCAAGCTGCTGGGACCTTTGGGGATGCGGCTGGGTCTGCTGTGCGGCTCGATGACCGCCAAGGAAAAACGGCAGGTCAAGGAAAGCATCGCCTTAGGGATGGTGGACCTTGTCATCGGGACCCACGCGCTGCTCTCCCGCGACGTGGACCTGCCCAACCTGGCGCTGGTCATCACCGACGAACAGCACCGCTTTGGCGTGCGGCAGCGTGCGATGCTGGGGGAAAAATCTGTCCACCCGCACACGTTGGTCATGTCCGCCACCCCGATTCCCCGCACGCTGGCGTTGATGATTTACGGCGATTTGGACGTTTCCTCCATCGACGAGCTACCGCCCAACCGCCAGCCGGTCAAAACCTATGTCATCAGCTCCAAGCTAAAGCTGCGCGCCTACCGCTTTTTGCAGGACCATCTGGACCGCGGCTTGCAGGGGTACGTCGTCTGCCCGCTGGTGGAGGCGATGGAAGATACCCCATCCAACCTGCAAAATGCACAGGAATACGCCGACACCCTTGCCCGTGGACCCTTTCAAGGCTATCAGGTGGGTGTGCTGCACGGCAAAATGCGCCCGAAGGAACGTGAAGCCATCATGTCCGCTTTTGCCCGCGGTGAAATCCAGCTGCTGGTGTCCACCACCGTCATAGAGGTCGGTGTGGATGTACCCAACGCGGTCATCATGATGGTGGAAAACGCCGAGCGCTTTGGACTCAGCCAGCTGCATCAGCTGCGCGGCAGGGTCGGCAGAGGCTCGGAGCAATCCTACTGCATCCTGGTTTCGGACAACCGCAACCCGGACACCCGCGAGCGGCTGGAGATGCTGCACCGCACCAACGACGGCTTCAAGGTCGCCGAATACGACCTGAAGGTGCGCGGTCCGGGCGACTTTCTGGGCAAGCGCCAGCACGGTCTGCCGCAGCTGAAGATTGCAGACTTAGGCTCGAGCATGGAGATGATGGAGCAGGTGCAGCAGGCAGCCGAGCTGCTGCTTGAGCCGAACCGCTGCTCCGAAGCAGAGCGCAATCTGCTCGATGAGGCAATTCGCCGAACTTTGCAAACGGTGGGCGACAGCCTAAACTGATTGTGACCTTTCCTTTTTAAAACGCACACACCCCTGCCGCAAGAGAAAATTTCTCTTGCGGCAGGGGTGTGTTTTATCTGTCGCTCTTTTTCGCTTAGTTTAAGTGCTGCTGCAATCCAGCCAGCAGGTCGTTCTTGATGTCCCACAGCTTCTGCGAGAGGTCGACATAGTAATTGTGCGGATTTTCAAATCGTTTGACCTCGTCCCACAGGGTATCTACCTGCTGTTTGCAGTGGCTGCGAATCTGCTGGATGTCCGGCAGCTGATAAACCAGCTTGCCCTGGCGGAAGATGGGCTGAAGCATCTCCTTTGCCGTCACATTTTCCAGTGTGCACTTTTTCCAGGTTGCCAGCGGGTCAAAGATGGTCAAGGTGATGGGGTTCTGGGTATCCAGCTGCTCATCGTGGACACAGACATAATCCGCCACCGCTTTGCCGTTGCTGTCAAACAGGCGGTAAACCTTCTTGAAGTGCGGATTGGTAATCTTTTCCGGGCTTTCGCTGACCTTGATTTTAGGGATAAATTCTCCATCCTTCTCCACCGCTACCAGCTTGTAAACGCCGCCAAACACCGGGTCGGACTTGCTGGTAATCAGCCGCTCACCGATGCCAAAGCTGTCGAGCTTAGCTCCCTGTAATTGCAGGTCGCGGATGATGTACTCGTCCAACGAGTTGGAGGCAACGATCTTGACGTCGGCAAAGCCTGCCTCATCGAGCATCTTTCTGGCTTTTTTGGAGAGGTAGGCAATATCTCCGCTGTCGATGCGCACCCCTTTCGGGCGGTGACCCAGCGGAAGGATGACCTCGTTAAACACCTTGATGGCATTGGGGATACCGGATTTGAGCACATTATAGGTGTCCACCAGCAGTGTACAGTCGTCCGGGTAAATCTGTGCGTAGGATTTAAACGCCTCATATTCGCTGTCGAACATCTGCACCCAGCTGTGCGCCATGGTGCCGACTGCCGGTACGCCGTAATCGCGGTCGGTGATGGCACAAGCGGTCGCGCCGCAGCCGCCGATGTAGGTCGCACGTGCACCCAAAATCGCCGCATCATAGCCCTGCGCCCTGCGGGAGCCGAACTCCATAATCAACTTATCTCCTGCCGCGCGGACCATGCGGTTTGCTTTTGTTGCCACCAGCGACTGGTGGTTGATAGTCAGCAGGATCATCGTTTCCACCAGCTGTGCCTGGATAACCGGACCTTTCACGGTGACAATCGGCTCGTTCGGGAAGATGGGAGTTCCCTCTTCCATTGCCCAAACGTCGCATGAGAAACGAAAGTTTGCAAGGTAATCCAAGAACTGTTCGTCGAACACCTTCTTCGAGCGGAAGTATTCGATGTCCTGTGGGGTAAAGCGCAGGTTTTCCAGGTAGTGGACCAGCTGCTCCAGACCGGCAAAGATGGCAAAGCCACCGTTGTCCGGGATATTGCGGAAGAACATATCGAACACCGCTACCTTGTCCTTCATGCCGTTGAGGAAGTAGCCGTTGGACATGGTAAATTCGTAGTAATCGGTCAGCATGGTGAGGTTTCTCTCCTCAGACCAGTTGATATGCATATCATCAAATCCTTTCTAAAAAAGCGGTATTACACCATCGATGCCGGAGAACCGTTGTCGAAGGAGAGCAGCCCGTGCGGTTCATACGGCACACCGTCCTGCGAGCAGAAGTAGATGCGCTCGAGCATATCCACTGCGCGGTACGCCGCTGCATAAAAGATTTTGGGAAAGCTGCGGTTGTCGGTCTTCTCCGGTGTACTCAGGTTATACCAGCTGTCGCAGTCGAGGTTGAGGATGTCCTCCATCACCTGCCTGCGGCGGATGTGCGGAGAAAAAATTTTTTTGCCGCCCAGCAGCGCCTCACCCGCTTCGGTCAGGCGGACCAGACATCCGCTGCGGTCCAGCACCAGCTGCAAAAGGGTCCAGGTCTGCGAAAAACAGCCCTCCAGTTCCTTGACGCTGCACCGGATGCCGTAAACCTCCTCCAGCAGCTGGGCATACAGTCGTGCAATCACCCGATGCTCCCAGTGGCTGCCGTACAACCGCTTTGCCGGGCGGTATTCACGGATATTTCTGCCGCGCTTGATGCGGTACAAGGCGGTGTCGATGTCGCTTTCGATGCGGTGATGCAGTCCGCGGCGCTCATCCAGCGGCAGCACCCGCTCCTTCTGCATCTGCTTAAAGTAGATGTATGGGTGCGCCTCACAGTCTAAACAATAATGTCCGGCAAAGCCTAAGATATAGGATGCCAGCGTTTCATATTCATCGGTATGCCTGCGCTCGTTGAGATAGCGGCTCATACATGCAAACAGCTCATCGACCTTTTTTAGGTGCATCAGATTGCCATAACGCGGCAGCAGGCTGGTGCCCAGCAGGGCATCCTTAAAAAAGAGCAGGTCGGGTCCCTGCTGTCCCCAGAAATAGGGTGCGGGATTGCGCTCGAGAAGCTCCTGAATCTCCTCGTCCAAAAAAGCAAAGACCTGTGCTCCAAACAATTCATGGGTAACAAAAGCGGGCATAATGCGCCTCCTTTTTTCCAAAATCGGTTGCATATCAACCGGCAGACAAAACTACGCTAAAAACATATTCGATGCAATCTTACCTAACAGCAGCAGCATGGCTACGATCATGATTGGGCGAACCACCTTGGCTCCCTTTTTCAGCGCCAAACCGGAGCCGACCCAGTTGCCCAATACCGAAAAGATGGTGCATTTGATGCCAATATCGACCAGCACATTTCCGCTCATGCCGTAGGTTATCAGCGCAGCGACGTTGGAGGCAAGGTTGACCACCTTGGTGGTGCCGCAGGCGCGGATGATTCCTAATCCCAACACCGAGTTGAGCAGCAATGTCATAAAGGTGCCTGCACCCGGACCAAAGAATCCGTCGTACATACCGGTACCAAAGCCGACTGCCGCCGACAGCAGCACCGAGCGCAGCAGCGGCATCTCCTGCTCGCGTTCTTCTCCAAAGTCCTTTTTGCGCAGCACCATAATGGCAATCAGCGGCACTGCCACCAGCAGGATGTAGTTAAGATATTTTTCGTCGATTGCCATTGCCAGCTTTGCACCCAGCGGGGAGCCTACCAGCGCGCCTGCCGCCGCAATCAATGCAACCTTGATATTGATTTGCTTTTCTTTAAAAAAGCGAACCGAAGCGGTCAGGGTACCAATGGCATTTGCAAACTTGTTGGTTCCCAGCGCCATGTGCGCCGGAATACCCACTGCATAATAAGCCGGCAGCGTAATCAGTCCACCGCCGCCTGCAATCGAATCGACCAGTCCCCCCAGAAAGACACAGGCAAACAACACCAGCATCTGCGAAAATTCTATTTCCATAATCTTGCTCCTATCTTTTCTTCAGTCCTCAAAAATCACTTTCCATCCTTTTCTGCCGTTTACCGCATGGCAGAGGTTCCCTTTTCCTTTAAGTAGGTGGAGTAGACATCCGCCAGATGCAGCTTGACCGCCAGCGGATATTTCTCATACGCCTGACTGATAGAAAAGCTGCCGCCTCGTGCCGCATCATCAAAGCCGCCCATGTGCCAGCGGATGGCAACTGCTTCGGAGGGTTTGAGCCGCAAAAAGCGCTCAATCAAAAAGACCGATTTTTCTCCATGACCAAACGGGAACTGGTCATCGATGGAAAAATAAGGCTGCGCCTCCCACCTGCCGGTCTCCGGGTTTTTGACATTGCGGGAGCTGACCTTGTAAAACTGCGCCTTGCACACGTCGTGCAGCAGCGCACAGATGGCAAAGCTCTCCATGCTGTCGCCTTCCTCAAAAAAGCGGTCCACCATCGTTTCAAACACGCTGATGCTGTGCATCACCAGCCCATGCTGACAGGCACAGTGATATTTGGTGCTGGCAGGCGCGGTAAAAAAATCGGTCTTTTTAAGCCATTCCAGCAGCTGTTCTGCACCCTCGCGCCTGATGTGGGTGGTGAACAGCTGTTCAAATTTCTGCTGATAATCCAGCTCTTCCATAGGCTCATCCTCCCAAAAACTGCTGCGCCGGAGGTTTTGTTGCATTGCGCAGGATATTATCAGACCCATTATAGCACAAATCGCAAAAAGTGTAAAAATGATTTTACCTTGTCCGGCAATTTTTCCCGTAGATTGCCGGTTTTGTTTTCTTCTACAAAAAAGCAGGAGAAAGGTTCTCCCCTTCTCCTGCTCCTGTGCTTATTTTTGATAGAATTTTCCCTGCCAACTGTCCCGTCGGACCAGCTCCTTGTCGATTTCATTGAGGACACACAGTTTTTTTAGGCTCCACATCGGTCCAACCAATGCCTCTTTTTCTCCGTCGCCGGTTACCCTTTGGACAATCAGCTCCGGCGGCAGCAGCTCCAGCTGGTCGCAGACGATGTTGACATACTCCTCACGCTCGAGCAGACGGAACTCTCCCCGCTGCAGCTGTTCTGCCATCACCGTCCCTTTTAAGACGTGCAGCAGGTGGATTTTGATGCTGTGCAGCGAAAGCCGGCTCAATTCCCGTGCGGTTTCCAACATCATCTGATGGTCCTCGCCGGGCAGTCCGTCGATGATGTGGACACAGACCTGCACTCCTCGATCCCGCAGCTTTTGGTAGCCGCGCAGAAAATCGGCATAGCTGTGGCAGCGGTTGATCCGCTGACCGGTGACGTCGTGGATAGTTTGCAGTCCCAGCTCCACCTCCAGATAGGTGCGCTGTGCAAGCTCACCCAAATAGTCGGCTGTTTCATCGCTGATGCAGTCGGCGCGGGTGGCAATGGCAAGTCCTGCCACATTGGGAAAGTTGAGCGCCTGCTCAAACTTTTCCCGCAGCACCAGCAAAGGCGCATAGGTGTTGGTGTGTGCCTGAAAATACGGGATGTACAGGGTGTCCTCCCACTTGTGGTCCATCATCTGCCGCACCTGCTCAAACTGCCGGTCCAGCGGAAGATGAACGTCCCCGGCAAAATCTCCGCTGCCGCGCGATGAGCAGTAGGTGCAACCGCCGGTGCCTTTGGTCCCATCGAGGTTTGGGCAGGTAAAGCCCGCATCCAGCGAAACCTTTGCCACCTTGCAGCCAAAGTGATGGCGCAGGAAGTAGTTGAAGGTGTGATACCGTTTATTGCTATCAGAATAGGGAAACGGATTGTTCATTATTTTTTCAGCAGTGCTCCTGCTTCTTCATCCACAAAGATGGTAACATCCGGGTGCAGACGCAGTACGCTTGCCGGTACCTTTGGAGTGATGGGACCATAAACGGTGTCATAGATGGTCTGTGCCTTCTTCGGACCGTTTGCCAGCAGCACGATCTTCTTTGCCTTCATGATGGTGCCGATGCCCATGGTCAGTGCCTTCTTTGGCACCTGGTCCATCGACTCGAAGAAGCGGGCGTTTGCTTCGATGGTGTTCTGGGTCAAATCGACCACATGAGTTTTTTCCGGGAACTCCTCACATGGCTCGTTGAAGGCGATATGACCGTTGTTGCCGATGCCCAGCAGCTGAATGTCCACGCCGCCGGTCTGCTCTACCAGCTGTTCATAGCGCTCGCACTCTGCCTGCAAATCCTCTGCGGTGCCGCATGGAACGCTGGTGTTTTCCTTGTTGATGTTGATGTGGTCGAACAGATTGTGGTTCATAAAGTAACGGTAGCTCTGGTCGTTGTCGCCGTTCAGTCCTGCATACTCGTCCAGATTGACGGTTTTTACATGGCTAAAGTCCACTCTGCCCTCGTTGTACATCTGAATCAGCTCTTTATACATTCCGACCGGAGTGGAGCCGGTTGCCAGACCCAGCACACTGTCCGGCTTTAAGGTAATCTGCGCCGCAAAGATGCGGCTGGCAAGTTTGCACATTTCGGTGTAATCTTTGGTCACTACAAATTTCATAGATAAAGCCCTCTTTTCCTTTGGATTGAAAACACAAAATACAAGGAATGATTCCGATATTATTTTAACACAATGTCCCCCACCGGTCTAGAGGGAGTCGGTGTTTTTTGTAAAACTGCAACAGGCGCAAGGAAAACACCTTCCCCACGCCCGTTTATCTTTGTTACTTGATGGCTTCTTTGAGAATCTCTTTTGCCTTTTCGTTATCCGGCGAAATGACCACAAAGATATAATTGCCCTTTTCTTCGACCACTGCGCTGTCGAGCTTGGTCATCTCTTCAGGCTTGTAGTCCTCATAACGCACCTTCAAATCCTTGATGCGGTCGTTGATGAGGCTCTTGACCACGGTGACCTGGTCGGACTCTTTGACCTGGAACATGGCAATCTCGTCGGCGTTGCCGGTGGCATAATCCGCCATATAGATAGCATAGTTTTCCAGGGTGGTCGGGTCGATATAGTAGTAGTTGTTCAGTGCAGCCTCGCCCTGCTTTTGCATCTTGCTGGCAGAAAAGTCGATGCCGCCGGTCAGCGAGGAGTAGACCTCGTCAAAGGAGATATACTCGCTTTTATTTCCGCAGCCCGCAAAGCTGATTGCCAGTGTAACTGCTGCCAGAGTTGCTGCCAAAAATCGTTTCATTTTTTTCATTGTTATTCCTCCGCTGCTGTGTGCGACTTGAGATAGTCGAACCATTTTTGATAATATTTGTTTCCAAAGTGCATACCGTCGCCGTTGGAATCCTCCGGCAGGCAGCCCTTTTCGTCCTTAAAGGCAGAAGCAACATCCAGATAATGCACCTTCTGCTCTTCTGCAATCTCGACCACCAGCTCGTTATAGCGGTTGATCTTGTCGTTGGAAATGTCCTCGCGGGAGTCGTCAAACTCCTGGGTGACCGGCAGGATGGACTGCAAATAAATCTGGCTGTCGGGATGCTGCTCCTTGACCGCCTGCACAAACTTTGTGTAGACGTCGGTGAAGTGCTGCTCGGTAAACCAGCCCACGCCGTTTGCGCCGAACATGATATAGATTTTTTTGGGCTCCGCTGCCTCCAGAGCGCCCATCACGGTGCTGTTTCCCTGTGCTGTACGAATTTGGTCATCGGTAAAGACATTGTCCAGATTGATGCCTCTGGCTGCCACCACGGTAGCGTTGGTCATCACCTCATACAGCTTGATGCCCTCGGTGATGGAATCTCCCACAAAAGCGGCATCGTCAAAGTATTCGTCGCCGACGCTCGAGCCGCTGTTGGGCACCAGTGCCGACGAGGACAGGATGCGCTCGCTGGTCAGCTCGGTCACATCCGGCTGGCTCGGCTGCTGTTGTGGCTGCTCCTGCTCCGGCTGGGTCTGCCCGGTTGACTCGGTCGAATCAGACTGGGTTGACTCGGTCGGCTCGGTCGAATCAGACTGGCTCAAATCGGATTCCTCCAGTTGCTCCTGACTAAGCACCTCCTTTGGAATTTCTCCCTGTGCCTGCGCCTGAGCAGTCTGCTGCTCGTTTTTCTCCTGCATCTTTCCCCAATAAGCGGAAACGCCCAGTGCCAGGGCGGCTGCCAGAATCAAAACGGCAAGAAAGATCAGCAGACTTTTTTTCCTGTTTTTTCTGCGATGAGAATAGATACTGTTTCTGCTGCGCAATCTTTTTCCCCCTTTTTCCTCTCTTTGCTTTCCCATGGCGGAAAGCTCTTATTTAGTATACTACGTCTATCAGAAAATTCCTAGACCCTGCTTTAAATTTCATAAAAATTTAAAGAATCTTACTTTTGTCAATTTTTCTTCCTTTCTTTCGGAAAAGGCAAAAAAAGTGCTTGACATTTCTTTTGCATGGTGGTATAATTAGGAACGTTGAATGCGAGTGTGCTGGAATAGGCAGACAGGCACGTTTGAGGGGCGTGTGTCTTCGACGTACGAGTTCAAGTCTCGTCACTCGCACCAAAAGCCATCGACCGACCGGTCGGTGGCTTTTTTGTTTTGCTTTCCCGTTTTTTTACCTTTAAAAAAGGGACTCCCGGTGGAGTCCCTTTTTATTGTTCTTACAGGCTCAGCTCGTTCAAGCCAATCAGGCTCAGAATGTAGATTTTCAGTGCTTTAAACATACACTCGATGTTGTTGCACTCATCCGGCATATGCTCCTCGCCCTTGCCTTCTGGACATGGGTTTGGTGTGCCGTGGAAGCCGGGACCGAAGGCAACGGCATTTTCAAAGTGTTTTGCATAGGTGCCGCCGCCGATAGTGTACGGTACGCCCTTTTCACCGGTGACATAGTCGTGTGCAGCCAGCAGGGTTTTGATTTCTGCGGTGTCTGCCGGTTTGTAAACCGGGGAGGTGTTCTTTCTCAGAACTGCCTTTGCACCGTGCTCCGCTACATATTTTTCCATCATGGCAAACAGCTCGTCGCCCTTGAAGGTGACCGGATAACGGATGTCCAGCTTCAGGGAGATGACGTTGTCCTTCATCGAATCCACGCCGTTGACATGGGTGATCTTGCCGGATACTTCATCTTCAACCGCTGCGCCGATGCCTGCACCGTTGCTGTCCTTGAGGACCTCTGCTGCGGCTGCCATTGCCTTCTTTTCCATCTCGGAAAGCTGTGGCAGGGTGGAAATCAGCTCAAACAGCAGTTTGGTTGCGTTAATGGAACCTTCCGGTTTTGCTGCATGGGCAGTTTTGCCGGTAGCTGTTACCTTGATGCCACCCTCTACTGCTTCTACATGGTATACCTTGTGGTCATAGTTGCCCAAGTCTTCCTCGGTAATACCTTTGAGGGTTGCCGTTGCGCTGGCACAGACTGCGTTGCTGACGGTGCCGCCGACAACGTCGGTGATGACCTTGCCATCGACTGCCAGTTCAATCACCACGCTGAGTTGACCCTTTTCACCGATGCAAACCGGGAAGCTTGCGTCCGGTGTAAAGGCAAAGGTTGGCTCCTTCTCTGCTGCCAGATAGTGTGGCAGATCGGTCATGCCGGTTTCTTCGCTGCATCCGAATACCATGCGGTAGGTGTAGTTTGGCTGGATACCCAGCTCTTTCATACATTTGAGCGCATACAGACCAATCACTGCCGGACCCTTATCGTCCGAAACGCCGCGTCCGTAGATGTAGCCGTCCTTTTCAATCATATCGTATGGGTCATGGCTCCAACCGTCGCCCTCCGGTACAACGTCCAGATGTGCCAGCAGAGCAATCTCTTTTTCTGCGTTGCCGTATACAGCGGAGCCTGCATAGTAATCATAGTTTTTGGTAGCAAAGCCCATGCCCTCGCAAATCTGCAAAGCTTTGTCGAGAACCTTGCGGCATCCTTCGCCGTATGGAGCCTGTGGATTGTCATTTGCTACACTGACGCTCTTGATGTTGACCAAAGTAGCAACATCCTGCAAAAGATTCTGTCTATTATCTGCAATAAACTGGTCGATTCTGGTTTCCATTTCCTTAGAAATCATCTGTAAAACCCTCCAATGTATCTATTCTTTCCAAAAGTCGTTCAAGACCTCTGCTCCATTATACCACAAATTATGGTTTTTACCATCATATCTAAAAAAAAACCTGCACAAATTCCAGTTGATTTTGTTTAGCATGTATGATATCTTCTTTTTACATTCTAATATAAAGTAAACGCTTTATATTAGAATGTAAAATAAAAACAGCAGAGAGCTGTTCTGCCTCTCTGCTGTTTTTATTTTATCGTTTTTTATTCGAGTTCCAGTAACCAACCACTTCGCTGACAGTGCTGACCGTTACAAATGCCTTCGGGTCGTTATTGCGGATATATTCCATCAGCTGTGCGTACTCATTTTTAGCAAGGATGGTGACAATTTCCAGTTTTTCGCTGTTGTCGTAGCCGCCCTTTGCCTCGTACAGAGTCACGCCGCGGTGCAGGTCGTGCATGATATAATTCGCCAGCTGATCGTGGTGCTGGGAGAGGATGCAGACCCTTTTACGTCTGGAAAATCCGCTGATAAACGAGTCGATGACGATGCCATTGAAGTAGGTGCCCAGAAAGCCGATGACCAGGGTTTTGGTGTCGTAAACCAGAATGGAGCTGGCAACGGTGAGAGCGCCCACCACTGCAATACTCTGACCCAACTCGATATGGGTATACTTGTTGATAACCTTGCCGATGATGTCCAAGCCGCCCGAGGAAGCGTTGGCGTTGAACATCAGCGCCTGTCCGACACTGATGAGCAGGACACAGCACAGCGCATCTAGGGTCATATCGTTGGTCAATGAAGGGTTGTTTGGGAAGAGCACCTCAAAGATGTACAGAAACACCGGCAGCAGCAGCGAGGTGTAGACGGTTTTTGCCCCGAACTCCTTTCCCACAAACACAAAACCGATGACCAGACAGAAGAGGTTGAGGATGAAGGTCATCACCGAAACCGAAACCGGGATGAAGTGAACCAGCACCATCGCAAGACCGGTGATGCTGCCGAAGATAATGTTGCTTGGCATCATAAAGAAATAGATTGCCAGTGCAGCCAAAAACAATCCCGCTGTGATGACTGCATACTCACGCAGCAGCTTAAAGCGGTCCTGTGCCGGCTGGGTCAGATTGTCGTTTGTCTTTTCCACCGTAAATTCCTCCTTGGGGAATTGTTCCCCGTTTGTTTTTGCAAATAGATTGAAAACCGATTTCCCTTTGACAGAGCCGAACAGCCGCATCTGTCAAAAAAACCAAAACTTTCCTATTATCAGTTTATCCTTTTCCCTGCCCGATGTCAATGGCAGTGCGGACAGGAATTTTTTGTAGCAAATTTTTTGCATCATTTCAACTTGAGCGCGGTGGAAAGCTCGTGGATGACCCGGTCCTTCGCGATGACCAGCAGCTTGTCCCCGCTGAGCACCTGTGTGTTTCCTCGCGGAATAATCAGCTTGTCGCTGCGGAAGATGGCTGCGATGACTGCATCCTCCGGGATGTCAAGCTCAAACAGACGTTTTCCGTCCAGCTCATAGCGCTCGGGGATGAGCAGTTCGCTTAAAGTCGCCTCACCGCGGTTGAGCGAAAGCAGCGACTTGATGCGGGCTGCATCCACCTCTCGTTCAAGCAGACGGGCGATATTATCGGTGCTGGAGATTGGAATATCAACTCCCAATTTTTTCATTACGGCAGCATTCTTTGGATTATTGACCCTTGCCACCGTTTTCGGCACCTTGAAGATTCGCTTTGCCAGCTGACAGGAAATCAGATTGTCCTGGTCCAGACCGGTGACTGCGATGACTGCATCTGCCCGGGAGGCGTTGGCGGTAGTCAGCGCCTCGATGGTGGAGCCGTCTGCATTGACCACAGCGATGTCCAGCTGATTGGCTGCATACTCGCAGGTGCGTTTATTTTTTTCAATGATCAGCGGTTGATGCCCATGCTCCAACAATGTCTTGCACAGGTAAAAACCGACCTTACCTCCGCCGATTACGATTACGTTCATACTCTCTCTTCCTTTCCAACAACATCTGCAACTAACGAATATCGGTGCTGACCAGCAGCTTATCGGTGGCGCGGATGGTCCTGAAATGGTTTGGGTCGAGCAGCAGGTCCACTGTCATGCTGATTTCACCGGTCTGGTCCACCAGCGCAATCAGCGATTCCGGCTGCAAACGGCGTGCGGCTTCCTCCACTGTCAGTCCCACCAGCTCGTGCGGCGGCTCCATGGTGGACACCGACATAACTTCGTTGCCGACGGTGATGTGTCTGGTCTGGGTGCGTTTGGTCAGCATCGCATAGACCGACGAAACGGTGATGTTGGTCGGACAGACCGACTGAATATCAAAGCGGGAGAAGATGTCCTCCCGCAGCGGGTCGAAGATACGGGCAACAATGCGAGGAACGTTGAAAATTTCCCTTGCAATCTGGCAGACCATGATGTTGGTGTTATCGTCCTCGGTGACAGCAGCGATGGCGTCACAACCCTCGATGCCTGCCTGCCGCAGAATGTCCAGGTCGATGGGCACACCCTGGATGGTGAAACCGGAAAAATCGTCCGAAAGCAGGTCGAAGCTCTCCCTCTTCTGGGCAATGATGGCAACGTCATGCCCCAACTGGCACAGCACATCCGCCAGACGGGAACCGACCTTGCCGCAGCCGATGATTAGAATATTCATATCCTTACCCCTTTCTGAAGGTAAATCTTTATATTTTCTGCAACGCACTCCATTATAACGCATTTCTCCGCAGGAATAAAGGCATCTTTTCAACAAAATTCTTCCAGCCCGGCTTCCTGCCTGATGGGACAAGAAAAATACACAATTTATTTACCATTTTAGTAGTGACAAACGTTTCATTTTATGATATATATGATTATAATCGATAGAATCATAGAAAAGGGTCATCACAACCATCCAAAGGGGGTTTTTTTAATGAAAAAATTTGCACTGCTTGCCCTGTTGGGCGCTGCCGCAGCCGGAGCCGCCGCTGTGTGCGTAAAAGTCATCAAAGACCGCAAGAGCAATCTGGACGCTGACTACACCGAATGTCCCTGCGAGGGAGAAAACCCGCCACAGGCTCCTGTTCAAGAGCCTGCGCAAAAGCCTGAAGAGAAACCGGTGTCTGAAGAGTTTTATGAAGAAAGTGAATCGGAAGGCTGCGAAGAAGCTTGCTGCACCGAGCAACCCTGCGAAGAATGCAGAGAAGCCTGCGCAGAACAGCCTTGTGAAAGCTGTGAAGAAACCTGCTGCACCGAGCAGCCCTGTGAAAGCTGCGAAGAACAGCCGGTCGAGGATGCTCAAATCGAGGACGAAGCTGACAAAGAAACCATCTAACCCAAAATAAAGCAAAAGGTGCCGCCGAAACTGGCGGCATTTTTTCTGGACAGAGAACGGTAATACAGAAAGGAAAGGTAACATGATCTGGTATCTCGACCACAGTGCGATTGCTGTGGAAACCAACAACCACCTGCTGCTGTTTGACCTGTTTGGCAAAACGCTCCAACCGCCAAAAGGGATGGGACTGGCACAGGGGTTTGTAAATCCTGATGAGCTGCGGGACAAGGATGTGGTCATCTTTGTTTCCCACGAGCACCTCGACCACTTTGACCCTGCCATCTTCTCCCTGCGCGACCGATTAAAGCGGGTGCGCTTTGTTCTGCCCGAAGAATTTGATGAAATCTATCAGGGGGATTTATTTGCCGCACCCAACCAAACCTACCGCCTGCCGGACATGACAGTGACCACCTTTGAGTCGACCGACATCGGACTGGCGTATCTGGTGGAGGTGGACGACAAGCGCATCTACCACGCCGGAGATTTAAACTGGTGGCATTGGGAGGGCGAAGAGGAGGAATTCAACCTCGATCAGGCAAAGCGTTACCAGCAGCAAATGCAGCTGCTGGCAGATGCACTGGACGGCAATCACCTTGACCTTGCCTGCATCCCGGTGGATCCGCGTTTACACAGCGACTGCCTGCGCGGACTGCTGGCGTTTGACAGCCGGGTGTTTGCAAAAAACATCCTTCCCATCCACTTCTGGGGAGATTTTTCGGTGATGCAGACGCTGCACGACCGCCTTTCACCCGAGCTGTTTTCCCGCATCCTGACGGTGGAGCATCCGGGGAAGGTCTGCGGCAACTTGTAAAAGCGATGGCAGATATGATACTCACATCGGTCTGCCTTTCCCTATTCTGCTTGTAATCACAATCCAAAAGAAAAAGGAGGAGTAGAGAAAATGGAATTGGACAAACATACGATTAAAAAAATCATCGGGCTGATCAGCTTTGCGATCCTGCTCAGCTGGGGATTAAAAAACACAGAATTTATCAAAAGCCTGATTGCTCTTGCACTGGGACTGCTACAGCCCTTCCTGATCGGTGGCGTGATTGCCTTTGTGGTCAACGTTCCGATGCGTGCGTTGGAGAACACCTGCTTTATCAAGCCTTACCAGAAGCGCCTTGCCGCACAGGCAGCTGCCAAGCCGACAGGCAAAGGAGCAGCCAAAGCACCCGACAAAGTTCCGTTCTGGTACCGCGCCAAGCGACCACTCAGCCTGATTTTGAGCCTGCTGCTGGTCCTTGGTGTCATCGGCGTCGGCACACTGATTGTTGTACCGGAAACGGTCAGCAGCTTTTCTTCCATTGTCAATAATCTGCGCAATTTCCCACTGATGCTCAACCAATGGTTGGAGGAGCTGATGAACTGGATGCCACAGGCGGCAGTATGGCTGGAGGAGCTGAACCTGAATCTGGATTTGACCTCTATCGACTGGCGGGAGATTATCACCCAGGTGGTCAACTTCCTGCAAAACGGTGCGGGTAATGTACTCAACACCACCTTCACGGTAGCCAGCGGAATCTTCAACGGCATTGTCACCGGTTTTTTGGCGATTGTCTTTTCCTTCTACCTGCTGATGAACAAGGAAAAACTGGGCAGCCAGACAAAACAGCTGCTGTACGCTCTGCTCAAGGAGCCGCACGCCGACTACTTAGTACGGGTCGGTCAGATGACCAATCGCACCTTCTCCAAGTTCCTCTCCGGTCAGTGTGTCGAGGCAGTCATCCTGGCAACCCTGTTCTTTGTCAGCATGAGTATTTTGCGATTCCCGTACGCCATGATTATCAGCACCCTAATTGCCTTCACCGCTCTGATTCCGGTCTTCGGCGCTTTCATCGGCTGTGTCGTCGGCGCCTTCCTCATTCTGCTGGTCGACCCGGTCCGCGCCTTCTGGTTTGTGGTACTGTTCCTCTTCCTTCAGCAGTTTGAGGGCAACATCATCTACCCGCGTGTGGTCGGCAGCTCGGTTGGGCTTCCTTCCATGTGGGTGCTGGTCGCTGTTACCCTCGGCGGCAGCATGATGGGTGTGTTAGGGATGCTGGTCTACATTCCGATGTTCTCGGTGCTCTACCGACTGATTCGGGAAGCGGTCTCCAATCGCCTAGAGACAAAGCAGATCCCCGCTGAAAAATTCAGAAGCTGAGTTTAAAAAATAAAAGCAGAAAAGAGCTGTCCTCCGATTGGAGGGCAGCTCTTTTGATGATAAAATGTTAAATTATAATAAATCCATTCCTTTTGCTCTAAACTTGCAACCAGAAACACGGCAGAAAACATACTGAACTCTTGCCCAATCTTCACCTGTATCAGGATCTGTAAAGATAATCCAATCTCCAGTGTATTCTTGATATGGACCCATAGGAGAACACGTATGTTCATGTTCTACCTTGTAGGAATCATAGAAATCCTCCCATCCTAAGAGACTAATTTCTCCGTTTTGGATGTATTGACCATACCATGTTGTAAAGTCATCAATAGCCTCATACACAAGTTCTTTCGGCATGTTAGGATTAGAGAGTTTAAGATAAAATACTTTTCCATCTTCTAGTTGAATTTCTTTGTTCATAACTTCTTGCACAGATGATTCTCCTACATCTGCACTACCAGAAATAGGCATCGCAAGCATCATAGACATAGCAAGTGCCAGCACTAAAACTTTTCTTCTTAATTTCACTGAAAATTCCTCCTCGATAAAATGTATTTTATTTGACACAAAACGCACATTAAATATACATTAAATAAGCATACAACATACATCTTATGTTCATATCTATTTTATCAGAAAAACACATCTGTTGCAAGCTTTTTTTAGAATTTTTTGAATTTTTCTAATCACAATTCTAAATATCTTCTAACAACTACAAGTATTCTCTCCCAAACAACTCCTGAGTAGATTTTAATGTAATCAAATTTCGTCATCCGCAACATTCTGCAAACAAAATAATTTCCTTAACAGTTAACCCTCCGTATGATTTTCACACGGAGGGTTAACTGTTTTATAAATGGAACTGTGCACTCATTTTATGGGGTAACTTCCCATTCCTTTTCCAGAAAGTCGCAGCCCGGCACCCGACATCGGCGGCAGAGGACCTTGACCTGCCCAGTGGCTGTATCGTCAGCATCGGTAAAGGCAACCCAGCCTGCCTCATACTCCTGCGGCGCTGTACAACTGTGAGCGACTGCACATTCGGTGCTCTGACATTCAGCTTGTGTGCAATTCGGGCGAGCCGCAGGCTGACCACCTCTTCTGCAAGCATCCGGTCGACGATGATGTCGACCCTGTTGGTGACGAGCGGGTTGACAATAATTCGTTTTATCTGCAAGTGATTCGGAATAGCGGCTGGTAAAGTCGTCGATTAGCTCACAGACAAGCTCATCCTGTAGCTGCGGGTCGGATAGATGCAGGTGAATCCTTCTGCTCTGACAAGACTGTTGCGCCTGTGCATTTCCGACAACTGACAGAAGCAGGGTCAAAGAAGCCGCTGTCGCTGCAAGCAAAAGACGTTTGCAAAATTTCACTGGTTCTTCTCCTCCTTGTAGGTGGTATTTTGTACTACACTTATACTTCACATTCAGTATAACAAAAAAAGCGACTTAAAACAAGTCGCTTTGAAAAATGTTGGCACCGCTCTATTTTCCCGGGCAGTCACCCGCCAAGTATCTTCGACACTG